>Ga0209207_1000095_pt1 | contig 72463 bp, 77 predicted proteins | sample SaghotsprinmetaG_FD_184140 | JGI IMG/M metagenome (GOLD analysis project Ga0209207, IMG submission 184140) | Hot spring microbial communities from South Africa to study Microbial Dark Matter (Phase II) - Sagole hot spring metaG (SPAdes) (version 3) | ecosystem: Environmental > Aquatic > Thermal... | reverse complement strand
TAAAGGAGGTTTAGCTTATGAATTTCAGAATATCAAAAAGAGTCTTCTTCAATGCATTGTCGATTGTCTCTAGAGCCATCTCATCGAATTCTCCATTGCCATGGTTATCTGGAATAAAGATTGAAGCAAAGAACAATGAATTAGTTTTAACAGGTAGTGATTCTGATGTTTCAATTCAAAAAGTTATTAAAACGGATAAGCAAGATGCTTTTTTTGAAATTAAAGAAGAAGGTTCTATTGTAATAGAAGCTAAATACATCCTTGAAATTGTTCGTAAAATTGATGCGGACGAACTTATTGTAGAAGTTGTGGATGGATCTCTTACAAAAATTAGTGGTCATTCTGCAGAGTTTAATATTAATGGTATGAAGTCTTCTGATTATCCATCTATAGATTTTTCAATGCCAACTAAACAGTTCGAAATTGATGCGGATGTTTTATTAAAAATTATTACTCAAACCAGTTTTGCGACCAGTGATAAAGAAACTCGTCCTGTATTAACAGGTGTTAATTTTAAATGTGATGGTAATGTGCTTGAATGTGTTGCGACGGATAGTTTTAGATTAGCAAAGAAAACAGTGAATGTTGAAAGTACAAATCAATTTAATATTACAATTCCTGCTAAGAGTTTAAGTGAAGTCGCAAAAACATTAGAGCGTGATGAAAAAGTATTAATTTGTGTAAGTGATAAGAAAGCTCAATTTTGGATTGATCATACCGTTATTCAAACTCGTTTAATTGATGGTTTATATCCTGAAACGAGTCGTTTAATTCCTACTGAATTTATGTATGAATTAACACTTGATGCTCGTGATATTTTAAATGCAATTGATAGAGCTTCATTTATCAAGAGTGAAGGTATTTCTATTATTAAATTGAGTGCCAATCAAAATGAAGTTGTGATTAGTACTAAATCTCAAGAAGTGGGATCTTCAATTGAAAAAATGACTACAATAAATTATAAGGGAAATCCTTTAGAAATATCATTTAGTGGACGTTATGTATTTGATGCAGTTCGTGTTTTAAATGGTTCGGTTGTTAAATTAGAATTTAGTGGAGAGATGAAACCATTTATTATTCGAAATGTCGATGATGACTCGATATTACAGTTAATTTTACCGGTTAGAACATACTCTTAATCATACATAACACCCTAACAATTAGGGTGTTTTTATGGTATAATTTGTGAGTATTTGCACAGGAAAGAAGGGTTATAAATGATTCGCATTTCAACGCCTTATATCACGCTTGGACAACTGTTGAAGATGACGGATTGGATTGATTCTGGAGGTCAAGCTAAAGTAGCGGTTAAGACTTTAAAAATTAAAGTTAATGGCGAAAAAGAGGATCGCAGAGGTCGTAAATTATATCCAAAAGATGTAATTGATATTGAAGGAAAATCCTACACAATTGAGTAATGAAACTTAAATCAATTCATTTAAGAGATTTTCGTAACTATGAGAATCTCGATTTATTGTTAAATCCTAATATAAATGTTTTTATTGGAGATAACGCTCAAGGAAAAACGAATTTATTAGAGTCTATTTACTTTCTTTCTACTGGACGTTCTCATCGTATACAGGATGAGAAGTTGTGCATTCGTTCTAATCAACCAATCAGTTTATGTCGAGCTGTATTAGAAAACCATGGAGAACAACAACTTAAAGTTGTGATTCATGATAAAGGTAAAACGTTGTTTTATCAAAATCAACCCTTAAAAAAGAGTAGTGAATTTATTGGTAAGATGAATGCGGTTATGTTTTCGCCTTCTGATATGGATTTGTTTGAAACATCACCGAAATCTCGTCGAAAGCTAATTGATGTTGAGTTAGGTAAAATTAATCCTTTTTATATGGATTTATTGAACCAATATCTAAAAGTTTTAAAAGAAAGAAATCTCTATTTAAAAGGAAATAGTTTAGATGAGGCGTATTTAGAGGTACTAACGAATAAGTTAATTGATTTACAGTGTGATATTGTACGATTTAAAACTGGATTTATTGATCGATTAAATCAAATAATTACTAAGTATTATCAAAAACTATCCATTTCTACTAGTGTGATTCAAATTCGTTATTTAGGACCTGTTAATTGGTCTGAATCAATAAAACACGATTTACTTGATAAGTATCAGAAGAGTTATGATCGTGATAAATATCTTAAGATGACACATGTTGGGATTCATAGGGATGATTTTGAGTTTTATATTGATGATAACGAAGTAATTAATATTGCTTCACAAGGTCAAAAACGATTAATTATTGTGGCGTTAAAATGTTCTTTGATTGAAGTGATTGAAGAAATGACAGGTAGTAAACCAATTCTCTTGTTGGACGATGTGTTCAGTGAGTTGGATATAAAAAGAAGAGAAGCGTTGTTTGAGGTATTACATCAAAATACACAAACAATCATAACAACCACCGATTTAGAGGATGTCCGGTTATGGACGAAAGATCATGTAAGTATCTTTGAAGTGAATCAAGGGAAGGTTGTTGAAAGGAGTCGAATTGATGAGTAATTTTAATACACCAGTTGATCATTCGTATACTGCGGATGATATTCAAGTTTTAGAAGGGTTAGAGGCGGTTCGTAAGCGTCCTGGGATGTATATTGGGTCAACTTCACAAAGAGGTTTACATCATTTAATCTGGGAAATCGTTGATAACTCAATAGATGAAGCATTGGCTGGATATGCGGATCATATTATTGTGACAATCGATAAAGAAAACATTGTGACAGTTGTTGATAATGGTCGTGGTATGCCTGTTGGAATACATGAAAAGACGGGTAAATCTTCTGTTGAAACTATTTTTACTGTGCTTCATGCGGGTGGTAAATTTGGTGGTGGTGCTTATAAAGTCTCTGGCGGTTTACATGGTGTTGGAGCATCTGTTGTTAATGCTTTATCTGAGTGGTTAGAGGTAACAGTTCATTTAAACGGTAAAAAATACTTTATGCGCTTTGTAGATGGCGGAAAAGCGGAATCAGAGTTAAAGGTTATTGGTGATACAGATATTCATGGGAGTACAGTTCGTTTTAAAGCGGATCCTTTGGTGTTTACTGAGACCATTGAGTATGATCATAGTGTTATTAAAGATCGCTTACAACAAATCGCTTTCTTGAATAAGGGTATTAAAATAGATTTTGTTGACGAAAGACATGATCCTTCTAATTTCACATATCTGTATAAAGGTGGAATTAAGGAATATGTTGCTTACATAAATAAGAATAAATCACCGATTCATCCTGAAATTGTTTATGTTGAGGGTGAAGAAGATGGTATTCAAGTTGAGGTTGCAATTCAATATAACGATGGCTATATGCCTAACATATATTCTTTCTGTAATAACATCAATACCCATGAAGGTGGAACACATGAGGAAGGTTTTAGACTCTCTTTAACTCGTATTATCAACAATTATGCGAAGGAAAGTGGTGTTCTTAAGAAAGATGAAGAAGCACTACAAGGGGAAGATGTTCGTGAAGGTTTAACGGGGATTATTTCAGTTAAGCATCCAGATCCTCAATATGAAGGGCAAACTAAAACAAAACTAGGAAATAGTGAAGTACGTAAGATCGTGTCTAATATTTTTGCGGAACAATTAGAACGCTATTTATTAGAAAATCCGAGTGATGCGAAGATCATTATAGATAAAGCAGTTGTAGCTTCAAAAGCTCGATTAGCAGCTAAGAAAGCACGTGAATTGACTCGTCGTAAAGGTGCTTTAGAAATATCTTCATTACCAGGTAAATTAGCTGATTGTTCAAGTCGTGATCCACAATTGTGTGAAATCTACATCGTGGAAGGGGATTCTGCGGGTGGAAGTGCTAAATTAGGACGTAATCGTGAGTTTCAAGCTATATTACCTTTGAGAGGTAAGATTTTAAATGTTGAAAAAGCTCGTGCACATCGTATTTTTGATAATAATGAAATTCGTTCGATGTTAACAGCATTTGGAGTTGGATTTGGGGATGAACTTGATTTAGCGAAACTTCGTTATCATAAAATTGTCATCATGACCGATGCCGATGTCGATGGAGCGCATATTCGTACCTTGCTTCTAACGTTCTTCTATCGTTTCTTAAAACCACTTGTTGAAGCAGGTCATATTTATATTGCCCAACCTCCTCTTTATAAGATTAGTAAGGGCAATCAAGAGAGATACGCTTACACAGAAGAACAGCTCGATGCGTTTAGACTTGAATTAGGTGAGAAGACCAACATTCAACGTTATAAGGGTTTAGGGGAAATGAATGCGGAACAACTTTGGGATACTACAATGGATCCAAGTGTTCGCACCTTAATTAAAGTTAGTGTAGAAAACGCGATGGAAGCGGATATGGTATTTGATATGTTGATGGGTGATGAAGTTGAACCTAGACGTAATTATATTGTCGATAATGCTCAGTTCGTCAAGAATTTGGATATATAGGAGGGAGAAAACATGGAAGAAGTACTTTATGATCGTATTAAGCATGTAAATATCTCTTCAGAGATGAAGACCTCATTCTTAGATTATGCAATGAGTGTTATTGTTCAAAGAGCTTTACCAGATGTTAGAGATGGATTAAAACCAGTTCATCGTAGAATCTTATATTCTATGAATGATTTAGGAATCGTTTCTGATAAACCTTTTAAGAAGTCTGCGCGTATTGTAGGGGATGTCATAGGTAAGTATCACCCACATGGTGATACAGCTGTATACGACTCTATGGTTCGTATGGCTCAAGATTTCTCTTATCGGTATATGTTAGTTGAAGGACATGGAAACTTTGGATCAATCGATGGTGATGGAGCTGCAGCAATGCGTTACACTGAAGCTCGTATGTCAAAGATTGCGATGGAGATTGTTCGTGATATTAATCGAGATACTATTGATTTCGCAGACAATTATGATGGAGAAGAAAAAGAACCTACCGTAATGCCGTCTCGGTTTCCAAATGTTCTTGTGAATGGTGGAACAGGGATTGCGGTTGGTATGGCCACTAACATTGCGCCACATAATTTAGGTGAAACAATTGATGCGGCTATTGCAGTCTTAGAAAATCCTGATATCACAATCTTAGAATTAATGGAGAATTATATTTTTGGACCTGATTTTCCAACAGGCGCAACCATTTTAGGTCGTGCAGGAATAAAACAAGCCTTTGAAACTGGACGCGGATCAATTGTGATTCGATCTAAGATTGATACAGAAGAATTATCAAATGGTAAAAAATTGTTAATCGTAAGAGAAATTCCTTATCAAGTGAATAAAGCTTCAATGGTAGAAAAAATTGCATCACTCGTTCGTGATAAATTAATTGAAGGTATTACAGACTTAAGAGATGAATCCAATCGTGAAGGAATTCGAGTTGTAATTGAACTTAAACGTGATGTGCAAAGTGAAGTAATTTTAAATCAGTTGTATCGAATGACATCACTTCAAACAACGTTTGGCGTTAACAATTTAGCACTTGTAAACAATGCGCCAAAACTATTGAATTTAAAGGAAATTTTAGAACATTATATCAATCATCAAATCGAAGTAATTCGTAGAAGAACTCAATATGAACTTACAAAAGCACTTGAAAGAGCTCATATTTTAGAAGGTTTACGAATTGCGCTGGATAATATTGATGCGATTATTCATTTAATTCGATCAAGCAAAGATGATACAACAGCACTTTATGGATTAATGGAGCAATTTGGATTATCTGAAATTCAGGCTAAAGCTATTTTAGATATGCGTTTTAGACGTTTAACAGGATTAGAACGCCAAAAGATAGAAGCTGAATATCAAGATCTAATGTTATCAATTCAAGATTTTCAAGATATCCTAGCGAATCATTATCGTGTAGTTGAAATCATAAAGACAGAAATGACAGAAGTTAAACGTCGCTTCAATGATGAACGTCGTTCAGAAATCGTCGACTCAGATTTTGATATGGAAGACGAAGATTTAATACCAAGAGAAGATGTTGTGGTGACGATGACAACCAATGGATACATCAAACGTACTAACATCGACACTTATAAGACTCAAAATCGTGGTGGTAAAGGTGTTAAGGGAATGAGTGTTAATGAAGATGATGTAGTTGATCAATTCTTAACGATGAATTCTCATGATCACTTGATGTTATTTACTAACTTAGGTCGTGTCTATCGCATAAAAGGATATCGAGTTCCTCAAGCAAGTCGTATTGGTAAAGGAATACCGGTCATAAATTTATTGGATATGGATAAGAACGAAAAGATTAGAGCACTTGTGTCTATAACACCAGATCATGAAGGTAATTTCTTATTCTTTGCGACAAAATTAGGGTTAGTAAAACGTGTTCATGTAAGTGAATTTGAATCCATTCGTCAAACAGGTAAAATTGCGATAACACTTAAAGATAACGATGAATTATTAGGTGTTAAATTAACTTCAGGACAAGATGAAATTATTATCGCTGGGTCAAATGGCAAAGCTGTTCGATTCAATGAACAAGATGTTCGTGCGATGGGACGTACGGCTAGCGGAGTAAAAGGATTCAATACAGATGGTTGTGAAGCTGTTGGCTTAGCAACTGATAAAGAAGGACAATATATCTTATCTGTTACGCAAAATGGATATGGCAAGAAATCAGAACTAACTGATTATCGCTTAACCAGTCGTGGGGCAAAAGGTGTTAAAACGATTAATATAACGGATAAGAATGGACCTCTTGTAGAACTAAAAGCAGTTAAAGGTGATGAAGATCTCCTTATGGTCACATCTGAAGGCGTCATCATTCGAATAAATCTTGAAACAGTTGGGGTATATGGACGTAGCACTCAAGGTGTTCGTTTGATCAATGTTAAAGATGATCAAACACTACAAACAGTAGCTGTAGTTGATAAAGTTGAAGAAACTGTAGAAGAAGCTACAGAAGAAGTTAAATAATCAATAAAGTAGCTATGAAATTATAGCTACTTTTAATTTAGTTGATATAATGAAAATATGATTGATGCACTAACTGTAAATTTTATTTTAGTAATATTATCGATAATCTACTTTTTAATGGCGCTTACAATTTATTTTGTAAGAAAGGAAAGTTACTTATTTTATTATTCTTTAACATTTATCACTTTAACTGTTGTTTATTTATTATTATTCTTACAACAAAAATTTCCTGATTGGATTAGTTTTATATTGATGAATTCATTGGTAATAATTAGTCAAATTTTCATTGTTGTAGGTATAAGATCTCTTTATAAACAAAAACCTTTTGTTCCCCGTTTTGTTATACTTTTTATTTTATTTATCATATTTATGATTTATTTTACATACATAGATTTTAATATAAACGCACGTATTATAACTATTTCAATAATTGTTGCGATTTATTTACTTGATAATTATTTGTTTGTACTTAGATATTCGAACGAAGTTATTCCAATTGTAAATTCTAGTGTCATAATAATCACCATAATAAGTATTTTCAACTGGCTCTCAAGAGTTTATTTCGCATTGAATAGAAATATTGAAGTAAAATATCTTGTTGATCAAGGATCTACCACAGCTGTTTATTATGTTATTGCGCTAATTACTATGAGTATTTGGTTTGCTTTATATGTGTTATTAGAGACTTCTCAATCTGTTTATGAGGTAAGTCAAAAAAATATTGAATTAAGTAAACTTGCCTTAATTGATAATCTCACAAAATTAGCAAACAGACACTATTTTGACCATGACATAGAATTTCTAATTGCGATTTCAAATCGAAATAAATCAAAAATATCGATGTTAATGATAGATTTAGATCGTTTTAAGCTTGTGAATGATACATATGGTCATTTAGTGGGGGATGATGTATTAGTTCAATCCTCACAAATATTAAGAGATTCAGTAAGAATGAGTGATCGTGTTTATCGATGGGGGGGAGAGGAATTTGTTATCATAATTCCCGAAACGAACAACGAACAAGCAGGACTGGTTGCTGAAAAGATTTGTCAGAACTTTAGGGAGGCACATTTTGATGTGATAGGGAATATTACAGTTAGTATTGGTGTTGCTTCTTATGATAAAGACGAGCCAATTGAAGATTGGTTTAAACGTGTAGATTTAGCTTTATATCAAGCTAAACAAACAGGTAGAAATCGCTGGGTATCGTGGTTGGATGATGAATCCTTGCCACAACACTTTTATCGATTTGTTTGGACAAAGGAGTATGAGTCTGGAAACCGTGAAATTGATCAAGATCATTTGATGTTGGCTAACCAAGTTAATAAACTGCATGACTTGATTGTGAATGGTTATCCAATAGATACAATACATGATTTTATAAGCGTCCTAACTAAACACATAAGAGAGCATTTTGTACGTGAAGAGGCAATTATATTAAGCAAAGGTTTTGTGAACTACATGGAACATCGTTCGATTCACAATCGATTATTATCTGAATATGAAATTATTCTTAAGAAAGCACTAAATGGGGATATTTCTTTAGCTGCATATATGTCGTTTTTAGTTGAGAAAGTACTTATACACCATATTTTGGAGGATGATAAGCAATACTTCGATGTGGTTAAATAAGGGTATTCTTGACTTATTGGTGTTCAATTTATACAATAAATGCATAAACGAAGACGGGACTAATCAAGGTTGTGTTTTTTAGAGATACAAGGGTAGGTGAAACTTGTAATACACATCGTTGAATTCCACCCCTGAGTGAAGTTTACTTCCGGCGCAACCGTTACCTGTATGAGTGGTTATGTTTCACGTGAAACATTTCAACGAGGGTGGCAACACGGTAAACAATCGTCCCTTACGAGGGCTTTTTTTATTTTAAAGGAGAATGAAAAATGCTAGATATTAAATTGATTCGTGAGAATCCAGAATTAGTAAAAGAGAATATGCGTAAAAAGTTTCAAGATTCTAAAGTAAATCTTGTGGATGAGGTATTTGAACTAGATGCGAAATATCGACAAACAAAGACACGCGCAGATGAGTTACGAGGTTTACGTAATAAATTAAGCAAACAAATTGGTGTGTTGATGGGGCAGAAGAAGTTAGAAGAAGCTGAAATTGTAAAAAAGCAAGTTCAAGAACTTGCGGTTGAATTAACTGAGATTGAAGCGAGTGAAGAACCACTTCAACAAGAAATTCGTCAAAGAATGCTCGTTATTCCCAATATTATTGACGAAACTGTTCCTCTTGGCAAAGATGATAGTGAAAATGTGGAACGCAAGAAGATTGGAGAACCGGCGTTAAAACCATTTGATGTACCCTATCACATCGATATAATGGAACGTTTTGGTGGAGTTGATTTGGATGCGGCACGCAAAACAAGCGGAAATGGCTTCTATTACTTAATTGGTGATGTCGCTCGTTTACATTCCGCAATATTAAGCTATGCAAGAGATTTTATGATTGATCGAGGATTTGACTATGTTATCCCGCCCTACATGATTCGCTCAGAAGTAGTCACAGGTGTTATGAGTTTCGCGGAAATGGAAAACATGATGTATAAGATTGAAGGTGAAGACTTGTACCTTATTGGAACAAGTGAACACTCAATGATTGGTAAATTTATTGATACAATTCTAGATGAAAAGGATTTACCATATCTTTATACGAGTTATTCTCCATGTTTTAGAAAAGAAGTCGGAGCACATGGTATCGAAGAGCGTGGAGTATATCGTATTCACCAATTTGAAAAACAAGAAATGATTGTTGTATGTAAACCAGAAGACAGTAAGAAATACTTTGAAGTCCTCTATAACAACACTGTGGACTTTTTCCGCACATTAGATGTGCCTGTACGAGTATTAGAATGTTGTTCAGGTGATTTAGCGGATTTAAAGAGTAAATCAGTCGATGTAGAGGCTTGGTCACCTCGCCAACAAAAGTATTTTGAAGTTGGAAGTTGCTCAAATTTAACAGATGCTCAAGCAAGACGTCTACAAATCCGTGTTCAAGGCGAAAATGAGAAGTATTTTGCGCACACCCTTAACAATACAGTTGTTGCGCCACCAAGAATGTTAATTGCTTTCTTAGAAAATAACTTAAACGAAGATGGATCGGTTAATATTCCAGAAGCTCTTCGTCCATATATGGGTTTTAAAGAAGTGATTAAGCCTAAGAAATAACAATGAAAAAATCAATCTATAGTGATGAGTTTGAAGATTTTGGAAATGAACCTTGGACAGGCGGAGCGTGCACCTTCGATTTACCAAGTGGAGTTGCACTTTCGTCATCAGTTTATGTCTTAAACCCTGGTAAGACGTCTGGTTTATATCATTATCACCATGGGACTGAAGAAATATTGATTATGATTAAGGGAACGCCTTTACTTCGAACGCCTACCGAAACACGAAGACTAGAAGAAGGGGAAGTTATAGCATTTGGTATAGGACCTGAAAGCGCACATCAAGTTATAAACGATACCGAGAATGAAGTGAGAATGATTTTTGTTGGACATGAAACATCTCCTGATGCGGTTGAGTATCCAGATGAAGGATTAATTTCGATTATGGCAAAAACGAATTCTCAAACAGGTGATTATTTATGGGACTTAAGAGAAGTAAAAGAAAATAAGTAATGTTTCACGTGAAACGTTGAAATAATTAGCAAGCTTAGGTATAATAAATGAGCTGCTACAATGCAATCCTTTGAACCAGGTCAGGGTCGGAAGACAGCAGCCTTAATAGGCTCTTGCATGTGTGGCAGCCTTTTTATATGATTTAGACAATGGAACACATTAAATATATGAAACTTGCGCTTAAAGAGGCGCATAAAGCAAAAGAATTAGATGAAGTACCTATAGGTGCTGTTATTGTATTGAATGGAAAAGTAATCGCAAAAGCACATAATCTTAGAGAAAAGAATCATAGTGCAACAGCACATGCAGAAGTTCTAGCGATTAACAAAGCATGTAAGAAGTTGAATTCCTGGAGATTAAATGGAGCTACACTCTATGTTACACTTGAACCTTGTACGATGTGTATTGGTGCAAGCATCTTATCTAGAGTGGATGGTATCGTTTATGGTGCTAAAGATCCCAAAGGTGGAAGTTTAGGATCGTTATATGATATTACACTAGTAAAAGGATTTAATCACTATCCATGGATAATATCAGGGGTATGTGAAGAAGAGTGTTCATCGGTATTAAAATTATTCTTTAAAAATAAGAGAAAAAACAATATGGAGTAAAGGAAGAGGGTATAAGTTAAACCCTCTTTTTGATATAATAATAACTAAGAGAAACACCTATGACCTATAAATCTTTATACCGAACGTATCGCCCACACTCATTTGAAACAGTAGTTGGACAAAGACACATTATTCAAACCTTACAGAATGCATTAAAGACCAATAAGATGTCACATGCGTATCTTTTTTGTGGTCCAAGAGGGACCGGTAAAACAACGGTTGCGAAACTTGTCGCAAAATCCGTAAACTGTTTAAGTCCAGAGAAAGCTCCGTGTAATGAATGTGAACATTGCAGAACTATACAAAATGGTACACATCCAGATGTTATTGAAATAGATGCAGCAAGTAATAATGGGGTCGATGAAATAAGAGACTTAATTGAAAAAGTGAAATATGCACCTATTCAAGCTAAATATAAAGTATATATCATAGATGAAGTCCATATGTTGTCACAAGGAGCTTTTAATGCATTATTGAAGACATTAGAAGAACCGCCTTCACATGTTATTTTTATACTCGCCACAACCGAGCCACACAAGGTTTTACCAACCATCATATCAAGATGTCAAAGATATGATTTTGTGAGAGTTAATCGTAAAGATATACAAATGCGAACTGAAGAAGTGTTAAAATCTGAAAAAATCAATTATGAACCAGAAGCAACTCGACTCATCAGTCAATTAGCAGATGGTGGTGTACGTGATGCCTTAAGCATTCTTGAACAATGCATTGCCTATAGTGGAAATAATCTTCTTGCGGAACATGTAAATGATATTTATGGAATCGCAACAACTCAGGATAAATTAAAATTACTGAATGCTATTATCACAATGGATGTTGGTTTATTAATGCAAGAAATTGAAATCATTACACGTAAAAATATTGATATAAGACGATTGACTAATGATTTAATGGAATTGCTCAAAGAATCTGTTGTTTATGCCTTTACCCAAGATGATAAATTAATAACTAAACTAAATGTTGAAGAGGCAAAACAGTTAAGTGTTATTCCAAGTAATGTTGCGTTAAGTATGATTGAAGATTTAATGGAAACAGCGGATAAATATCGAAGTGCATCTAATCTTTTATCGTATTTTGAAATTGGAATGTTAAAACTACTTAGTCGAATTGGTGAGCCAAAACATAATAATGCTGAGATTGTTGAAAAGCCTGTAACTCTTATCCAAAAAGAGATAATAAAACCAACTGAACAAGTTGTTTCTCATCCAATTACTAATCAAGAGACTCTATCCCCAATGCATATCATAGAATCGGTTGAACAAGATATTGAAACTAAATCAGCTGATTCATTGGAAACGTTATCGTTTGATCCAATTGAGATGGACGACCTGAAATCAAAACATAAAAAGAAAACCAAAACTTTATTAAAAACAGAAATTCTTGATCAAACTATGATTCTACGCTTGTTAAGTTCAGGTGATAAACAGAAACGTTTAGATGTGTTTTCAAAATGGGATAAAATTCAAACTTATTTAACTGATATAAAATATGGACGTGCAGCACAAATTCTTGTAAATTCAGTTCCAGTCGCATTAAATGATGGATTTATGGTTTTAAGTCATCCTGATAAAATGTATGTTAATGAACTAAATAGTGAAGATAATCATGAGCTTATAGAGGCATTCACACAAATGTTGTTTGGGATAGAAATGAAAGCATATGCAATTGATACTCATAGTGTAAATGAAATAACCTTAGAATTTAAACGTTTACTTGCAGAAAATAATTTACCTGAGCCAATTGTATTTGAAAAAAAGAAGAAGAAAGTTGTTAAACAAGTGGAAGATATTGGTAAAGGATTATTTGATCTATTTGGTGAAGAGAATGTGGAGATAATATAATGTATCCAAATATTCTATTGTCATTGATTGAGAACCTAAGAAAATTACCTGGAGTAGGCGCAAAAACAGCGGAACGTTATGCTTTTGCGCTTTTAAACTTAAGTGATGAAGAAATTCAAACACTTGCAAAAGCCTTACTTGATTCAAAAACAAAATTACACTTTTGTCAGATTTGTGGAAATATTACTGATAAAGACATTTGCTTAATTTGTTCAGATGAGAAAAGAGATCACTCTACGATATGTGTCGTACAAGATGTTAAAGATGTGGTGGCTATTGAGAGAATTAAACAATATAAAGGGGTATATCATGTTTTACATGGAGTAATCTCAACGTCGAAAGGGATTATGCCGGATGATTTGACGATAGATTCACTTATTAAGCGCGTTGATGATAGGGTTAACGAAGTTATTCTAGCGACAAATCCTACGGTTGAAGGTGAAATGACCGCTTTGTATCTTGCGAAGCGATTAGATAATAAAGTGGGACGAATTACTCGTTTAGCACATGGGTTGCCAATGGGAGCTCATATGGATTATGCGGATGAACTTACTTTAATAAAAGCCATGGAAGGAAGGCAGAAAATATAATAATGAAAACTGATATTGAAATCGCTCAAAGCGCAAAAGCATTACCAATCGAAAAGATTGCAGAAAAAATAAGTTTACCACTCGATTATCTTGAAAACTATGGTAAATATAAAGCTAAAATAGATTTGAGTTTTTATGACGATATCAAACATAAAAAAGATGGAAAGTTAATACTTGTAACAGCACTTACCCCTACCAAAGCTGGAGAAGGGAAATCGACCACAACGGTTGGGCTAGTGGATGGGCTTGCGAGTATCCATAAAAAAGTTATGGGTTGTTTAAGAGAACCTTCTTTAGGCCCTGTTTTTGGGGTTAAAGGTGGCGCAACGGGTGGTGGATTTGCGCAAGTTATCCCTATGGAAGATATTAATCTTCACTTTACAGGGGATATGCATGCAATCACCGCAGCAAATAATTTAGTGAGTGCTATTATAGATAATCATCTATATCAAGGGAATGGTTTAAATATAGATCCTGAACAAATATTATGGAAGCGTTGTATGGATATGAATGATCGTGCTTTAAGACATATTCAAGTTTCTTTAAACGATAAGAAAGCGATTGTTCGAAATGATAGTTTTGTTATTACTGTCGCATCACCTATGATGGCGATGTTGTGTTTATCGAAAGATTTAGAAGATTTTAAACAGCGAGTTAATCGTACAATTGTGGCATATACTTATGAAGGTAAAGCAATCACAATTAAAGATTTGAATATTACGGGATCTGTTGCAGTGTTAATGAAAGATGCAATAAAACCTAATTTAGTACAAACTTTAGAAGGAAATCCTGTGTTTATTCATGGAGGTCCTTTCGCGAATATAGCGCATGGAAGTAATTCCATCATCGCAACCCGATTAGCTCTAAAATGTTCTGATTATGTTGTGACAGAAGCTGGGTTTGGATCAGATTTAGGTGCACAAAAGTTTATGGATATTACATGCAGAGCGGGTGAGTTTAAACCAAGTGCAGTGGTTCTTGTCGCAACTATTCGTGCTTTGAAGATGCATGGTAATATCCCATATGAAGAACTAAAACAAGAAAATGTTGAAGCACTTAAACTGGGTTTAATTAACCTTAAACAACATATTCAAATCATCAAAAACTATGGAGTACCACTTATTGTGTCACTAAATCGTTTTGTGAGTGATACTGAAAATGAAATTGAAAGTATAAAAGAATTCTGTGATTTAGAAAATGTAGCATTTGAAATCAATGAATCATGGGAAAAAGGTGGAATAGGTGCGTCAAATTTAGCACGAAAAGTTGTTGAGATTGTTGAGAATCCAAATGCATATAAACCACTCTATGATGTTAATTTGAATATTAAAGACAAAATTAAGACAATTGCGACTCAAATCTATGGCGCGAGTGACGTTGTATTTACAGAAGATGCGCTTAAGCAATATGAACAGATTGAGACACTTGGATTAGAAAAATTAAATGTGTGTATCGCTAAGACTCAATCATCCTTAAGTGATAATCCAAAGTTACTAGGATTTCCAAAAGGATTTACCCTTACGGTAAAGGCACTTAATATATCGAGTGGTGCAGATTTTATAGTTGTGATAGCAGGATCCATAATGACCATGCCAGGATTATCAAAAGATCCAGCCGCGTATCATATCGATATTAATCAAAATGAAATTGTAGGCTTATTTTAAACTATTTTTGGGGTATAATACAGGGGAACTATGTCATCCATTGCGTATATAACAGATAAGAACATGATTGAATTTCATCGATTGAATGGTAACTCTACCATCAGTTTTTGGAGACCATCTGTAGGTAAACGATTTACAGATTTTAATCATGGCGATTTGTTATTCTTTTTGGCAAAAGGAACTGAACTAAAACATACAGGTGAAAAAGGGATTATTGGTTATGGACGCTTTCAACACAGTGTTCAACACTCCTTTAGACAAATGTGGAATCTGTATGGTAATTTAAATGGATATGAATCCACTGAGGACTTTAAAGAGGCAATTCTCAGAGTTTCTAAATCAAAGACATTACCAAGTAGCTTGAGTAGTTTAATTTTAAATGAAATTGTATTTTTTCAAGCACCAGTCTATTTAAGTGAATTTGGAATGAGAATATCAAATAATTTAGAAAGCTTTATTTATTTAGACAAAGATAACCCACAAATGACGGTTAATATTTTATTAAAAGCGAATGAAATTGGTGTTGACGCATGGTCATCTGCCGTGAGTTCTTATGCACCATCTTCTTCTGTATTTGATGATGATTTAGCTCGGCATATTATTCAATATCGATTAAGTAATATTCCTCATTTAAGTACTGAAAAGGAACTTAAAAAACAAAGTAAATATCTTATTGAACTAATGAAAAAAGATGAAGATTATCAATGGATTGATGAACGTAAACAAGAGCTTGTTCGATTTACTCTCAAAGGATTAGAGATTGTGACATCCATTTCAACTAATAAACATAATTTGACTGAACGTTTGATATATGAGTTTGGTAAATATAATTTAATCCAAAAATTGACTAAAGATATTCCAAATTTCAATCAAAAAACCCTTCTATATACAACTTATGTTGAGTTTGAAGTGTCAGAAGAATTAAAGAAGATTATTGTATGTGATGGATTTGATTATCGTTATATTAATCTAGACCAAATTTAGTAATGATAAAGCGATGGAACTTAGCCTTCGCTTTTATATTTTTAATAGAAAATTGATTTAATATTTCTAAATAACGTTTAAATGCAAATTCTTCAAAATCATTATTGACTTCATATTCAAGTTCATAATCTTCGATATCCAAGTATTGATTATGATCAATACAAAGTTCGCCATATTTGTCTTGAATAATATGACGCGTTGTATGAAGTTCCCCAATATATTTCCAATCTGAAGTAAATTGATGTTTATTTAAGAATTCACGAACATCCTCTCTTTTGAAATGATCAACCGAATTACTTGGTACTTCAAAATTAACTTCTAATTTACCTTTTTCTTGCTTAATCTTAAATGTTAATTCAAAACAAGTATTAATTTGTCTAATTCTTGCGGCAATCTTTTTATTTAAACTATTCTTAGATTGATAATAATAATTGGTTTGTTTAATCTCATGTGCATCCTTAAAATAGTCAAGAAGTAAATGATATTCCTCTTTACTAAGTATTGTTTTGTATTCAATTTCAAGATTTGTCTTCATATGCCTATGATACAATAGGCTTAAGTGAAAAGGAAGTAAAGCGATGAAGCGATTTGTGATACTATCAAAAGAAGATGACTTATCAAAAGAGTTAAGTAATAAACTAACCCATCGTTTAATTGAACTAGACTATCATCAAAATAACGAAAATCCAGATTTTGTAGTTACTATTGGTGGAGATGGTACTTTTTTACGTGCAATACATCAGTACATTAATCAATTAGAATCGATAAAATTTGTTGGAATTCATACAGGAACTCTTGGTTTTTTTAGTAGTTATGATGGGCATGAGTGTGAAGCTTTTGTGCAGGACTTACTTAATAATCGATTAGGTTATAAAGAATTTCCAATACTCGATATATGCGTTAATTCGAATGAAGGGAATGAGCATTATTATGCATTGAATGAAATGCGTGTTGAAAATGTTATTCGAACACAATTAATTCGAGTTTCAATTAATAATGAATATATGGAGACTTTTAGGGGAACAGGTTTATGCATTTCAACACAAGCTGGATCTACTGCCTATAATCGATCATTAGGTGGAGCTATTTTACATGAAGGATTAAATCTCCTACAATTAACAGAAATTACAGGGATACATCATCACGCTTATCGCTCTTTAGGCTCTTCGCTAATTGTTCAAAAAGATGCGAGAATAGTACTTGAGAGTGATGACTTTTGTGAAGCGATTTTATGTTACGATCACTTGTCTGTAAAACTTAGAAAAGATAGTAAAATTAAATGCGAGTATTCAGAAAAAACCGTCCATTATGTTGGACGGCCTAATACAAGTTATATTAAACGATTAAAAAGTTTGTTTTAGTGAATAATCTTACTTCGATTTAAATGATTCATATGAAATATAATCGCAATCATTGGTACAAATGATAGTAACGATGAGCCGCCTGCAGAGATAAATGGGAGTGTAATACCGGTAATAGGAAGTAAACCGATGATCATTCCCATATTTTGTATCTGTTGAAATAACAACATTCCTAATAAACCAACCGCCATTATTCTTTCTCTATAATATTCATTGTTCCGTATGATTCGAACGATTGTTAGATCTAGTGCTAAATGAAGAAATAAAACAACTGAAGTCCCAATAAATCCAAAATTTTGCCCTATTACAGCGAATATAAAGTCATTTTGAGGTTCAATAATTGTAATAACTTGAGATCCTAATCCATGACCAAACCATCCTGCAGAGCCAACCGCTAATAATGATTGATAAAGTTGTAACCCCCAAGAGCTAATATATTGTTCGGTTTGGAGCCATCCATAAATACGATTTAATCGATATGAACTTCCAACCAAGTTAACCAACATTTCAGGCGCAAAAAAGAATAAGCCTAAAAGTACGATTAGTATTAAACCTACAAAGCCAAATCCAGAGATAAGCCAATATTTTTGAATTCCACTCATGGATAACATCGCAATTATTCCAATAACTATAATAATTGGAATACCTGTATCAGGTTGTAAAATCATTAAGAATAGTGGAGGGATTGTAATCAAAAGAATTTTATAAAATAAAAATAAATCACTTTCAATATTTGACATACGATTTTGATCAATGTGTTCAGAAATTATGACAGATGATTTAATAATTAAAACAGCTTTCATAAACTCACTTGGTTGAATGGTTCCTAATCCTGGAAGTTGAATCCAAGCACGTGTTCCATTTACTGGTGCAATTAAGGGTAAATTTATATACTTATCGACAATTAGTAAAAGTAATAGAAACATTAATACCCAATAAGCGATATCAATAGCGGTAAATAATCGATCTACCCCTATTTGTAAAAATAGAATTAATGAAATGAGTGAAATTGCGACAAATATAACTTGTTTAATGAGTAAATCAGTCCCATCTCTAAAGGATACAAGTAATGGACTAGCCCCATAAATTGCAAGTAAACTAATCGCAGTTAATGCGATTAAAATAAGACTGAGAGGCCAGTCAATGATGAATGTTTTTTTAGTAGGAGATTTTATATATTGTGACATGGTTTAGTCCTGTGTTTGTTTGAAGTAAAACTACTATAATGGTATCATATAGGCTGAGGTGACGGTATGCGTAGATGGAATTCTTTCAGTGAATTAATTTATTTCCCACTTGAGGTATTATACATTTCTACCATCATTTTGGGTATCACTGGTTTGATATTAGGACAAAATTTCCAGATTTATTTTTCGATTAATCAACCAATAATATTATCTTTCATCGATATGTTTAGATATTTGTCTAGCATGATTGTACACTATTTTCCATTAATTTTCTTATTACGTGCTGTTTATCGTAGAAGTGAAGATGGTATGGTGGTGCTTGCGGCATTACTCGCTTATATCAGTTTTCATGTTGGGATAATGTTTTTTACACCAACTAATTTACCAACTGAAGTCTACTCATCAGTATTAGGTATATCCGCCAATGCATCACTATTAGCTACGAAAAGTAGTGGTATTCTCATTCCATTTCATACTGGACTAATTGGTGCATTAATCGTTTTATATTTTACACGATCATCCGCAAGGACATTAAAAAAACGAACACCCTATAGTGTTTTTAGTTTTGTGGATAAAAATGTTTCGATTGTTTTTAGATCTATAATCTTAAGTCTTTTAGCAGGAATCGCTTTAACCTTTATATGGCCAGGTATTATTGGCTTCTTTATTAATATTTTTACGTTTATTTCTAAAGATTTAAGTAACCCTGTTAATCTATTTATCTATGGAGTATTGAATCGACTACTTAGTATAATTAATTTCAGTCATTGGATGAACCAATTATTTTGGTTTACAAATCTGGGTGGAAGTTGGGTTGATCCTATAGGTGCAGTTCATACAGGAGATGTTGGTATGTGGACTGCCCAGTTAGCACGTGGCATATCAGGATTTACATCAGGGAAGTTAATTAGTCCTTACTATGTTCTAAACATATTTGCAGTCCCTGCATTTATTATGGCCGCATTTCAAACATATACCGATAAATTAGTTCATAAACGTTTAGTTCCTTTTGTTCTACTTGCGGTTATGATGTCTGTTTTGTTTGGAACGTTATTGCCTATTGAAATATTCTTGATATTTACAGCTCCATTGTTATTTACTTTTCATCTATTTTTTACAGCCGTATTATATGCAGTATTGCCGATGTTAGGTGTAACATTAGGATATAGTTTTACAGGAAATGTCTTCGTTGGAACGCCAGGAAGTATTGTTGATTTGTTGGTTTTAATTCGTAACCCAATTTATCAAAAATCATTAGTAATATTACTGTTTGTGGGGTTAATGACGTTCTTGTTATATTATGCAGTAACGAGTTACTACTATCGTAAAGGTGCGATTAGTATTATCAACCCCAACGAGAAGAGTATGGTCATCCATGAATTACTAGATAGCATTGGGGGAATAGAAAATATTCGATTAGCAAATGCGTCGATTGGCAAAGTAATCATTCAAGTTTACAATCGTGATTTGGTCGACTTTAGCAAAATTCATCATCGTGCAAGTAAGATTGTTGATACGAGGGCTGGATTTGCCATTTCCTATGGCGCAAGTAGTTATATGATATATTCAGTGTTAAAAAATCAAAAAGAGAGTACAGAAATTCAAGAAAGTGCATAAGCATTTTCTTTGTTCATAGAGGGTGATTATGGAAAAGCTTACGCCTATGTTAAAACAATACATGGAAGTTAAAAATGCACATCAAGATGCGCTCGTGATGTTTAGACTAGGTGATTTTTATGAGCTATTTTTTGATGATGCTAAAATAGCTTCTTTTGAGCTAGATTTAGTTTTAACTGGGAGAGCTGCAGGAGAAAATCAAAGAGCTCCAATGTGTGGAGTGCCTCATCATGCGGCATCTAACTATATTCAAAAACTTGTGGATAAAGGATATAAGGTAGCAATTGTAGAGCAGATGGAAGACCCTTCTGAAGCGGTTGGACTTGTTAAGCGTGATGTAGTAAAGATTGTGACGCCGGGGACGATGATCGATGAGTTAGTTGAAGATAAAACACGTAATTATATTGCGTCTTTGCTTAACTATGCAGGTCAGTATACCTTGATTCTATTGGAGTTAATTTCGGGTAAGACGGAGTTGATTCAAATACGAGAAGACAAAACATTACTCAAACAAAGCATTCTAAAATATCAAATAAAAGAAGTTGTAATTTCAAATCATTGCGATCAAGATAGTTTAAATACACTTCGAGAAATACCATATTTAACCATATCCTACTGCGATTTAGTGTCTATTTCTGAAGAGTATCGTAAGAATTGTGAAATGATTACGGATGAATATAAAAGAGAGTGTTATGGACGATTATTAAACTACTTAACTGTGACACAGAAACGTTCTCTTCAACACTTACAAAAAATTGTAGATACTAATATTCAACGAGTTATGAAAATGGATTATAGTACCTTATTAAATCTTGAGCTAATCGAGCCATTGAGAGTGCAATCTAAACATAAAACACTTTTCTCGTTTTTAGATGTATGTAAAACATCGATGGGTTCTCGATTATTAAAAGATTGGATTATGAATCCTCTCTATGATTTGAATGAAATTGAACTAAGGCAAGATCAAATCGAATTTTTAATCAAAGACTATATTTTAAAAGATAAGTTAAAAGAACACTTAAGTAACTGTTACGATATTCAGAGATTGGTTGGACGAATTTCTTTTGGGTCTGCAAATCCACAAGATATCATGCGATTAAGAAATACACTGAATCAATTACCTCAAATATTGACACTTATAAATCATGATTTATTCAAATTATACAATCAGATTGATCGATTAGACGATATAACAAATTTATTAAATGATGCGATTAATGAAGAAGTACCAAGCTCTATAAAAGATGGAAATGTGTTTAAAACTGGATACAATCAAGAACTCGATGAACTTAGAGATATTCAACATTTAGGTAAGAAATGGTTGCTTGATTTTGAGTTAAGAGAAAAAGAAAGAACTCAAATAAAGAATTTAAGAATTGGATACAATCGTGTCTTTGGATATTATATTGAGATTTCTAAAGGAAATATTCCTAATATAAAAGAAGAATTTAATTATATTCGCAAGCAAACTCTAAGTAATCAAGAACGTTTTATCACGCCAGAACTTAAAGAAATGGAAGATAAGATCCTTAATTCAACTGAACGTAGTTTAAAACTTGAACAGTACTTATTTTCTGAACTTGTACAATTGATTGCACAAAAGATTAATGAACTACAAGAAATATCATTTACACTTGCGAGCATCGATGTATTAGTTGCATTATCAAGTATTTCATTTGAACATCATTATGTACGACCGGAATTTCATGATGGTTATGATTTAGATGTAAAAGAAGGAAGACATCCGATACTAGAAACACAAACACACTATGTGTCCAATTCAACCACGATCAAACATGAACAACCAATTCATATATTAACAGGTCCGAACATGGGTGGTAAAAGCACCTATATGCGACAATTAGCATTAATTATTGTTTTAGCACAGATTGGATGTTTCGTACCGGCTAAGAAAGCAAGCCTACCACTTATTGATGCATTATTTACGCGCATGGGTGCGAGTGATGATATTCTTGAAGGACAATCAACTTTTATGATTGAAATGATTGAAGCAAATACAGCGCTTCAAAGTGCGACACAGAATTCTATCGTATTTTTTGATGAAATTGGACGAGGCACATCGACCTTTGATGGCATGGCATTAGCACAGGCTATGGTTGAGTACATCGCAACGGTCATTCAATGTAAGACAATCTTCTCAACACATTATCATGAACTAACACAGCTTGAGAACTCACTCCCACAAATACGAAATATGCATGTAGAAGTGTTTGAAGAGAATAATGAAGTTACATTTTTATATCGTGTTAAACATGGCAAAGCAGATCGTTCGTATGGGGTAAACGTAGCTCGCTTAGCGCATTTACCACAGGCAATTTTACAAAGAGCTCATCATCTTCTAAAAGAATTAGAAAGTAAGAAGCGTGTCGTCCAACAAAGTATGGAGATTGTGGAAATGGTCACCATTCCAAAGGAAATCCAAGAAATACAGGATGATTTAAAGAAGTTAAATATTAATGAGACGACGCCACTTGAGGCATTAACATACCTCAATGAATGGAAAAAGAAAATAAAGGGATAAAATGGGCATAATTCAGCGCTTAGATGAACAATTAAGCAATATGATTGCGGCAGGAGAGGTTATTGAAAGACCAATGGCTGTCGTAAAAGAATTGGTCGAAAATGCTTTGGATGCGAAAGCACGTTTTATCGAGGTCAAAATGACTCAAGGTGGAATTGATTCCATTGAAGTCATCGATGATGGAGTGGGAATGGAACCCAGTGATGCACAACTTGCGTTTGAAAGACATACAACCAGTAAAATCAGATCCAAAGAACAGTTGTTCGCACCTGAGTTTTTAGGATTTAGAGGAGAGGCACTACCATCAATCGCATCAGTAAGTGATGTCATATTAAAGACATCGAAAGATGAAGTTGGAACTTATGTTCACATTGCCTATGGTAAAATTCTACAAGTTAGACCACATTCATCCAGTACAGGGACACACATTCGAGTTGAAGGATTGTTTCGTAAAACACCAGCTCGTTTTAAGCATTTAAAATCAGCTAATTATGAAGCAGCTTTGATTATTGATTTATTAGAAAAGTTTTCATTAAGTCGTCCAGATGTCGCATTTAAATTAAGTGATGAATCTAAAATACTCTTAAATACTAGTGGTACGAATCAAATGCTTGAAGTTCTAGCTTCAAGTTTTGGGAATCGAATTGCACGATTAGCGCATGAATTTACACTCAAGGATTATGACTTTACAATACAAGGTGTATGGGTAGATCCTCAGGAACATCGTTCCAACAATAAAGGAATATTAATCTTTATTAACAATCGTATTGTACGATCTTGGTATCTTCAGAAGGCGATTGTAGAAGCTTATCTACCGTATATTCCTGCACACCGATATCCTGTTTGTGTGATTAATCTTAAGATGGATGCACACTTAGTGGATGTCAATGTACATCCTTCAAAATGGGAAGTTAGACTATCCATGGAACAACAAGCTTTCTACTTAATATTAGATGGTTTAAGTAAACAACTCAGTGAGTTTGTACATCCAAAAGAACATATTGATAAAAAGGAAGAACTAATTCGTGAACAAACTCAATTGTTCAATGTTAATCATTACCCAGAAAATAATCAGTTAAAAACTATTGAAATAAATGAAGACAAAACATTGTATCAGACTAATGAAAATATAACAGAACAGAGTGAGAATATACGAGTTAATCCAAATAAGAAAGAACGACATCCTACCTTCCCAGTTCTTGATTTAATTGGACAAATGCATGGTCGGTATATACTTGCAAGTTCACAAGATGATTTATATGTAATTGACCAACATGCCGCAAAAGAGCGAATAAATTATGAGCTTATTCTTGAACAACTGAATGAAAATCAAAGTCAATTTGATTTACTAATTCCAATAGAAGTTGAGTGTTCTAGTGCTTTTATGGAGCGCTTTGATGAATTTAAAACAATCCTAGATTCCTTGTATTTACATATCGAACCTTTTTCACTAAGAAGTTATATTGTTCGATCCATACCTTTATGGTTAAACCAAAACGATTTAACGCGTTTTATGCAAGATGTGATGGATCGATTCTTATCTGAATCCAAAATCAATCAAGAAATATTACGTGAATCCGTCATTGCGACTATGGCATGTCACAGATCGATTCGTTTTAATCAAGCACTTACTCCGTTTGAAATGAAACATATTATAGAAGAATTATCAGTATGTAAACAACCGTATCATTGTCCACATGGAAGACCAACATTAGTTAAGCAAAATGCGCAAAGTTTATGGAAGGATTTTGAACGATGAAAAAAGTATTAGTTATTGCAGGCCCTACCGCTAGTGGGAAAACGGCTTTATCAGTAAAACTTGCACATTACTTTGATGGTGAAATTATAAGTGGTGATTCTACTCAAGTCTATAAAGAACTTGAAATTGGGACCGCTAAGATTACTGAAAATGAGAAAGAAGATATTCCACATTATGGACTTGATTTAATACATTATTATGAGAATTATAGTGTTAAGGATTTTCAAACCATGGCACGGCAATCAATTGATAAAATAAATGCTAAGCAAAAATTACCAATTATTGCAGGTGGAACTGGATTTTATCTTAAGGCATGTTTATATGATTATGAGTTTACCAATGAGGTAGAAGAAGATAATCAATTTGATGAGTTAAGTAATGAAGATATATATGAGAAATTAAAACAAATAGATCCCAAGTCTTTAGGAAAGATTCACTTAAATAATCGTAAACGTTTAATACGAGCACTCAATATTGGATTAAAAGGTCAAACTAAATCAGAAAGAGAAGAAGCACAAGAACATAAACCAATTTATGATATTTTCTTAATTGTTACAGACATTGAAAAGAAAATAATAGATGAAAGAATTGAACAACGATTAAACAATATGTTTGAACATGGATTGATGGATGAAGTTATAAAGTATTTTAGTGATCCAATATCATGGAATTATCAAAGTTTTCAAGCAATTGGTTATAAAGAATGGAAAGATTATTTCCTGAACAATGTATCTTTAGATGAAGTAAAAGAACGTGTCCTTATATCAACTCGACAATACGCAAAAAGACAATTAACATGGTTTAGACATCAATTCAGTGCATATTGGTATAAACCCAATGAAGAAAATGAGAAACTACTTTTAGAAGATATAAAGCAATGGTTAAATAAGGAGACAACATGAAAAAAATCGTTTTAGCAGGCGGATGTTTCTGGGGAGTAGAAGAGTATTATCGTAGGTTAAAAGGTGTAGGAAAGACACGTGTAGGGTATGCTCAAGGATTAAAAGAAAATCCTACTTATCAAGAAGTATGTACTGGGAAGACATTTCATGCGGAAGTAGCTGAAATTGAGTATGATCCAAGTGTGATTTCTTTTGAGAAGATATTGGAACATCTATTTAGAATTATTGATCCTACTTCATTAAACAAACAAGCACATGATATTGGGACACAATATCGTGTAGGTGTTTATCCAGATAATGATGAAGAAGTAGAAGTAGTGAAAGCGTATGTTCAAATTAGACAAGGTGAATATTCTAAACCAATTGTGTTAGAAGTTGAAAGATTAAAAGACTTCTATGATGCGGAAACGTATCATCAAATGTATTTAGAAAAGAATCCTAGTGGATATTGTCATGTGAATATGAACTTAATTAGACCCGAAGAAAGAAAATAGTGCAGAAAAGCACTTTTCTTTAGGTTAAATTAAACCACTAACATATAAAAGCATAGGTGAACTATGTTAGAAATACAAAATATTAGTAAGAATTATGGAAAGAAGAAAGCATTACAGTCGTGTAATTTAGTAGCAAACAAACACGATATTATTGGTATATTGGGACAAAATGGCTGTGGGAAGTCAACTTTGTTCAAAAGTATTATGGGTTTAATAGAAGTAGATTCGGGGAATATACACTATAATTATGAACTTTGTGACTTTAATCAAAGAAAGAAGTTTGGCTATATGCCAGAACAAAGATCGCTTTTTTTGGATTTAACATTGTATGAACAGCTTAAGTTCTTAGCCCAACTAAAAGGAATGATAAGCAATGGATTTGAAAATTTGGTTGATATGTATATCGATCGCTTTGATTTAAAAGATAAGAAACATACTATTCTGAATAAATTATCTAAAGGTCAACAACAAAAAGTACAACTCATTGCCGCACTTATCCATGATCCAGATGTTTTGGTTTTAGATGAACCACTAAATGGATTGGATTTTTACAGTGTTCAACTTGTGATGAATGAGTTAAGGATTCAAGCGTCAAAGGGAAAGATAATACTAATTTCAAGTCATCAAATGGATTTCATGGATGAACTATGTACCCATCTTCTTGTATTAGAAAATGGACAAACAATTAAGAATGGTAAATTAGTCGAACTTTATCAAGACTATGGAGTATGTGTCAGTGTAAATGCCGATAGTCTTTGGCATAACATTAGTAAACAACATAAGAATATTTTGGAGAAGGGGTCAATGATTGAGTTTCATTTTACGAACTTAATTGACGCTAAAAAAGCATTAGGGAACTTTTGTAAAGAACCTACAATCACAACACTCAAACTTCACAATGTCTCAATAGGGGATATGTTAAAGGAGGGTGAATGAAGACATTATTACAATTTTCTTTTAAGCGTCGTTTCTTAAATAAAATGACTTTATTTTTACAAGTGATATTTATAATAGTTATTTCGATCATGTTTTATTTTGATAAGATATCGGAGTTTCTAAACTTAGAGTTTAATAATCCTATTCCTATCTATATAGAACCTAGCTTGAGAAAATTGTTAATAAATGAAGAGGAATGGAAGAATAAAGGGTTTGAATTTACGACGAATAAGGATTCAATAACGATCTCTCAAGTAAAAGATGTTTATACCATTACATTAGTGAATGATTTAGTGACACAAACAAAAATATATGATTTGTTGTTAGATAATCATCAAAAAAGAAAAGAGAGCAGCAGTAATTCTTCTGTATATAAATGGTTAGAAGAGTATCGAACAATCGATGTGGATTTTTTAGAATACAGTCAAAAAGAGAATCAGTTTAAACACCAGATAATTATACTGTTTCTTACTTCAATCTATTTTATGTTGTTAAATTTTATAGCGGTTAATTCAAATGAAATTATTATGGAAAAAACGTCGCATATGATTCCTATTATCTTAACACATGTAACAATAAAGACACATTTCATTTCAAAGCTTATTATTGGGTTTATATCAGTGTTATTTCAAATTATTAGTTCAATTGGAGTGCTTGGATTAATTGGATATTCGCGATATCAGTTGGATAGAGGTGAAGGATTAATACGATTAATGGTGAAGCTTTTACCTTTTAAAATTGATTCGTTTAATTTAGATGATGTTTTTAAGTTATTGGATTTGAGTATTAATGATGGTTATCAAATCTTAATAGGATTAGTTTTTATACTCATAGGAATATTTATCATACAAATACTCATATTAATTCTATCAAGTAAGGTTAAGACAATGGAAGAAGCGGCGTCTATACAGGGACCTTTTTATCTAGTTCTATTAATTATTTATTATCTTGCATTAAGCTTGAACACAACTCAATCTTTGAGTGGAGAGTTAGGTTCAGTTTTATCCTATGTTCCAATATTTTCGATGTTAATTATGCCTATGCGTTTATTAACTCAACATGTAATGCCTATAGAAATAATGACTTCTATTTTGTTTAGTTTTGCGCTTATTTCACTAATTTTTATTCTAATGTATCCACTTTTTAGGGATGGACTAAGAGAAGAAGGGTAATCGCTTGTGAAAATATTATTTTAATGTAACAAACTTTTCAAGATAAAATTCAAAATATGAAATTTATCATAAAATCATATGTATTTTTGTTAGATTAAGTTGATAGTCAATTTTACTAACCCTATAATATTTCTTGCAAGGAGGATTTTGAAATGAAAAAGTTATTAGTTTTATTATTTGTTGGTTTATTAGCTTTAACTGGTTGTGCTACACCTGCTGCTCCAAAAGCTTATAAGTTTGGGACTGGAAGTTACACTACTGTAGCTGGTCGTGCTGCGACTGCTGATGCTGAAGGTCGTGTACAAGTTACTTCAGTTTATGCTGCTGTATTATTAGATGATGCTGGTAAAGTTGTTTATGTTGATTTCGATGCTGCTCAAAACCAAGGTACATTTGATGTAGCTGGAGCTGTAGTAAAAGCTGAAGCTGCACCTACTAAACAAGAAAAAGGTGCTGATTATGGCATGAAGGGCGCTTCTGCTATCGGTAAAGAATGGTTTGAACAAGCTGCTGCTTTAGAAGCTTTCTTTGTTGGAAAGACTTTAGAAGAAATTAAAGCTACTCCTGTAAATGAAACATTCAATCCTACAGGGGATGATTTAAAAGCTTCTGTATCAATTAAAATTGATCCATATCTAGCTGCTGTTGAAAAAGCTATTGCTAATGCTGTTGAAGTTAAAGATGTTGCTAAAGTAGGTGTTGGTTCAGTTTCTACTGTTTCCGGACGTGCTGCAACTGCTGATGCTGCTGGACGTATTCAAACAAACGTAACATTTACGGGTGTTGCATTTGATAAAGACGGTAAAGTATTAGTTGCTTTATTAGACGTTGCTCAAAACCAAGGTACTTTCGATGCTGCTGGTGCTATCGTTAAAGCTGAAGCTGCTCCTACAAAACTTGAAAAAGGCGCTGACTATGGTATGAAGGGTGCTTCTGCTATTGGTAAAGAATGGTTCGAACAAGCTGCTGCATTAACAACTTACTTCGTAGGTAAGACTGCTGATGAAGTTGCTGCTATCGAAAAAGATGCTGATGGTAAAGCTGTTGCTGAAGATCTAAAATCATCTGTTTCTGTTGGAATCAATGATTACTTAGCTTCATTTGCTAAAGCTGTTGCTAACGCTGTTGAAGTTAAATAGTTCTAAGAACAATTAACAAACTAAAGAGTCTCAAAGATTGAGGCTCTTTTTCTTTGATATTAAAAAAATAGAACTGTTTGTTCTATTTTAGACTTTTTATGTTGTGAGTACGTTTTATTTGGTTTAATATCTTCAGATTGTTCTCTAATGTATTTTCGTAGGGACTTGTATTACTTGGTGTATAGAAAGGAGTGTTCTTAATACCTTTAGGAAGATATTCGATCTTATTCCAAATGTCAGGTCGATCATAATCGTACTTATCTTCTTCTCGGAGTCCAACAGGTGTTAATCTTAGATATTCAGGTACGGGAAGAGGATGTTCCTTTACCTCATTCATTGCTTTACCTAATGCATTGATCGCATTTCTTGATTTTGGAGATAAAGCTAAATCAATAACCATTACAGACAATGGATAGATTGCTTCAGGGAATCCAACTCGTTTTGCCGCGTCCATTGCTTGAAGTGTACGTGCAATAAGCGCTGGATTTGCTAATCCGATATCCTCATATGCAATAACAATTAATCTACGTTCTATTGAATCTAAATCTTCGGCAACGATTAATCGCGCAAGATAATAGAGTGCCGCATCGACTTCAGAACCTCTGATTGATTTCTGCAATCCACTTAGTGCATCATAATAACCATCATCGCTATGATCAAATCCAAGATTACTGTGTAAATGAAGATTGGATAAATGGTCTAAATTTATTAATTGATTAGGATATGCAATATTTAAGGCATCTAATATGTTGTAGGCCATTCTAACATCACCATTACATGTGTCTATAATGGACTGTAAGGAATTTGGTTCTAGTTGAATACTTAATTGACTATCTGAGTGATTGAGTGCACGATTGATTGCTTTTTCCATTGAAATTGGATTAACGGGTTTAAACTCACAAAGAATACATCTTGATCGAATCGCGGGATTAATTGCGAAATAGGGATTGGCACTGGTTAGTCCTATCATCAAGACACTTCCACTTTCTACATAGGGGAGTAATAAATCTTGCTTATCTTTATTTAATCGATGAACTTCATCCACAATTAATACCAGTTGACCACTTAAGCGTGCATTAGCGAAGATTGACTCAAGATCTTTCTTATTTCCTGTAACTGCATTAAATAATTCAAGTGGAAGCTTAAGTTCATTTGCTAGAATGGATGCGGCAGTTGTTTTACCGCTTCCAGGTGGACCGAAAAAGATCATAGACATAAGTCTATTCTCTTCTAAGAAACGATTTAATATACCCGTTTTATGGGTTAAATGTTCTTGCCCAACAACATCAGCTAAATGTTGAGGACGTATTCTTACTGCGAGAGGTTTGTTGTTTATCATCTTACTTCCTATTTTACTATTAAATTAAGGGTGTTAGAATAAAAAAGAGGATAAAATATGCGTGTAACCTGTCAAAGAGTCGAAAAAGCGAAATGTGTTGTGAATAATGTTGTTACGGGAGAAATTGAACAGGGATTATTAATCTTTGTTGGATTTAAACAAGATGAGACTGAAGATAATCTTAAGATTATGGCTAAAAAAATAGCTCATGCACGATTATTTGACGATTATGAAGGGAAAATGAATTTAAGTGTTATGGATATAAAAGGAAGTATATTATCCATATCACAATTTACACTTTATGCGGATACTAAGAAAGGGCATAGACCTTCTTATGATAAAGCCGCAAAAGCTGATGTGGCGAGCGAATACTATAAACGTTTTAATGAATATCTTCGTGAATGGATACCTGTAGAAACAGGACTATTCCAAGCTGAAATGAAGATTGAAGCACATAATGATGGGCCAGTTACTATCTGGTATGAAAACTGAGGGAACTATGGAAAAAATGGATGGAAAAGCTTTGAGTCTTTTGATTGAAACAAATATTAAAAATGAAGTATCAAACTATATTTCAAAAGGATATCGTAATCCGAAACTTGTAGTTCTTCTAATAGGAGATAATCCAGCATCTATAACATATGTTAAGAATAAAGAAAAAGCATGTGAACGTGTTGGAATTGAATCTAAAGTTATTCGTATGACATCAGAAGTAAGTACAGAAGATGTTTTAGAAGGTGTTTATCAACTAAACAAAGATGAAACAGTTGATGGAATACTTGTACAACTCCCAATTCCAAAACACTTGGATGTAAATCGAATTATTGAATCACTTGATCCAAATAAGGATGTGGATGGATTACACTCGATTAATATCGCAAAATTATATGCTAATCAAGATGGTTTTGTACCATGCACGCCTCGTGGTATAATAACACTCTTGAAACACTATAATATAGAAATTAGCGGTAAACATGCGGTTGTGATTGGTCGAAGTGCACTTGTTGGACGTCCTGTTGCACAACTCTTATTAAATGAAAACGCAACTGTAACGGTATGTCATAGTAAGACAAGAAACTTAAGTCAAATCACTCAGATGGCAGATATTGTGGTCGTTGCGATTGGTAGAGATAAATTCTTAACACAAGAGCACATTCATCATGTGAATGCGATTATTGATGTTGGAATTAATCGAGTTAATGATAAACTAGTTGGGGATGTAGATTATGACGCACTTATTGATAAAGTGGATTATATGACACCAGTACCAGGTGGAGTAGGGCCAATGACGATTGTCTCTCTTTTAGAGAATACGATGAAATCCTATAAATTAAGCATAAAGGAGAATTAATATGACAGGTTATGATTTAAATGACATTGTAGAAATGAAGAAGGAACACCCTTGCCATAAATCCAAACAATGGAAAATTATTCGCATGGGAGCCGATATTAAGATAAAATGTCTAGGGTGCGGAGCTGCGGTCATGTTAGATCGAAGTGATTTTGAAAAGAAGCTTAAACGCATCGTAGAAAAAGCAGAAGGAACAGAGTAAAAAATATGCCATTAACAGCAGGAATTGTTGGATTACCTAATGTAGGGAAATCCACCTTATTTAACGCAATAACCCACTCACAAGTGGAGGCTGCGAATTATCCATTCGCAACGATTCAACCCAATGTAGGAGTTGTAGAAGTAAAAGATAAACGTGTGGATAGAATCACTGAACTTGTAACACCTAAAAAGACAATCTATACCAGTTTTGAATTCACCGATATTGCAGGACTAGTAAAAGGCGCAAGTCAAGGAGAAGGATTAGGAAATCAATTTTTATCTCATATTCGTGAGGTTGATGCGATTGTCCATGTCGTAAGATGTTTTGAAGATAATAGTATTACACATGTGGAAGGAACTGTTGATCCTATTCGTGATATAGAGATAATTAATCTTGAACTTATTTTAGCTGACCAACAATCCATCGAAAATCGTATTTCTAAAGTCGAACGTAAAGCTCGTGCTAAGGATAAAGATGCAATTTTTGAACTATCCATTTTAAATAAAGTAAATGAAGCACTCTTAAATGGCAAGAGTGTACGTACTCTTGATATGGATAAAGAGGAGTTAGCTGTATTAGATGGTTTCCATTTATTAACCGCAAAACCCGTCATTTATGTTGCGAATATGAGTGAATCTGAAGTACATCATGCGGATGATAATCCGTTTTATCAAAAAGTTAAAGAATTTGCGGATTCTGAGAAGAGCGATGTTATCGCAATAAGTGCAAAGATAGAAGAAGAATTATCCATGTTAGATGATGAAGAGAGAGAAATGTTCTTAGCGGATCTTGGTTATGAAGAAAGTGGACTCGATAAGATTATTCATCACAGTTATGATTTGTTAGGCTTATGGTCATTCTTTACAGCAGGGGTTCAAGAAGTGCGTGCATGGACATTCCACAAAGGAATGAAAGCACCTGAATGTGCAGGTGTTATTCATACTGATTTCCAAAAAGGATTTATAAAAGCTGAATGTTATCACTTTGATGATTTAGTTCAGTATGGTTCTGAACAAGCCGTTAAAGATGCGGGTAAGTTTAGAATTGAGGGAAAAGAATATTTGGTGAAAGATGGAGATATACTACACTTCAGATTTAATGTTTAATGGTATAATAGTTTAAACAGGAGGTGACTTTATGAAATTAATCATCGCAGTCGTATCAAATGATGATAGTCACAGCTTATCTAACGCATTAACAAAAGAGAACTTCGTTGTCACAAAGTTAGCTACTACAGGTGGATTCCTAAAAATTGGGAATACAACCATGTTAATTGGTACAGAAGAAGATCGCGTTGAAAAATGTATCGAAATCATCAAAGAAGAAAGCAAACAGAGAACTGAACTTGTTCCATCAACCGCATCGTATGATATTGGACGTTTTGCGACTTTCCCAGTTGAAGTGCAAGTGGGTGGTGCCACAATCTTTGTGGTCGATGTAGAAAAATTTATTAAGTTCTAATTATTACTTATTTAAAGTAAACAAAAGCTGATATGTTATATACCAGCTTTTTTGTTTATAGAAATAGTAGTAAACTTATTGCCATCACAATCATACCAGACACAAGTCCATAAATAGATATGTGATGTTCTCCATATTCGCGTGCCGAAGGTAAGAGTTCATCTAAACTAATGTAAACCATAATACCTGCAACTGATGCGAAGATTATTCCAAATACAGTATCGTTCATAATAGGCATTAAAATAAGATAACCGACTAATGCACCTACAGGTTCAGATAATCCAGATAAGAACGATAGCTTGAAAGCCTTCATCTTACTGCCAGTCGCATAGAATATAGGTACAGATACGGCGATCCCCTCAGGGATATTATGGATCGCAATCGCTATAGCAATTGGAATTCCTAAACTCGGATCACTCAAAGCTGCTGTAAAGGTCGCTAAGCCCTCTGGAAAGTTATGAATCGCAATCGCTAATGCGGTGAACGTACCCATACGCATTAACTTCTTTTTATGTTCTTCACTTTGTCCATCCATTTCTTCAACAGTATGAATCTCATGCGGATTTTCTGCATCTGGTACAAAATGATCAATTAAAGCGATAAATCCAATCCCTAAAAAGAATGAAATAGCTGTAATCCAAGATCCCAATCTTAATCCTAATTCCGCAATCAACGCATCATTTGCCTTAGGGAAAATCTCAATCATTGAGACATAAATCATGACTCCCGCTGAAAAACCCAAAGCATAGGATAAAAACTTGGTATTTGTTTTATTTGTAAAAAAAGCCAATGCACTTCCAATGCCGGTTGATAGACCCGCAAAAAGAGTGAGTCCAAACGCAAATAATATATTATTAAATTCCATAGATAGTTCTCTTTCTAAAATACTTAATTATTCACATTATAAATAAAAAGATGCGATTATGCATCTTATATTATTTGACTATTTATAATTCTTTCTTTAAGTTCTTTAACTTTAAACTCTATAATATCGATAATACGATTAAACTCTGTATCATCTTTACCACTGGGGTCATCCAATCCCCAATCTTCTCTGAACTTACATGGAAGAAACGGACATTCAACATTACAACCCATCGTAATCACAATATCCAAAGGAGGAAGGACTCCAATCAATTTAGATGATTGTGTCAATTCCATATCAATCCCATATCGAGATTGGATTAATCGAACCGCATCTTGGTTGATTTTGTCTTTTGTCTCTGTACCGCCTGAATAGGCATCAAACACGTCTGATGCAAAATGTTTCGATAATGCCTCTGCCATTTGAGAGCGACATGAATTATGAACACAGATAAATCCAACTTTTAACTTTGACATCGATTACCTCCATAGATAAGCATCTATATAATAAGTAATTTTTAATTATTTGTCTATAATTGTACATTAACCATTTGATTGATTTGTACTTTCCTCAAGCTTCTTCGCAAACTCCAAAACTCCACCAGTTAAAGCATCCATCATTTCATAGTTTGTTATATCTCCAGAAATTAACCATTTTCCTTCTTTTTTTACCATATAAACTGGAACAGTTTTAATATAAGTTTTTTCTGTATCATTTGCTAAATCTAAGAAAAGAGAAATAGATTTTTCGGTTACTTCTTCTTCACTAATCCCAGAAAAAGCCCATTCAAATACTTTTGAAAAAAGTTGAATCATATAGTTTGATAATAAATCTCCAACAGGATACGTTGTAATCTCAACATTTACAATGGCACTATCACCCTTAACTGTTGAATCGATAATTTTATATTCAAATCCTCTAAATAATTCTAAATAACGATTACTCATTTCAGTGGATTTAAAACTATCCATACTTAAATCACGATTTGAATTATCAAACTCCAAAGATTGATCGAAATATTTCTCAATCGCAATGGTTTTTAAATCAGGTGAAATACTTGTTTTTAATTCGTCGAAGTAAGTAGAAACTGTAACTTCAGGTTTTTCTGCACATCCTGTTAATAATACTAATCCAACAAGAAATAGACTTATAATATTTTTTAATTTCATACATTTTCCTTTTATAGACTCGATTATACAATAAAAAGCACTATGATTTTCAACATATCTCTAAGCTTAAGAATGATATAATAACTCTATGATACGAATTGGACAATCAACTGATATACATCCCTTAATAGAAGGAAGACCTTTAATACTAGGAGGTGTTCACATTGAACATCCTTTTGGATGTGATGGTCATTCGGATGCGGATGCTTTAGTCCATGCGATTGCGGAATCTATATTAGGTGCACTTGCATTAGGCGATTTAGGCAAACATTTTCCTGATACAGATCCAAAATATAAAGGAATTAACTCACTTAGAATATTAGAAGAAGTCGTAAGTAAAATGAAAAATTTGAATTATCAAGTGGGTAATATTGATGCGATAATACTGATTGAAAAACCTAAACTAGCTCCATACATTCCAAAGATGAAAGAAATATTAACGAAAATCTTAGAAATAGACGATAATCAACTCAATCTAAAGGCAACTCGAGGAGAAAAGCTTGGATTTGTTGGACGTCAAGAAGGTGTTATGGCTCAAGCAGTATGCTTGTTAATTGAGGGCAACCATGTTTAATGTTAAATGTAATGAACAAAAAGTTATGCGAGATCCAATTCATGAATATATTCATGTGGATTATCAAGTTATCTGGGATGCGATAAACTCTAAGGAATTTCAAAGATTACGTCGTATCCATCAAATGGGGACATCCTATCAGGTTTATCACACAGCTGAACATAGTCGATTTTCACATTCATTAGGTGTATATGAGATTATTCGGCGTATGGTCTATGAAGTTAAGGGTTTAGATGAATATTTAAGCGAATATGAAAAGATTACAATTATGTTAGCGGGCTTATGTCATGATTTAGGACATGGACCTTTCTCTCATTTCTTTGAATCTGTGATTAAACCAGATCATGAGAAAATTAGCGCTAAGATATTATTAGAAGAGAGTGATATCCATTCAATATTAGTAAAGTATGATCATGATTTACCGAAGAATGTAGTATCCGTTTTAAATCATACGCATCCGAATAAAGTATTAACTCGTATGATAAGTAGTCAATTAGACGCAGATCGTATGGATTACCTATTAAGAGATGCCTATTTTACAGGTACGAGTTATGGACATTTTGATTTAGAACGTATCTTAAGAACACTTAGAGTAGTGGATCATCAATTAGTGATTAAAGAGAGTGGCGTTCATTCTGTTGAAGATTACATCATGGCTCGTTACCATATGTATTGGCAAGTTTATTATCATCCAACTTCACGTAGTATAGAGGCCATACTCTATGCATTCTTTAATCGACTAAGAGATTTAATGAATGAAGATGTTACCTATTGTGATAAGTATCCAATGTTTAAATTCATATCGAATAAAGACGAAATATCGATTCAAGAACACTATAAATTAGATGAAACATCTTGTTTCTATGGGTTCCAATGTGCCCAAGAAGATGAAGATGCAATCTTAAGTGATTTTGCACATCGTATCTTAGAACGTAAATTATTTGATTATGTGGATATTCAATCATCAATGGATTATGAATCAAAGAGACAAGAACTCATTCAATATGGCTTTAATCCTGAATATTATTTGTATATTGATAAAGCAGAAAAGAGACCCTATTCACCATATAGTGAAGATGATAGTCAGATTATGATCCTAATGCCTGATAAAACAATAAAAGAATTATCACAGGTGTCTAATATTGTTAGTGCAATTGTGTTTGGTAAGCAGAAGTCAGAAAATAAACTATTTTTCCCAAAAATGTAAGGAGTCGTATGAAAAGAGAAACGATTATTAAGCGTAGAAATGAATTATTAAAAGATAATAGAAAAGGCAGTATCACTGTATTATTCTCAGGTGATTTAGTTAAAAGATCGGCAGATAGTACATATCCTTTTGTAGTAAATCGCAATTTTTATTATTTAACAAATTGTGATGAAGACTCACTTATTTATATATACATTAATACTGAGAATGTTAGTAAAGAGATACTATTTATCAAAGATTATAATCCACTTGAAGAAAAATGGGTGGGTAAATCATTGACAAAAGATGAAGCGATTCATAAAAGTGGTGTGTTTATTATACAACCTTTATCACAGTTTGAAAGTATCTTTACACGTACTCTAGCTCGTAATGATGTTGATACAATCTATGTTGATAGTGAAAGAGATAGTTTTAAACAAAGGTTAAATGAAGCTGAGAAGTTTACTAAGAAGTTAAGTGATTCATATCCTCACTTGAAAGTAATCAATATCAATCAAAAGATAAATCTATTACGTACTATCAAATCAGATGAAGAAATTGATGAAATGAAGAATGCAATTGAAGTTACACGTAAAGGTATAGAATATATTCTCAAGAACATTAAATCAGGTCGGTATGAATACCAGTCAGCTGCAGATTTTGAATACCAATGTGCACTCAATAACGCAACACTTGCGTTTGATGCCATTGTGGCGAGCGGAAAAGATGCGACCATTTTACACTATGTGACGAATCAAAAACCATTAGTTGAAAATGATTTAGTCTTATTTGATTTGGGTGCGAGTGTAAATCATTACTGTGCTGATATTTCTCGAACATTTCCTGTAAGTGGTAAATTTACGGAGAGACAAAAAACGTTCTATAATATTGTTCTGAAGGCTCAAGAAGAGGTTATTAAGGCGATTAAACCAGGTGTAACACTTATTCAATTGAATGAAATTGTGCGTTCTGTTTATAAAGTTGAGTGTGTAAAAGCCAATATTATTGAGTCAGAAGATCAAGTTGATCAAGTATATTATCACAGTGTAAGTCATTCATTGGGTTTAGATACACATGATGTCGGATTAGTTGAAGGCGCAACATTGAAACCTGGTATGGTTGTGACAGTTGAACCTGGACTTTATTCTGAAAAAGAATCCATTGGGATTCGTATCGAAGATGATGTCTTAGTTACGGAAGATGGTTCACTTAACTTATCATCAAGTATCTTAAAAACAGTAGAAGAAATAGAAGCATATATGAATCTGTCTTAGTGACAGATTCATTTTATTGTAAAAAGATTAATTAAGGTGTAAAATACATATGACAGGGGTGTCATATGCCTAAACAAACGTATTATAATTTAGATAAAGACAAGAAAGATCGATTATTAGAAGCGTGTTTTGAAGAATTTAGTCAATATACATTCACAGATGCGTCTATTAATCGAATCATTAAAAGTGCAAATATTTCGAGAGGTAGTTTTTATCAATATTTCGATGATAAAGAAGATTGTTATATGGAAATATTGGGGATGATTGCTCAAGAGAAATATGAATTGTTTAAAGATGTGGTGAATGATGAAAGTCATAGTGTATTTGATGATTATCTGAATATGTTAAAACAAGTACGAATTTGGATGGATCGACAACCTCGTTATTATAAAATTGGGATTCTTATGCAAAAAGATGATAGTGATTTCATACATAAGTTAATAGAGAAAAATCCTTCTTTGGGTGATTACTTTATTTATTTAATAAAACGAGATCAAGAAAGAGGACTAATTCGAAAAGATGTGGATCCTCATCTATTGTCGGACGTGTTAATAAGCACCAATCAGAAAATACTCTTGGAACATTTCGAAAAGAAAGAATATGAATCAATGATAGAAAAGAGTATACAGATAATACACTTATTACAAAATGGGACCAAGGTTCAATAAGGAGCACTATGTTTAAAGTTAAAAATCTAGTATTTAAATATCCTAAGAATACAGAGAATACCATTAAAGGCATTGATTTTGAGATTAAACAGGGAGAAGTATTTGGATTCTTAGGTCCAAGTGGTGCAGGGAAGACGACCACACAGAAGATTCTTGTAAAACTTTTGAATTATGAAATGGGTGATATTCATTTTGATGAAAAGGATTTGAAGAATTTTAATGATGCGTTTTATGAGGAAATTGGGGTATGTTTCGAGATGCCAATTTCTTTCTCAAAACTCACAGCTATGGAAAACTTGGAATTCTTCCAGAAACTTTATAAAAACCATGCGGAGATTCAACCTCTTATGGAGCGATTAGGATTATGGGAAGATCGCAATAAATTAGTAGGTGAATACTCTAAAGGGATGAAGATACGTTTAAACCTTGTGAGAGCTCTTTTAAACAAGCCTAAGATGTTATTCTTGGATGAACCAACCAATGGATTAGATCCAAAGAATTCACGCATAGTGAAGGAAATAATACGTGAATTTGCACACAATGGAGGAACGGTATTCCTCACATCCCATATCATGTCAGATGTGGATGAGCTTTGTGACCGCGTCGCATTTATTACGGATGGTAAGATTGCGGAAATTGATAGTCCTCGTAATCTCAAGATTAAATATGGAAAACGTACTGTAACGGTAGAATACAAAGAAAACAATCAAACGATATCCAAAATGTTTAATATGGATGAGATTAAAACAGAAGAATTCACACGACTTATCCAAAACAAAGAAATAGAAACCATACACAGTGGAGAAACAACCCTTGAAGAAATATTTATCCAAGTCACTGGAGTCAAACTTCATGGAGAAGATTAAACACTTAGTATCGGGTGAATTCACTCGACTCACAAAATATAATCTATTCACTGCTTCATTGGTTGTGGCATTGGTATGGGTTGGGATAGGGTACTTCTTAGAACTTGAAGAATTTAAGCAATTCTTACCGTTTGTATTCCTTATGGAATCTTCCGCAATGACGTCTCTTTTAGTTGGGGCAGAAATGTTCTATGAAAAGAAGGAACATACTATTAGTTCGAAGTTAATCTCTCCAATGACAGAGACAGAATACTTATTGGGTAAGATTATTGCGAATATCCTAAATATCTTATTAATCTTCGTGATTATTGGTGTATCCATCTATTTCTTTAAAGATTTCTTGTTTAATTTTCATTGGTTATTTTTGGGAATTATATTAGTTAGTAGTTATTATGTATTTATAGGAGTGTTATTGAGTTATATCTCAAAGGATTTTACAGCACTTCTTATGAATTATATGGTTATGATGATTGTATTAGTCTTACCAAGCATCTTTGTGATGATTGGAATTCTACCCCAATCAACTCTAGATTTTATCTTCTGGACACCAACAGAAGTAACCTTAAGATTATTAAACGCATCCTTTAGCGCAAACTTTGACGGAGTTCAATATCTCATGGATACTGCGTATATCGTATCTTTAAGTTTCGTATTGTATAAGTTCTTAGTTCTACCATACTTTAAATCCTATGCGACAAAGGATTTGGGGGTATAAACATGTTAATTCGATTAATGAAATTTGAATTTAAGAATCTACTAAGAGATCGCATGACAGCGATGTTACTGGTATATCCAATCACGGTTGGATTCTTAGGTAAATATTTGTTAGAGAATCAAAATTTTGATGAGAATGGGATTAATTTATTAGTTGTGGCTCTTACCATAATATCTGGAATGATATTTGGGTCGATGGCTGGATTTTCTATATTAGATGATCGGGATGATAATGTGTTTCTTTCAATCCAGATATCTCCTATGAATGTTAGATTTTATGTTTGGTTTAAAGTGCTCTTTATTTATATCTTAAGTGTATTGGCTAACTTACTTATTTTCATAATTATGGGAGGTTTAGGATTAGAACTTGTCGATTTTATTCTTATCTCATTACTTATTGGATTACAGGTACCTATCAATGCATTTCTAATCAATGCCTTATCTAGTAATAAAGTAGAAGGATTTATCGCAATGAAAGGATCGGGATTCTTAATCATATTTCCGGTTGTCGCATTCTTCTTCCTTGATTGGAAAGAATGGTTGTTTGCGTTTGCGCCAGCCTTCTGGGGAGCTAAAGCAGTTCAATCAAGATTACTTCAGTCATATATTGATTTAGGTATGGTTAGTATGAACTTAGATTTCTGGATGTATCTTGGGATTGGGTTTATTTATAATCTCATTTTAGTGTATGTGATGTATAACGTTTTTAAACGTAAATATATGTAAAGGAGAAAGTGTATGAACACATGGGCAATTGTATTTTTCTTACTTGCTGTTTTGTATCTTGTGGCTTATTTTGTAGAGATTCCATTCTTTTATGAAGGTAATCCAAAAACAAAGTTCTTGATTGATAAGTTGGGTAAAAAGGGGTACAAATTACTCTTACTCATCTTTGCGGGAATCTTCCTAGTATTAGCGTTTATATTTAAATAATTGGTTAAAATAAGCACCATTTGATAATATTCAATGGTGTTTATTATTTTATTGTTGGATATTGCTTGACATATTTTCCTATTTACATATAATCTTTTCAGGTAAGGTAGGACACCAATGCCCGAAAGATTCGTAAAATTAAAACTAAGTCTTATTGATTGTTTAGATAATGATGAAATAAGCAAAATGGAAATGGTTGGAAGAATATCTGAAAACCCTTACACCATTCAGTATCTAGAAGATGATAAATCTACCAAGGTCACAATGACACTTTTAGATGAGTCAATTGAATTAAAAAGAGAGTATGAAGGCTCTACAACGATGAACTTTTGTTTAAATAAACGGGGGATGTTTGAGATTAAAGACGATCAAAGTGTATTCAGTGGTGATGTGGAAACATTGAATATGATTCGAAATAATGATTTAATCTATATTCATTATCGTTTATTTGTAAACGATGATTTAATCACCGAACAAAAATTGGAATTGGTTATTAAGGAGGCAGAGGCATGAATCAAATTGAACATGCATTAAAAGAAAATCTTAAACAAGCTGTTTTAAAAGCGTTTGAGGTTGAGACTGCATTAGAAGATATCGTAATTGAAGTGCCAAAGTTTAAGGAACAAGGGGATTATTCAAGTAATATTGCGATGCGATTGACTAAAGTACTTAAAAGTAATCCAAGAATGATTGCGCAAAGTATTATTAATCAATTGGATATGAATTCAATTGAGAAGACAGAGATCGCAGGAGCAGGATTTATAAATCTGTTTCTTAAGAAAGATGTACTGACGCAAGTCATTACTACTGTATTAACAGAAGATGAGATGTATGGTGAAGCGAAACAAGCACATCCAATTTCATACAATGTGGAATATGTATCTGCAAATCCAACGGGTGATTTACATCCAGGACATGCACGTGGCGCAGCCATCGGTGATGCGTTAACGCGTATTATGAAGAAAGCAGGATTTGATGTGACGCGTGAGTATTATCTCAACGATGCGGGTAATCAAATTAACAATATGGCAAAATCTCTACAAGCTCGATATTTACAGGCTTGTGGATTAGATATTGCGGTTCCTGAAGATGGGTATCATGGAAAAGACTTGATTGAAATTGCGAATGATTTATACGCTGAAATTAAGGATGAGTATAAGAATGTACCTCTTGAAGATAGTTTGGCATACTTTAGAAAACACGGACTTGAAAAAGAAACGGATAAACTAAGAGATGATTTAAAACTATTTAGAGTTGAATTTGATGTTTGGAGTTCTGAGCAATCTCTATACGATCGTGGTTTAGTCCAAAAATCATTGGACACACTCATTAAGAATGGACATACCTATGAATTAGATGGTGCATTGTGGTTGCGTACGACGGATTATGGAGATGATAAGGATCGTGTCTTGATCAAATCAGATGGTTCATATACCTACATACTTCCTGATATTGCCTACCACTTAAATAAAAAAGAACGTGGATATGATAAGTTGGTCAACCTATTAGGGGCAGACCATCATGGGTATATCGCACGTCTACAAGCAGCCTTTATGTCTCTTGGGTATAAGCGTGAAGATTTGATGGTAGATATCATTCAAATGGCTCGTATGATCAAAGATGGTCAAGAGTTTAAACTCAGTAAGAGAACCGGTAAAGCTGTAGCACTTAAGGATTTAATCGATGAGGCAGGTGTGGATGCCGTACGATATTACTTTGTGTCTAAAGCGGGGGATACGCATATGGATTTAGACTTAGATATGGCTAATTCTAAAACAAATGATAACCCAGTGTATTATGCACAGTATGCTCATGCAAGAATGTGTTCAATCTTAAGACAAGCAGAATTAACTGAATGTACAGAATATGATCTCATTGTTCATGAGAAAGAAATCGATTTATTAAAATTAATTGCGGATTTCCCACAGCTTATTCAAGATGCGGCATTCGCAAGACAACCACATATCGTTTGTTTATTCATTCAGAAGCTAGCAGCGAGTTTCCATACATTTTATGGGGAATGTACCGTACTCCATGCCGAAGAAAAGCTTCGCCAACAACGTTTAGCCTTAGTAAAGGCAACCCAAATTACCTTAAGAAATGCCTTATCTCTGATTGGAGTAAGTGCACCTGAAAAGATGTAGGAGGATAACATGACAAGTCGTTCAATGTTAGATGTAGCGTTTGATATACTAAGCGCTCAAAAGAGTGAAATTGCATTCTTAGATTTATGGAATAAAGTTGTGGAATCCTTAGGCTTTAATCAAACTCAAGCAGAGAATAAGATTGCTCAGTTTTATTCTGCGATGATGTTAGATGTTCGCTTTGCGCCTCTTGCGGATAATATGTGGGATTTACGTTCACGTCGAACATATAATGAAACACATGTTGATACAAGTGCAATTTTAAGTGAAGATGAGTATCTAAGTGATGATGAAGTTGAAGAATACTTGAATGTTGAGGATGAAGAAGTTGTTCGTCCTGATGAAGAAGAAGAGTAAAATGAATCCTTGGTTGCCCAAGGATTTTTAATTGGTAAATACTTATAAGATTGATATACTTAACCATATGGAACAAAATACATCGAAAAAAATATGTCAGAAGTGTGGTACAGAATGGTGTATGGATGCTCATTACTGTGGTGTTTGTGGATCAGAGCTTGAGTATAATAAAAAAGAAATGTTTGGAAACGGTTTGCCTTTGAAGTATTTTAATTTCTTGTACAATGTATTACCAATCTTTAGTGTTGTCATATTGTTTATTCTAACTTTATCGAGCTTTAATGATTTTGTGACTTATTTTAATTCAGATATTATTTATTATTTATCATTTTTCTCCATGCAATTTACATTAATAATATTAATTTTAAACTATATCTTTGTTGGAATAACACTTTATACACGTGTTAAAAATAATAAAATAGGATTTTCAAAAGTTATGATCTATCGACTTATATTTGCGGTATTAAGTCCAATTGTTTCATTAATACCATTGTATTTTGATCATGGGATTAATTCGATTGTTGTGAATGAAACAATGATATCGTTACTGTTTCCTATTGTGACGAGTAGTTTAACTACGATATATCTTGTTAAACGATTTAATTTTAAATGGTTTGATTTTAGCGATATCTTATAAACATCATAATTTATTTCTGTTTAATGTATTTAATTTTTTTACAATTATAAAAGTAATTAATCAAACTTAAGTTAATCAATCATAACTAAATCAATTTGATAGAATATTATGTGATATGTCGAAATACATTGAATTTAAAGAGACACTTTGGTAGAATATTAAAGGGCAAATGCCTCCGAGTTTTGGAGGCATTTTTATTTTTTTAGCAAGAAGGGAGATGAGTGCATGGCTAAATATATATTTGTTACTGGTGGAGTAGTTAGCGGTATTGGTAAAGGTATCGTTGCGACTTCTTTAGGTCGTTTATTAAAAAATAGAGGTTTAAAAGTCTTCTTACAAAAGTTTGATCCGTATATTAACGTCGATCCAGGCACCATGTCTCCTTATCAACATGGAGAAGTTTTCGTTACCAAGGATGGGGCAGAAACCGATTTGGACTTAGGACATTATGAACGTTTTATTGATGAAGAGTTAACACAAACAGCGAATATTACATCTGGTCGCTTATATATGAGTGTTTTAACCAAAGAAAGACGTGGGGATTATTTAGGCGCAACTGTTCAAGTTATCCCTCATATTACGGATGAAATTCGTGCTAAAGTCTATGCGGCTGCGGAAGAATCTGGGGCAGATGTTGTTATTACTGAGATTGGTGGAACCGTTGGGGATATTGAATCCCTACCGTTTTTAGAAGCTGCACGTCAAGTTCATTCAGAGAATGATCGTGATGGAGTTGTGTTTATTCATACTGTACTCGTACCAAAAGTTCCGGGTAGTGGTGAACTTAAGACAAAACCAACGCAACATAGTTATAAAGAATTAATGTCATTAGGAATTAAACCTAATATTATCGTAACTCGTTGTGAAGAACGTATTACAGATGATATTCGTAAGAAAATCGCAATGTTCTGTGATGTTCGCGAGAATGCGATTATTGAATCTGTTAATGTGAACAATATATACGAAGTTCCTTTAAGTTTTCAAAAACAAGGTTTAGATGATTATGTATTACATAAACTAAATATACATGCACCGCGTGCGGATATGTCTGAGTGGGAAAAGATGATTGATAATGCAAACAATCTCAAACATACCGTTAAGATTGCGATTGTTGGGAAGTATGTTCAACTTCACGATGCATATTTATCCGTTAGTGAATCACTTAAGCATGCTGGATACCCAATTGGAGCTAAGATTGATATCCGTTGGGTTAATTCAGAATTTCTAACAAAGGATAACTTAGAAACAGAACTAGGTGGTTTAGATGGAATATTAGTACCTGGTGGATTTGGTGGTCGTGGTATTGAAGGTAAGATTATGGCGGCTCAATATGCACGTGTAAATAAGATTCCATATTTCGGTATTTGTTTAGGAATGCAAATTGCAGTGATTGAATTTGCACGCAATGTATGTGGATTAGAAGGAGCTAATTCTGTTGAGTGGGATGAATCTTCTAAATATCCAGTTATCCACTTAATGCCTGATCAAAATGGCGTTGTTAATTTAGGTGGTACATTACGTTTAGGTAATTGGCCATGTAAGATTAAAGATAATACAAAAACACGATCAGTATATAAAGAAGAATCAATTCTTGAAAGACATCGTCATCGTTATGAAGTGAATAATGTTTATCGTGATATTATGGAACAAAATGGTGCGGTCTTTAGTGGATTAAGTCCAGATGATTACTTAGTTGAAATCACTGAACTGAAGGACCATCCTTGGTTTGTAGGATGCCAGTTCCATCCAGAATTTAAATCACGTCCAAATCGTGCACACCCATTGTTTGCTGGATTTATAAATGCAGCATTAGAATATTCACAAAAATAGAACAGGCTCAGCCTGTTTTTGTGTTACTATAAATCACACTTAGACTGTGATAAAATAACGTTGGAGATTGAAAATATGGAAGAAGTACTAAAAATAGAAGGTGGTCATAAACTAAAAGGCAGTGTTAGAATTAGTGGCGCAAAAAATGCGACAGTAGCACTCATTCCTGCAAGTATTTTAGCGACCAAAGGCAAAGTTAATATTTATGGTGTTCCCAACATTTCAGATGTGGGTCATTTAAGTCAATTATTAGGCACACTCAATGTAAGAGTAACGCAACATGATAACGAACATTTGGAAATAGACCCAAGTGACATGATTAATATTTCATTAGATCATCCAGTTGTACAGAAATTGCGTGCATCCTATTACTTTATGGGTGCATTGTTAGGGCGTTATAAACAAGTCAATATGAAGATGCCAGGGGGTTGTTACTTGGGGCCAAGACCGATTGATTTACATCTCAAAGGGTTTGAAGCACTCGGTGCAGAAATTGAATATTCACAAGGGAGTTATAAGATATTTGCGAAAGAACTCGTTGGGGCTAAAATATATTTAGATATTCCTTCTGTAGGCGCGACGATTAATATTATGATGGCAGCGGTTTTTGCGAAAGGTCGTACTTCGATTGAGAATGCGGCAAAAGAACCAGAAATTATTGATGTCGCAACCATGTTAAATAAAATGGGGGCTCAGATTCGTGGAGCTGGTACCAATATTATAACAATTGATGGAGTTGAAGATTTAGTAGGATGTACACATGAAATTATTCCAGATCGTATTGAAGCAGGAACAATGATTGTGATTGCGGCAGCTGCTGCAGAAGAAGTAGTCATTGAGAATGTCATTCCTCATCACTTAGAAGCTTTATTGTCTAAGCTTGAAGAGATGGGTGTACCAATGGATATTGAGATTGATAAAGTTACAGTTCGTGGAACAAGTCATTTAAAAGATGTAGATATTCAAACACTTCCTTATCCAGGATTTCCTACTGACCTTCAACAACCTCTTACACCTTTACTCACTCGTGCGAATGGAGAGTCAACTGTAAAAGAAACGATCTATGTAGAACGATTCAAACATTGTATCGAGCTACAACGTATGGGAGCTAATATAAATTTAATTCCAGGTTCTGCGATTATTCATGGTCCATCACGACTGTATGGGGATCGTGTAACTGCGACTGATTTAAGATGTGGCGCTAGTTTGGTTGTGGCTGGATTGATGGCTGAAGGTGTAACAGAAATACATGATGTCTATCATATCGATCGTGGATATGAGAATTTGGATGGAAAACTAAGTGCACTTGGAGCTAAAATCTGGAGAGAAACAGTAGAATAATAAAAAATCTACTTATATTTTTGATAAATTAATCACAAACTATTTATTTTTATTCAAAAAATGATATGTTTATTACTGTGGGGTAACCAATCGAATTTGATCAATACATTCGGGTTCACACATTTACTATTCGATTGGTAGAAGGTATTCAATATGAATACCTTTTTTGTTAGAATGGTTATGGGGGTAAATATGAAACGTAAGGATTTCTATATTGGATTAAATGGGTTAATCCTTGTTTATCTGTATATTTTATGGGTTCAATCAGGTTATATGATTAATCAGTTATTTGATCAATTTTTGAGTCAATATAACCTATTAGTTTTATGGTCGATAGGTAATTTAATCTATTGGTATCGTGTTAAAGAATGAGGATTATTTGTGAAATAAAATCATTCTTGCATGTTAATATGAACTATGATATATTAAACACGCACTTACTTTGAATTGACAAGAAATTCAAGGCGGAAGGAGAAAATGTTATGAAAAGCGGAATTCATCCAAACTACAATAAAGTTGTTGTACATTGCACATCTTGTGGAAATGAATTTGAATCTGGTTCAGTTTTAAAAGATATTAAAATTGATACTTGCTCAAATTGTCATCCTTTCTACACAGGACGTCAACGCTTCGCGCAAGCACAAGGACGAATTGAAAAGTTTAATCGTAAATACGGTAATAAATAAGGGAACAATCGTTCTCTTTTATTTTGTTAGTATGTTAAAATAAGTTTGAACATGAGGGGTTAATAATATGATGTATCAAATGTATCGTCCAGGTTATATCGAGGTTATTTCAGGTTGTATGTTTGCAGGAAAAACGGAGGAATTAATTCGACGTATAAAGACGCTTGAATTTGCGAAGAAGAACGTTTTAGTTTTTAAACCAGCGATTGATAACCGTTATAGTAATACAAAAGTTGTTTCGCATGCCGGTAGCTCGGTTGAGAGTATTGTAGTTCCTGATGCACGTTCGATTTTAGACTTTGTGAAGGCTGATACAGATGTTATTGCGATTGATGAAATTCAATTCTTTGATGAGGATGTTTTATTGGTATGTGATTATTTAGCAAAAAAAGGTAAACGAGTCATGTGTGCAGGTCTTGATACAGATTTTAGAGCTGAACCATTTGGAGTTATGCCAAGATTAATTACGGATGCAGAGTTTGTGACTAAATTAACAGCAGTCTGTATGAAATGTGGAGCACCTGCTACTCGTACTCAACGTTTAGTTAATGGAAAACCTGCTCAATTTACAGATCCAATTATCATGGTTGGGGCTGCTGAAGCGTATGAAGCTCGTTGCCGTCATTGTCATGAAGTTGTTGGGAAACCAGAAATAAGAGATTAATAGTAACCATTTTGGTTACTTTATTGTGAGGTAAGAATGGAAAGTTATGATGTAATGATTAAACGCTTAGAGAGTATGCAAGAGCGTTATAGTGAATTAGAAGATATCTTGATGAAACCTGAAGTTTTAGGGAATCAAAGAGAATATGCAAAGCTTGCGAAGGAACAAGCTTCTTTAAGACAGGTTGTGGATGCATATACTGAACTTAAGACAATTATCCAGCACATCAAAGATGCTGAGGGAATGTTAAAAGAAAAAGATATTGAAATGCGTGAATTAGCAGAAGCTGAACTTGAAGAATTGAATCCACAAAAAGATGCATTAATAGAGAAGCTTGAACTTTTATTGATTCCTAAGGATCCAAATGATGATCACAATGCGATTGTTGAAATTCGTGGTGCAGCAGGTGGAGATGAAGGAAATATCTTTGCGGGAGATTTATACCGTATGTATAGCCGCTATGCAGAGCTTATGGGTTGGAAGATTGAAATTATGGAAGCAACTGAAGCTGAAGCGGGTGGATATACCCTAATTTCGTTTTATGTTAAAGGGAATGAACCCTTTAAACACTTAAAATTTGAATCTGGGTCACATCGTGTACAACGTGTACCAAAGACTGAAACGCAAGGTCGTATTCATACTTCAACCGCAACTGTTTTAGTCATGCCAGATGTAGAAGAAGAAGAAATTGATATTAATTCAGCTGATTTAGTCATTGAAACACATCGTGCGAGTGGCGCGGGTGGACAACATGTTAATAAAACTGATTCAGCTGTCCGTATTACACATACACCAACAGGTATATCGGTTAACTGTCAGGATGGACGTTCACAACATGATAATAAGGCAACTGCTATGCGTTTAATTCGTGCTCGTGTTTTTGAAGTGATGCAAGAGCGTGCAGAAGCTGAAAAAGGCGCTGAACGTCGTAATAAAATTGGGACTGGTGATCGCTCTGAAAAGATTCGTACGTATAACTATCCTCAAAATCGTGTTACAGATCATCGTATTGGTTTAACCCTCCAACAATTAGATCGTATTGTGGAAGGTAAATTAGGAGATGTTGTGGAAGCTCTTCTTATCGAGGAACAACGTCAGAAATTAGCAGGAAATCATTCGTGATCTTAAAAATTATTAAAGCTGCGGAAGAACGCTTAATTCAACATGATATTCCTGAGAGTTATGCTAAGTATGTGTTGAATGAATTATTGCTCGAACAAGGTCGAAATCTTTATCTTGAAATGAACTCAGAATTAGATGAATTAACTTTAGAAAAGTTTAATTCTATTATGGATAAGTTATGTCAGGATATGCCTTTAGCCTATGCAATGGGTGTTCAATATTTTTATGGCTATCCAATTGAAGTTAATTCAGATGTATTAATTCCGCGTTTTGAAACAGAAGAACTCGTATTAAATGTAATTCAAGAAATTGATGAACATTTTGGGGATCAACCAATTTATGTTTTGGATGTTGGAACAGGTAGTGGTGCGATTGCTTGTGCTCTAAAAGCGGAATGTCCTAATATTCATATGTTTGCGAGTGATATTAGTGAAGATGCGCTGAAACAAGCGCAACGTAATGCCGATAATATAAAAGTACATGTCGAATTTTATCAGGGAGATATGTTACAACCTTTTATGGATCATTCGATAAAAGCAGATGTGATTGTATGTAATCCACCTTATATACCTAGTGGTGAGGAAGTTGAAAATAGTGTTAAGTCATTTGAACCTCACTTAGCCTTATTTGGTGGTGAAGATGGACTTAAGTTTTATCGGAGTGTACTTTCCAATGCGAAATATGTTCTAAATAAAAAAAATATCCTAGCCTTTGAAATGGGATGGAATCAAGGTAAGACATTAAGTGATTTAGCAAGAAGCTATTTTCCTGATGCGGATATTTCTGTTTTAAAAGATATGCAAGGAAAAGATAGAATGCTTATTGTTCGGAATTGTTGTAAGTAATTGAACCTTTAATAAAATCAATATGAGCTGTGATAAGTTGAATAAGATGTTGGGCTTGATCATCGTTTAACGCTTGAATTTCAAAAGCTTTTTTGAAACCTTGAGAGTTAATCCATTCCTCCACAACATCTTTTTTTGTGTAGTAGGGTGCACTAGTCTCCTTTACAATCGTGTGTCTCAGTAAATCATCTAAACTAACTTGATATAAATCAGCGAGTTTACATAAATTCGTTGGATCTGGCGTTGATATAGAATTTTCCCATTTTGCGATGGTCTGTTGGCTATAGTTTAAAGCCTTCGCTACCTGTGCTTGACTAAGGTTACGACGGATTCGATAGGATTTAAGGTAATTTCCAATTTCAACATTTTTCATTTGTTGACAATTATACGCCCTTAGGTTGTAAAAGTAATTGATATACAATGTTGTGGCGTATCGTACAAAATAACAACATATGGTTGTAATGTGTTGTTTTTTTTAATACGATAAAACAATGAAAATTAAATTAATTGTATTGTATGTATTTCCATTCTTATTAATTGGATTGAGTACTTTTATTCCTTTTATGTTTTTTGATATATGCATAAATAGCTTATTTTACTATGTTTTATTGAAAGAATATAATCGTGTCGGTTTTTTAAATCGTTTATGTATAATTTATTGTCTATTCTTTAGTGTCGCTATATTTCTCATAAATTCATTAGATGTGTTTTTTATAAAAGAAATAACTCTATTATTAATCATTTTGCTCTATGTTCCGAGACGTAATAAAGTAAGTTTATTACTAAAAAGAATACCTATAAATCAAAAATTATTGATTTATTTTGATCATATTAAGATTAATGAAGATGTGCTAGTATTTGGATTTGAATTAAAAGAGAAAGAGATTATGTGGTTAAGTTCGCAAATCATATTAAGAGGTGAAACTTTAAAAAATAGAGAGCTTGAGTATATAAATGATGAGTATTTAGGCAGGAATTATTTTGTGAAGATTAGCTAAAATATACGCTAGGATATCGATAGAATGCGTGGGGTGTGCTAAAATATCATAGATAGATCACTGATAAAAATAATGAAGCGTAACTGCTTCATTCAGTGTATTTGAGGAGACAATCAATGAAAATTGCATTAGCGTGTGATCATGGGGCGTTTGAACATAAGGAAGCGATTAAGCAACACTTACTAAAAAAGGGACATCAAGTTGAAGATTTTGGTACACATGGATTAGACAGTATGGATTATCCTGATACAGTTTATCCTGCATGTTGTTCAGTTGCGGATCGATCGAATGATTTTGGAGTTGTTCTTTGTGGCACAGGTATAGGCGCAAGTATTGTTGCTAATAAGGTTAAGGGAATTCGTTGCGCGCTTGTATATGATCCTAAAGTTGCGGAAATTACACGTTTGCATAATGATACAAATGTTTTAGCTTTAGGCGGTCGTTTAACGACGGTTGCAGGAGCTTTAGAGATTGTGGACAAATGGTTAAACACGGGTTTCTCACAGGAAGAAAGACATAAAGCTAGAATTGATAAAATTTGTCGAATAGAAGAAACAGAGAATGACAATGAATGATGTACTAATTCAAGATGCGATTCAAAAAGAAAAGAAGCGCCAACTCAATAATATAGAATTAATCGCTTCAGAGAACTATGTTTCCAAAGATATTCTTGAGGCTGTTGGGAGTATACTAACCAATAAATATGCGGAAGGATATCCAAAGGCGCGTTATTATGGTGGCTGTGAAGAAGTAGATGTTGTGGAAGAGTTAGCGCGTCAAAGAGCGTGTGAATTATTTGGAGCTGAACATGCAAATGTGCAGGCACACTCTGGATCACAAGCAAATATGGGTGTTTATATGGCAATTCTACAACCAAATGATGTGGTTTTAGGAATGGACTTATCCGCTGGTGGACATTTAACGCATGGACATCCATTAAACTTCTCTGGAACTCTTTATCATTTTGAAGCATATGGTGTAGACCCAATAACGTCTAGAATTGATTACGATGCTTTAAGGCTAAAAGCGATTGAAGTTAAACCTAAATTGATTGTGGCAGGCGCAAGTGCTTATCCATTTATAATTGATTTCAAGAAATTTAGAGAAATAGCAGATGAAGTGGGTGCATATCTAATGGTAGATATGGCGCATATTGCTGGATTGGTTGCGACAGGTTATCATCCAAGTCCTATTCCGTACGCAGATTTTGTGACTAGTACGACACATAAAACATTGAGAGGTCCTAGAGGTGGGTTAATTCTTTGTAAGAAAGAGTTCGCGAGTGTCATTGATAAAAAAGTATTCCCAGGTATTCAGGGTGGCCCATTGATGCATGTAATTGCAGGTAAAGCAGTATGTTTTTATGAAGCATTACAACCTGAATTCAAAGAGTATATTCAACAAGTTGTTCGTAATATGCAAATTCTTGTAGAAGAGTTACGCGATTTAGGGTATAACATTGTAGGGGATGGCTCAGATAATCATTTATGTCTTGTGAATGTAAAAGCATCTGTCGGTTTGTCTGGTAAGAAGGCTGAGAGATTGTTAGATGAGGTTGGAATTACGTGTAATAAGAACAGCATTCCGTTTGATACTGAAAAACCAATGGTCTCATCGGGTTTAAGACTCGGAACTGCAGCAATGACGACGCGTGGGTTCAAAGAACCTGAATTTAAACAAGTTGCACATTGGATTGATGAATGTTTGAGAAACCCTGAAGATGAAGTGATTAAGCTACGTATTAAAGAAGAGGTCACTGCTTTAACACAGCAGTTTCCAATATAAAGGAGAACAACTATGTTAAATGTTTTACATCACCCGCTGATTACGCATAAACTAACCCAAATGCGTCAAAAGGATACTGGAACAAAGGATTTTAGACAAAACTTAGATGAAATTGCAGGGTTAATGGCTTATGAAATTACCCGTGATGTTCCGACTCGTAAAGTTCAAATTGTAACACCTGTTTCGCCATGTGAAAGTGAAGAATTAGCTAAGGAGATTGTTTTAGTTCCGATTCTAAGAGCTGGGTTAGGAATGGTAAATGGAATTCGCAATTTAATTCCTACTGCAAAAGTGGGTCATATTGGTTTATATCGTGACGAAGAAACATTAGAACCTCATGAATATTTTGCAAAGTTTCCATCAAACTTACCTGATTCGGTTGTGATGGTACTAGATCCAATGTTAGCTACTGGTGGTTCAGCAAGTGCTGCAATTGATATGATTAAGAAACGCGGCGCAACTGTAATTAAATTAATTTGTTTAGTTGGCGCACCTGAAGGGGTTAAACGTATTGAAGAGGATCATCCTGATGTGGATATTTATTTAGCTGCACTTGATGAAAAGTTAAATGAGCATGGATATATTGTGCCTGGATTAGGAGATGCAGGAGACAGAATATTTGGAACTAAATAGTTCCATTTAAATTATTTTGTGATAAAATGGACAAGTAATATATGAAATCGCTACTTAGAACCAAATTACGTTATCTTATCCTTTCCGGAATTGTCATTGCGCTAGCATTGTTATTCTTTAACTATACTTGGTCATTTGGGTTCATTCTTGGTTTTGCTTTTTCATTTATTACGGTTAGAATAACAGAATCTCTAATTGATTCTGTGTTGTTTAATAATAAAAAAGGGATACAGAATTATGTCGGATTTATACTAGGGAATATGGTGTATGTAATACCATTCTTACTGTCTGTTTTTCTTAGTCAATATTTCAATATAATTTTTGTAGCGTTTGGCTTACTGTATTTTAAATATTTTATGTTTATTCAAGAAATATTCTTCAAAAAGAGGGAAACAAATGTTAAACAATAGTGATAAAGTTATATCACTTCAGATTGAAGTGTTCTCAATAATAATTATTACATCGGTTCTTTTGTTGTTCCTTTTTTTAATCGGAAGAGCAATAAAGAAGAGTGATCCTTTGGCTAAACCTAAAGGGTTAGTACTGATTGGAATGATCTATTATCAAATGATGTCGGGATTGACTAAAGATAATATGGGGGCAAAAGCAGCGGTTAAGTTTGCACCTTATATTGCGACTTTGGCTTTATATATGGCGGTTTCAAATCTTCTTGGTTTATTAGGGTTTAATCAGCCGACTGGAAACTACAGCGTTACATTGGCGTTAGCACTAATAACATTTGTATTAATTCAATATACAAAAATAAAGGTTAATGGTTTTGGAGGCTATGCTAAGGGATTCTTTGAACCATTTCCACCTTTCGTCATTATGAATGTGTTTGGAACATTAGCACCTCTAATTTCTATGTCTTTACGTTTATTTGGTAATATCACTTCTGGTGGAACGATTATGATGTTGGTCTATATTTTTACAGAATGGCTATCAGGTTTTATACCACTTATTGGAGGCTTTAACTTCATTGGTATTGTGGTAGCGCCAGCGTTACATGCTTACTTCGATGTATTCTCTGGACTTATTCAAACATATATATTTATTATGTTAACAACGATCTTTATTGGGAATGAATTACCCCAAGAATGATAAATCCATGCAAAGGAGGATATAAACATGGGAGATATTGGTAGAGGATTAGTTGCCATTGGTGCCGGTTTAGCTGTACTTACAGGTATGATGACGGGTCTTGGTCAAGGTTATGTAGCTGGTAAAGCAGTTGAAGCTGTTGGACGTAATCCTGAGGCTGAAAATAAAATCCGTTCAATGCTTATTTTAGGTGCTGCGATTGCCGAAACATGTGCGATCTACGGTATGCTTATCGCGTTCTTATTAATTTTCGTATTTAATTGATGATTTAACAAATAAAAAGGTGGTGAGTCTATGCTTGATTTAGATATTGCGGGTAAGTTATTTCCAAATGCCTTAACATTGATCGTTCAATTATGTGCGACAGGTGTCTTATTTTTAGGTATGAAGAAATTATTGTGGAAACCAATGCAAGATTTCCTTGCAAAACGTGCAGAAGTTGCGGATGCAGCTCTTAGAGAAGCTTATGAAGCAAATGCTGTTGCACAGGAAAATCAAAAGAAAAGTGATCAATTGCTGAGTGAAGCTGCAAATGAGGCTAAACAGATTATTGAGAGTGGTAAATCAGAAGGAAAACGTTTAAAGGATCAACTAGTATCTGAAGCTAAAAACGAAGCTGATAATAAGTTGACGTCAGCACTACGTGAAATTGCTCATCAAAAATCTCAAATGCGTGATGAAATTGAAGCTGAAATCGTTGATGTGGCTTTATTGGCTGCGTCTAAGCTAATTGAAGGTAAAGTGGATGATGTTGAAGACCGTAAACAAATTCAGCACTTTATTAAGGATGTGCGTAATTAATGAAAAAAGTTGCGTCTAAATATGCGTCAGCTCTTTTTGAACTTGCACTAGATCAAAAACTTGAAAGCCGTTTTATTGAGGACATTCATTTTGTTAAAGATATCATTTCAACTCACCCTGATTTAATAGATGTATTAAGTAAGATTCAGTTTAGTAAAGAACAAAAGAAAGAGTTAATTAATGATGTATTTAAACCTTATGTACATACATACACATTAAATCTTTTATTTCTATTAATTGATAAGAATCGAGCTATTGTTCTTCATCATTTTGTGGAAGAGTATTTGCACTTGCATAATCAACACTTCAATATTGTTGAAGCGATTGCTTATTCTGTATCGCCATTAACAAAAGAAGAAATTAAAGAATTGGAAGCTAGTTTGTCGCTTAAACAGAAACAAACAGTTTCTATTACTAATCGTATTGATTCAACTCTTATCAGTGGAATTAAAATTCGTTTTAATGACAAGGTAATAGATGGGTCGATGAAATCTCGAATTGAAAATTTGAGATCTGTTTTACGTGAAGGAAGGTCAATATAATATGGACATTAGACCAGAAGAAATTAGTGCACTGATTAAATCGAGAATTCAGCACTATCAAGAACAAGTAGAAGAAAAAGACGTTGGTGTCGTTATCAAAGTAGGTGATGGTATCGCTCTCGTTAATGGTTTGAATGATGTCATGGCTGGAGAACTCGTTGAGTTTGGCGAGGGTGTCATGGGTATGGTTATGAACCTTGAAGAAGATCACGTAGGATGTGTTCTTTTAGGGAGTGACGCAAACATTAAAGAAGGTGGTAGTGTTTCTCGTACAGGTCGTATCGTTGAAGTTCCAGTTGGGGATGGCCTTTTAGGTCGAGTAGTCAATGCATTAGGTCAAGCAATTGATGGTGGAGAAGAGATTGTTTCAAATAAACTTCGTCCAATTGAACGTGTTGCGCCTGGTGTTATGACACGTCAAAGTGTTAATCAACCCGTTCAAACTGGTATTAAGATTATTGACTCAATGATTCCAATTGGTCGTGGTCAACGTGAACTCATTATTGGCGATCGTCAAACAGGTAAAACAGCAATTGCGATTGATACGATTATTAATCAAAAAGATCAAAATATGATTTGTATTTATGTAGCGATTGGTCAAAAAGCATCAACTGTTGCACAGATTGTTGAGAAATTAAGACAACAACATGCAATGGAATACACTGTGGTTGTTTCTGCAACGGCAAGTGAACTCGCACCTTTACAATACATCGCACCCTATGCTGGATGTGCTATTGGTGAAGAATGGTTAGAACAAGGCAAAGATGTATTAATCATTTATGATGATCTATCGAAACATGCGGTAGCTTACCGTGCAATGAGTTTATTATTGAGAAGACCACCAGGACGTGAGGCTTATCCAGGGGATGTTTTCTACTTGCATAGTCGTTTACTTGAACGTGCATGTAAGTTAAATAAAGATTTTGGGGGTGGTTCTATTACCGCTTTACCTATTATCGAAACTCAAGCTGGAGACATTTCAGCGTATATTCCTACTAATGTAATTTCAATTACAGATGGTCAGTTGTTCTTGCAAACTGAGTTATTTAACTCTGGCGCAAGACCTGCTGTAGATTCTGGTTTATCTGTTTCTCGTGTAGGATCTGCTGCTCAAACAAAGGCAATGAAACAAGTATCCTCTTCATTGAAGTTGGAGTTAGCTCAATACCGTGAATTATTATCTTTTGCGCAATTTGGATCTGATTTAGATGCGACTACTAAAGAAGTCATTGAACATGGTGCTCGTTTAACTGAATTATTAAAACAAGGGCAGTATCAACCTTTATCATTAGCTCATGAAGTTATTACTTTGTTTACTGCTAAACATAAATTCATTAAGCGCATTGAAGTGTCTAAGATTACGGAATATGTACAGCGAGTAGTGGCTGGATTTGATGCGAATCATTCAGATATTGTAAATGAAATTAACACTGTTAAGGCTATTAGTCCTGAACTTGAAGTTAGAATAAAAGAAGTAATGGAAAGCTTAACGACTCAATATATTAAAATGAGTGGAAAGTAAAATGGCTCAAAATAAAGTAGCGTTAAAAAGAAGAATACGTTCTGTCCGAGCAACAAAAAAAATTACAAATGCGATGGAACTCATTGCGACAAGTAAGCTGCAAAGACAGAAACAAAAGATGGAACAAAATCGTGTTTATGCGAATACTTTATTCCAAACTTTTAATCGTGTTCTTGGGAATGCGAATATTCAAGAGATTCCTTATTTGACACAACGTGAAGGAAAGACACTTACACTAGTATTTGTTTCTGATATGGGTTTATGTGGAGGCTATAACTCTAATATTTTTTCGAAAATAAGAGAATCTATCCCAAACAATCAACCTATTTTCATTATTGGTTCAAAAGGTAGATCTTGGTTGAGACGTAATAACTATCAACTATTTGGTGAATTAGAAACAGGAGACAATCTATCTTACGGGCATATTTCGAAAGTTGCTGATAAGGTTATGGAAGCTTATTTAAGCTCAGAAATTACTGGGTTACAAGTTCTCTACACTAAGTTTGTAAATACTATGACTTTTGAACCAACAGTTATGACACTTCTTCCGATTAGTGAAGAAATGATTCCTTCTGTTGATCAGTCCGAAGATGTTTTAAATCAAGATATAATATTCGAACCAGATGCAGTAACTCTTATTAATCAATTAGTACCTATGTTTATTCAATCCCTTCTCTATAGTTATTGGTTAGAATCCAAAACCAGTGAACATGCGGCTAGACGTATGGCTATGGATAATGCGACAGATAATGCAGAAGAATTAATAGAAGAGTTAGTATTAAAGTATAATCAGTCGAGACAATCTGCAATTACCCAGGAAATCACAGAAATTGTGGCTGGGGCAGAAGCACTATAGGAGGTTTACGATGCAAAACAAAGGTAAAATTAGCCAAGTCATTGGACCAGTTGTGGATATTCGATTTAATGAAGGAGAACTTCCTAATTTAAACAATGCGATTAACATTGATGTTAAGGGTAGACCACTTGTTGTAGAAGTTGCACAACACGTTGGAGATGATGTTGTTCGTTGTATATCAATGGGCGCAACAGACGGATGTGTACGTGGAATGGACGCAATTGATACTGGAACAGCAATTAGTACACCAGTTGGTCGCGAAGTATTAGGCCGTATGTTTAATGTTCTCGGTGAGCCGATTGACGGTTTAGGTGAGTTAGATTCATCGATTAAGAAAATGCCAATCCATCGTGAAGCTCCATCTTTTGATGAGCAGCAAACTACTTCAGTAATGTTAGAAACAGGGATTAAGGTTGTTGACTTGCTTTGCCCTTATGTAAAAGGGGGAAAGATTGGATTATTCGGTGGTGCAGGTGTTGGTAAAACAGTTGTCATGCAGGAATTAATTCATAACATCGCGACTGAACATGGGGGGTTATCGGTGGTAGCTGGCGTTGGTGAAAGAACACGTGAAGGGAATGACCTTTATAATGAAATGAAGGATTCTGGTGTTCTAACGAAAACTGTATTAGTTTATGGTCAAATGAATGAGTCTCCAGGTGCTCGTATGCGTGTTGCCTTAACTGGTTTAACAATGGCTGAACATTATCGTGATCAAGAAGGTCAAGACGTTCTGCTCTTTATAGATAATATTTTCCGTTTTACTCAAGCGGGTTCAGAAGTTAGTGCTTTATTAGGACGTATTCCATCTGCGGTAGGTTATCAACCAACACTCGCAACTGAAATGGGTCAACTTCAAGAACGTATTACTTCCACAAAACGTGGTTCTATTACATCCGTTCAAGCAATCTATGTGCCTGCGGATGACTTAACCGATCCTGCTCCAGCGACTGCATTCTCTCACTTAGATGCGAAAACAGTTCTTGATCGAAATATTGCGGCATTGGGCATTTATCCGGCGGTTGATCCACTTGAATCAAGTAGTCGTATGTTAGACCCACTTCTTGTTGGGGATGAACATTATGCGGTTGCACGTGGAGTTCAACAATTACTTCAACGTTATCGTGAATTACAAGATATTATCGCTATCTTAGGTATGGATGAATTATCGGATGAAGATAAACAAATCGTTAATCGTGCACGTCGAGTACGTAACTTCTTGTCTCAACCTTTCCATGTGGCTGAACAGTTTAATGGAATTAAAGGATTATTCGTTCGAAAAGATGAAACAGTTCGTAGCTTCAAAGCAATTTTAGAAGGTAAGGGTGATCATCTTCCTGAACAAGCTTTCATGTATGTAGGTAATATTGAGGAAGCTGAAGAAAAAGCAGCAATTCTAGGTCTCTAATATGTTTAATGTAAAAATTGTGACACCAGAAGCTCCGGTACGAAACTTCGAATCTGAACAAATAAATATCGTTACCCCAAATGGAGAAATGGGTATTTTAAGTAATCATATGCCTTTAGTCACAATGTTAAATATTTCTATAATGACAAGTATCTTAAAGGGTAGTCGTGAGAAATATGCGATTGCAGGTGGTGTGCTGTTCTTTAAGAACAATGAGGCAACGATTTTATCCGATGCGGTGGAACATGAAGGCGATATTGATTTAGCACGTGCTGAACATGCAAAACAGAGAGCTGAAGAAAGATTACACTCAAAAGATCCTGAAATAGATGCGAAAAGAGCTCAAATCGCTTTACTTAAAGCACTCAATCGTATCGATGTTGGTAAGTAATATGATTCCGATTGTTAGAGTTATCGTGTATTTTATAACATTTGCGGTAAGTCTTTATAGTTTAAATGCGATTAATTTCGCAAAGATAATTCATCCAAAAAGAGTGATTCAAACTCAAGTATTAGTTATATTACTTGCGATGGCACTAGCGTATTTAGTCACCCAGTTCTTACTGGGTCTTAACTTATCCATATAGTCTTTTTTAAACTTTGTGCTATAATGGGTATGCTTATCAAATGGAGGGCATATATGGCATTTTCAAAGGCAGTAGGTATCGACTTAGGTACCGCAAATGTATTAATTTATGTAAAAGGAGAAGGTATTGTCTTAGATGAACCTTCTGTTGTAGCTATTGAAGCTGAAACAAAGAAGTGTTTGGCAGTTGGAACTGATGCGAAAGATATGTTAGGTCGTACACCAGGTAGAATTCTGGCAATACGTCCTTTAAAAGATGGTGTAATCGCTGACTTTGAAGTGACAGAAATGATGCTTCAATACTTTATAAAGAAACTGAAATTAAAAGGAATGTTTTCACGTCCTACTATATTAATTTGTTGTCCATCAAACATTACTTCAGTTGAACGTAATGCGATTCGTGATGCGGCTTATCGTGCTGGCGCAAAACGTGTTTATATCGAAGAAGAACCAAAAGTTGCGGCAATCGGAGCTGGTTTAGATATATCGAAACCTAACGGTAATATGGTACTTGATATAGGTGGTGGAACAACGGATGTTGCGATTCTTTCGCTTGGCGAAATTGTTACCTCTTCATCTTTAAAAATTGCGGGTGACCGTATGGATAAAGATATTATTAAATACGTTAAAGAAACATATAAGTTATTAATCGGTGATCGTACTGCAGAAGAACTCAAGAAAAAGATTGGAACTGCATGGAGAGGATCTCGTAAAGACTCTTTAGAAGTAAGTGGTCGTGATTTAGTAACTGGGTTACCACATACTATCACAATGACTTCAGACGAAACTGAAATTGCGATGCATGAAAGTTTACAAGATATTGTTCGTGCATGCCGTACTGTGCTTGAACAAACGCCTCCTGAGTTATCAGCTGATATCGTAACTCGTGGTGTTGTCTTAACTGGTGGTGGTGCATTACTTCATGGGATGGACCAATTATTAATGAATGAATTAAATATTCCAGTATATGTTGCTGAAAATGCATTAAAGTGTGTTGCGGAAGGTACTGGGATCATGTTAGAAAACTTACACATCGTAGGCTAAGATCATCGAAAGATGGTCTTTTTTTAGGAGAAATTGTTTAGAACACATAAGTAGGATTAGGAGGATTTATGCGTTCTACTTTAATTAATACATTAATTGATACTTTACAAGAAGATGAGAATACTTGTTTTTCAGAAGATATTATAGAAGAAACGATCCAAGAGTTTCAAAGACATATTTCAAGATTAAACGGGAAAGAAGCCGCAAAAATTTTATTAAGTACTCAGAATTATATTCAACGATCAACATTAAAAATCCATGAAACATTTGAAGTGCATGTTGGGGATGTTTGTTATATTGATTTTGGGCAGGCTTATTTAAATGAATCTGGTTTTCAACATTTTGGTTTAGTCATATCGAAATTGAATGGTAAAGTGTTTGTGGTTCCTATGACATCAAACTCCTATACGTATGCACAAGCTTATGATCGGATTGAAAATCCTAGTGGTAGAAAACATTTGATGCGTTTTGGTCAACGAAATGGTTTGAATCGTGAATCTGTCTTATTTATCAATGATTGTAAGTTTATTAATCCAACACGTATTATTGAAATTGTTGGGCATTTAGATATGAATGATGCATTCTTTATGAAGATTCAAAAACGTGTTGGGTTTTGTCTATTTAAAGAAGGAGTTCGCTAAGGTATACTTTATTCAATGGAAAACCTATATCGGTATAGAAATCAAAAATGGGTTATAGCTGTGTCTGGTGGGCCTGATTCGATGGCTTTGTTAGATATGGCTTTTAAGTCTAATCTTGATATTTATGTTCTACATGTTAATTATCACAAAAGAGAAAGTGCATATAGAGATCAAGTTATTGTCCAGGATTATTGTCTAGAAAATAGCATCCCATATTTTGTGTATGACTCACCTGAGTTTGTTGGAAATTTTCAAGATAAAGCTCGAGTATTTAGATACTCAAAAATGAAAGAGCTCATTAAAGAAGTTGGTGCAGTAGGAGCTTTAGTGGCTCATCATAAGGATGATGATTTAGAAACATTAATATTTCAGATTAAACGTAATTCAAAAGTTATCTATTATGGATTATCTTATTCTACTTATATCTTTGGGATTAGAGTTGACCGTCCATTATTAAACTTTACAAAAAATGAATTAATAGAATATTGTCATAGTAAATCATTATTGTATGGTATTGATGAAAGCAATTTCAGCCATGTTTATACACGAAATCAAATTCGAACTCAAATAGATAAGCTTAAACCAAACGAAATCGATGAACTTTATAGAATTAAGAATGAATACAATCAAAAAAGAGATAACTTTATACAGACTTATAATGAATTACTCAATCAAACATCAATATCACATAATGTTTACATAAGTCTGTCACATAATAGAAATTGGTTCTTGTTAGAATGGTTGAGATATCAAACAGATATGAAAGTTATTTCTGATAAGTTTGTATGTGAAATTGATCGTCAATTAGAACAATCAAAGAGTGTAAAACTTAGATTAAGTAAGAATTATAGATTAATAAAACAATATGATTGGATTCAAATCATTGAAGAGATGGAGGGTTATGATTACCACCTAGAGTTAAATGAGACATTAGACCAAAGGGTTAAATTAAGTTATGAAATGAAACATGGATATTCTAAAGTACAATTACCTAAAGATAGCTTTCCAATCACAATAACTAATTTACGGTCATGTAGAAGTAATTTACAGTCAAATATCTATACAAAATTATCACGTTGGTTTATAAAGAATAAAATACCAATTCAAGAAAGAGAAATGTGGCCACTTGTATTTAACTATAAAAATGAGTTAATATACATTTTGGATGTTGGCTACGAACATGGTGTTTCGACTGACACAATTGATTGTTATATGTTAAAATAAGCGTATTATGGAGGCGTTTATGCATAAAAATGTAAAAAAAGTATTAGTATCAAGTGAAGAAATTGAACAGCGTTGTAAAGAATTAGGTGCTCAAATCACAAAGGAATATTTAGAACTCGGTGAAGTTCCTATTTTAGTATCCTTACTTAAAGGGTCTGTCCCATTTTTAGCAAAGTTAATGCCTTATATCGACTTAGATGTTGAAATTGATTTTATGGATGTATCGAGTTATGAAGGTACAGAATCAATTGGGGATGTACGTATTATTAAGGACTTAGATCGTTCAATCAAAGGTGAATCAATTCTACTTGTGGAGGATATCGTTGATACTGGAAGAACACTAAATTCTGTAAAAGAATTATTAGAAAATAAAGGATGTGAAAGACTACGTATTGTAAGTCTTTTAGACAAACCTTCTAGACGTGTTGTTAAAATTGATGCGGATTATGTTGGATTTACAATTCCAAATGAGTTTGTAATTGGATTTGGTTTAGATTTTAATGAAAAATATCGTAGTTTACCTTATGTTGGTGTATTAAAAGACGAATGTTATTTATAAAAGGAGTGAGTGTTTAAATGAAAAACAATAAACAATTAGCCGCTTTAATACCATACCTTTTTGTGTTGGTAGCGGTGATGAGTTTAATGTTTATGAATATCGGTAATACTAAAACAGATATTTCGTATCAAGAGTATGTCGATTTATTAAACAAAGAACAAGTCGTCACAAGTGATGTGACAATAAGTGAAGTTGTATTATCGATTAAAGGAGTTTATTCTGATTCAAAGGGTGTACAGAATGTTTATACGTTAACTGTTCCCAATACTGAGTTTCAGAATAATACTATTATTGATCTAATTAATGCAAAGAGTAAAGAAGTAAAAATTATTGATGCATACGAAACGAACCCTTTCTGGGATATTGTTTCAAATGTATTACCACTACTCATTTTTGGTGGATTTGCATTCTTTATGTTATCCCGTATGAATGGTGGGAATAATAACAAAGCATTTGAATTTGGTAAGTCAAAAGCAAAGTTAGAAGGTGCAATAAAAGTTCGTTTTGAAGATGTGGCTGGTTGTGATGAAGAAAAAGAAGAAATGCAAGAACTTATTGAGTACTTAAAGAATCCAAAGAAATTTGCGAAGATGGGTGCTCGTATTCCTAAGGGCGTATTAATGGTAGGGGCTCCTGGTACAGGAAAAACTTTATTAGCTAAAGCTGTTGCGGGTGAAGCAGAAGTTCCGTTCTATTCAATATCGGGTTCTGATTTTGTTGAAATGTTTGTAGGGGTTGGGGCAAGTCGAGTACGTGATATGTTTAAACGTGCTCAAGCTACAGCGCCATGTATTATATTTATTGATGAAATTGATGCGGTTGGTCGTCAACGTGGTACAGGTTTAGGTGGTGGTCATGATGAACGTGAACAAACCCTCAACCAATTACTCGTTGAAATGGATGGTATTCAAGATAACTCTGGTGTGGTAATTGTCGCTGCGACAAACCGTCCAGATGTATTAGATCCTGCACTACTAAGACCTGGTCGTTTTGATAGACAAATTACAGTTAGTTTACCTGATCGTAAAGGTCGCGAAGCTATCTTGAAGGTTCATGCTCGTAATAAGAAGTTGGATTCTACCGTTGATTTGAATGCATTAGCAAAACGCACACCTGGGTTCAGTGGTGCTGATTTAGAGAATGTATTGAATGAAGCTGCTATCTTAGCAGTTCGTGAAAGTGCTGAAGTTATTACTATGAATCACCTCGATGAAGCTATTGATCGTGTTATGGGTGGTCCAGCTAAGAAATCAAAAGTATATAGTGAACGTGAAAAACGTCTAGTTGCCTATCATGAAGTGGGTCATACAATTGTTGGCTTAAAATTAGAATCATCTGATATGGTTCAAAAAGTTACGATTATTCCTCGTGGTCAAGCAGGTGGCTATAACTTGATGACTCCTCGTGAAGAAAAATTTATGTTAACAAAGACTGATTTATCCGCTAAGATTACGGGTTTATTAGGTGGTCGTGTAGCAGAAGATATCGTATTTAATGAAATTTCTACTGGTGCATCTTCTGATATTGAACGTGCGACAAAGATTGCGCGTGAAATGGTTATGTCTTATGGTATGTCTGATTTGGGACCTATTCAATATGAACATAGCGGTGGAAATGTATTCTTAGGTAGAGATTATAGTAATTCAAGTAATTACTCTGGACAAATTGCGTTTGAAATCGATAAAGAAGTTAGACGAATTATCGATGAGGCGTATGATCATGCAAAACGATTAATTCAGGAAAATCGTGAATTGATGGATCGTCTTGTGGACGCATTACTTGAGTTTGAAACTTTAACATCTGAAAATATTCAGAATATTGTTGAGGGTAGAGCTTATAACGAATCAGCTCCTGTTGAAGGAGTTTAACCCCTGATAACAGGGGTTTTTTATGGAAAGAGAACTTATGGATACTTTAATAAAAGGACTAGCACATCAAGGTGCTATACGAATTATAGTTGTTGATTCGACGAGTACAGTTAAAGAAGCCGCAGAAAGACATCGTACATATCCAACTGCTTCTGCTGCGCTTGGTCGTACTTTAACAATCGGTGCTATTTTAGGTTCGATGTTAAAGTCTGAAAAAGAGAATGTAATGATTCAAATAAATGGGGGAGGGCCAATAGGCACAATCCTTGTGGATGCGAATAGTCATTGCGAGGTTCGTGGTTTTGTAGCGAATCCAGAAGTGCATATTATGAACGAACAAACTAATAAGTTAAATGTTGGGGCTGCAGTAGGTCGTGATGGAACACTTCGAGTCATCAAAGATCTAAGTTTGAAAGATGATTTTACTGGAACTGTACAACTTCAAACAGGAGAGATTGCGGAAGACTTTGCATACTATTTTACTCTTAGTGAACAAACGCCTTCTGCTGTTTCATTAGGTGTATTAGTGAATGAGAATAGTGAAGTTATTGCGGCTGGTGGAATCTTAATTCAAATGATGCCACACGCGACTGAAGCAGATATCTTAATTGCAGAGGATGTTATTAAACATCTCAAACCAATTTCACAATTAATCCATGAAGGATTTACCCCAAACACGCTAATAGAGAGTTTATTTCAAGATGTAGAAGTGTTAGGTATGAGTACGGTACAGTTTAAATGTTCATGTAGTCGTGATCGTATGTTTGAGGCTTTATCAACTGTAGCTAAAACAGAAGTAGAAGCAATGATTCATGAAGATCATGGTACAGAGATTACTTGCCATTTTTGTAATACAAGTTATCATTTTAGCGAGGATGAATTGAAATCAATTCTAAATAAGAGTTAATGTGGAAAATTAGAGAGTTAGAATTTAGTAATCAAATTGTTATTGCGCCAATGGCTGGAGTTAGTAATCCAGCTTTTCGTTCAATAGTTGCTCAATATAAACCGGCATTAATCTATAGTGAAATGATTTCAGATAAAGCGATTGTGTATAAGAATGTTAAGACAATTGAAATGACTCAAGTTTTTGCTGATGAACATCCTATTGCTTTACAACTTTTTGGAGAAGATATTGAATCCATGGTTGAAGCCGCAAAGTATTTAGATACTCAGACTCAATGTGATATTATTGATATCAATATGGGTTGTCCTGTCCCAAAGATTGTCAAGGGATCTGGAGGTGCTTCTTTGATGAAAACACCTGAACATGCCTTTAGAATCGTTGAAGAAATTGTAAAAAATGTTAAAAAACCAGTTACGGTTAAGATACGTTTAGGTTGGGATGATAAATCCATTAATGTACTCCATATGGCTAAGGGATTAGAGTTAGCTGGGGCAAGTGCTATTGCGATTCATGGACGTACGCGTGCACAAATGTATAGTGGGAATGCGACATTTGATTTAATCAAACAAGTTAAAGAGAATGCGAATATTCCAATTATTGCGAATGGAGATATAGCTTCAGTTGAACAAGCTAAATGGGTTCTTGAATATACAAAATGTGATGCGATTATGATTGGTCGAGGTGTCTTAGGGCAACCTTGGATTGTAAGAGAACTCATAGAAGGTCTCAATGGTAATCCTGTTTCAGAACTTACAATTTTAGATCGATTTGATAGTGCACGTAAACATGCCTTAAAGTTGATAGAATTAAAGGGAGAAGTTATTGCGCTAAAAGAGATGAGAAGCCATTTGAGTTGGTATCTAAAGGGATTACCAAATAGTCACAAGGTGAAAGATAGAATATCACAGATGAAAAGTTTTCAAGAATTTGATAGAATATTGAAGGATTATTATGACTCACTGATGATTGAGTCTACGAGGTAAAAATGGAAGAACACACATTAAATGAGTATGAGCGTATAAGACGCGAGAAAATGCAGGCTTTGAAAGATAAGGGAGTTGATCCTTTTGGCTCTGCTTATAAAACAACACATCATAGTCTAGAAATACTGAATAAGTATGAACATAATACAAAAGAAGAAATTGCGGAAATCAATGAACATGTGATTATTGCTGGTCGAATTATGACGAAGCGTGAAATGGGTAAAGCAGGTTTCATGCATTTATTGGATCGTGATGGTCAAATACAAGTCTATGTTCGTAAAGATTCAATTTCAGAATTAGAGTTTGAAATTTTTACTGAAGCTGATTTAGGTGATATCGTTGGGATTGAAGGACATGTATTTAGAACCAATCATGGTGAAGTTTCAATTAAAGCAGAGAAGTTAACGCATCTAACAAAAGCTCTAAGACCATTACCTGATAAATTTCATGGTTTAGCAGATGTGGAAGAACGTTATCGCAGACGTTATGTCGACCTTATTGTGAATGAAAATGCACGTCGAGTTGCGATGTTGCGTCCAAGAATCATTCGTGCTCTTCAACACTATTTTGATGGTTTAGGCATGATTGAAGTTGAAACACCTGTTCTACAACCAATTCTAGGGGGCGCTGCGGCACGTCCTTTCGTAACCCACCACAATACCTTAGATATGGATTTCTACTTAAGAATCGCTACAGAATTACCTCTGAAGAGATTAATTGTAGGAGGACTTGAAGGTGTATATGAAATTGGACGTTTATTCCGTAATGAAGGAATGAGTCCAAAACACAATCCTGAATTCACAACTGTAGAAGCCTACTTAGCCTACTCGGATATGCCTGGCATGATGGAAGTCATTGAAAACTGTTTAGAATCTGTTGCGATGGAAGTATTGGGCAAAACTGAAGTTCCATGGGCAGATAAAATGATTGAACTTAAAGGACCATATCGTAGAGTACATATGGTGGATGCGGTTAGAGAAACCAGTGGAGTTGATTTCTTTAAAATCAATACCATTGAAGAAGCTCTAAAAGTCGCGAAGGAACATCACATTGAAGTTCTTAAGCACCAACAATCTTTCGGACACATCTTGAATTTATTCTTTGAACACTATGCAGAAAAGGCAATGATTCAACCTACATTCGTTTATGGTCATCCAATTGAAATATCACCACTTGCGAAGAAGAACCAAGAAGATCCACGATTCACTGATCGTTTTGAACTCTTTATTGATGGACGTGAATACGCTAATGCCTTCTCAGAACTCAATGATCCAATAGACCAAAGAGAACGCTTTGAGGAACAAATGAAAGAAAAGGATCTAGGAAACGATGAAGCCAATGAAATGGATGTCGATTTCGTAGAATCACTTGAATACGGTATGCCTCCAACAGGTGGATTAGGTATTGGAATAGACCGATTGGTTATGTTGTTAACGAACTCAGAAACCATTCGTGAAGTTATCCTGTTCCCACACATGAGACATAGAGACTAAATAGTTATATAAGGATAAACACACTAATTTAATAGTGTGTTTTATTTTGAAAAGACACAGAATAAAAATGAAAAATTGACTTATTAGCGTATATCAATTCTAGAGGCTTCTCATTATTGATATAAAATATTACTTATCAAACAAAATACATATGAAGATACAATAATTAGTAGAATTAGACTTTAAAACTAAAATTACTCTTTATAAATTTCTAACATGATTATGTTGAGCTTTTATGAGAACAATTTGACAATGAATATGAAAATAGTATACTGAAAGTAAATAACTGTAAAAAATATAAATATACAGTTAATTACTAACGGAGAATTGATATGCTATATTCATATGAACAAATTATTAAAATGTTTGGATCAGATAGAAAATTAAAACAAGCGATAAAAGAAGAAAAGGTCTTTAAAATTGAAGAAGGAATTTACTCAAATAATCAATTTGTTCCTGAACTTGCGATTATTTCAAAGAAGTACCCAAATGCTATTTTTACTTTAAATAGTGCCTTTTATTACCATGGATTAACAGATATTATTCCAAATCAATATTATTTAGCTACTTCAAAAGAAACTACAAAAATACGTGATAAAAGAGTTAAACAGAAGTTCGAAAATAGTAACGAGCTAAATTTAGGAGTTATTACAATGGTTTATAATACTACTGAAATTAAAATTTATAATAAAGAGCGAATGTTAGTAGAATTATTACGAAATAAAAGCAAAATATCATTCGATTATTATAAAGAGGTTCTGATAAGTTACAGAAAAATAATACATAAGCTTGATATTCAATCTATTCAAGAGTATGCACTTTCATTACCAAAATCAAATATGATTTTAGAATCTTTACAAATGGAGGTTTTATGAAGTTAAGTTTATTAGAATTAATAGAAATTGAGAAATCTAAAGGCTATAGTGATGATAACGCAAGTGCAAAAGTTTGTCAGGACTTAATACTTGAAGTGATAGCAAATAGCCCATTTAATAGAAATGTTACTATCAAAGGAGGAGTTGTTATGAGAGCGAAAACTCATAATGTTCGTAGAGCAACTCAAGACCTAGATATAGATTTCATAAAGCATTCATTATCATCTAGTTCAATAGATGAATTCATTCATAAACTTAATACCTTAGAAGGATTAACATTCAATCGTAATGGTGATATTGAAGATTTAAATCAACATGATTACCATGGGAAACGAGCGTATATTTTAGTTAAAGATAATACAGGATTCTATATAATAAGTAAAATTGATTTTGGTGTACATAATAAAATTGAAATTGAGCAAGAAGAATACTGTTTTGATATCTCGTATTCAGAAGCTAGTATAAGTTTATTAATCAATACTAGTGAACAAATATTCACTGAAAAACTACGTTCCTTATTAAAATTTGGCCCATTTTCAACTCGATATAAAGATATATTTGATATGTATTATCTTATAAACCACATTGAAATAGATAAGATACTAATTTGCTTTGATTCATACATTTATCAAGATATAGAGATACGTGAGAGTGATATAAATGATATATACAACAGAGTTAAATTTACTTTCTCTAATAGAACATTTCAAAGAAGGATAAGAACGACTGATAAAAAATGGATTGATGAAAATACTGAAAATATATTAAATGAAATACTATCTTTTATTGGGTCATTAAAAATGAGTAAAGATATTTAGAGTAATTGTGGTGATATCGAACATAATTCATATGAAATTCTCATGAGGAATAGAAACAAGAATGAATATATAAAATCACACCAGTAATAGTGTGATTTTTATATAAAATCCTATTTAAAACCACATGCTCTGCATGTGTGAAAAGAAACTTCTAGGGTGGTAATAGAAAAAAAGAGCCCAGCTTTGATAAGATTAGAAAGGCTGACAACCGAACTAATATCAA
>Ga0209207_1000094_pt1 | contig 73508 bp, 70 predicted proteins | sample SaghotsprinmetaG_FD_184140 | JGI IMG/M metagenome (GOLD analysis project Ga0209207, IMG submission 184140) | Hot spring microbial communities from South Africa to study Microbial Dark Matter (Phase II) - Sagole hot spring metaG (SPAdes) (version 3) | ecosystem: Environmental > Aquatic > Thermal... | reverse complement strand
GCCTGCAGATCAACGCGCAGAACTGCGTGCACTGCAAGACGTGCGACATCAAGGACCCGACGCAGAACATCGTGTGGGTGACGCCCGAGGGGGGCGGGGGGCCCAATTACTCGGCCATGTGAGGCCGCGTTCCCTCCCAAAGGGCCTGCATGCAGCAGGCCCTTTTTTCATGGGCTGCGGGGGCGTCCGCGGCCCTGGCGCGACCAGTACTGGAAGGCGTCCTCGTGCAGTTCGATGTCGAGCTCCTCAACGCGCAGCAGCATGCGCTCCTGCACATCGGCCACGGCCTGGTTGTAGACCAGCGGAGCGATCTCTTCCAGGAAGAAGCCAAGCAAGGCACCGGCGGCGATGTTGCCGATCTTCTGCTCCAGATGCTCCTGGAAATAGCGCTCGATGGAGGCCACGGCGTCCGCGCGGGCCTGCCGGGGAATCTCGATACCCATGCAGTCGCTCCTTTTTTGATAGCTAATGGCGCTTGATGGCAAAGCGCCTCATGCTATTTTGGCTTGAATCTCAGTGCGCGAACAACGGCAGATCGGCCTTCTTCAGCGTGCGCAGCACGAAGCTGGAGCGGCTGTGGCGGATGCCCTTGATCTTGTAGAGCTTCTCGCGCAGCAGGCGCTCGTAGTCGCGCGTGTCCTTCACCACCACGCGCAACAGGTAGTCGTAGTCGCCCGACACCAGGTGCGCCTCGATCACCTCGGGAATGCTGGCCAGCGTTTCGCCGAATTTCTCCAGCGTGTTGTCGGAATGGCTGTCGAGCGTGACCTGCACCAGCACCGTGTCGGCCAGGTCCAGCGACTGCGGGTTGATGCGCACCGTGTAGCCCTGGATGACGCCGGCCTCCTCCATCTTCTTGATGCGCCCCCAGCAGGGCGAAGGGCTCAGGCCCACGGCCTGGCCGATTTCCTGCAGGCTGGCGCGCGCGTTGCCCTGGAGCACGGAGAGAATTTTTCTGTCGAGTCGGTCCATGCAACGCATTATTCTTCATTCATGCAATTTGCAGAATATTTTTCTGTAGCAGAGTAGTTCCGGCACAAATACAGAAAATCCATCCAGCGGCTCCGGGGCACACTTCTTCCATCAAGGCGCTCTTACCGGAACGCACGAAATGACAAGGCCCCGGCTGGTTACCGCCAGACCGGGGCGCTTGACAAACCCCACGGACAAAGCGGGTAGAATCGCGCCTTCGTCAGGAGAGAGTGCTCCGCCACCCGCGAGCAGCACCGCCGAAGGCGCAGGCACCCGCCGAACGCTCAGGCAAAAGGACTGGCAACCGCCCGCAGTGATGCGGGCGTTCCCTTGCTGGAGAGAGGTGGCCGCGCGCAACGCGCAGGCCATCCACCGAAGGAGCAAGCCGCGCGGCCAGCCAGGGCGCAGCGGTGAATCTCTCAGGTAAAGCGGACAGCAGGGCAAATCCCGTGGCACCGGTGCCACGGCCCCCATTTGCCCTGGAATCACCATGTCCGCACCTTCCGCCGCTCCCCTGCTCACCACGCCCCTCAACGCGCTGCACATCGAACTGGGCGCCCGCATGGTGCCGTTCGCCGGCTACTCCATGCCCGTGCAGTACCCCGCCGGCCTGATGGCCGAGCACCTGCACACCCGCCAGGCCGCAGGCCTGTTCGATGTGTCGCACATGGGCCAGTTGCGCCTGGTCGGCCCGGACGCCGCCGCCGCCTTCGAGAGCCTGATGCCCGTGGACGTGATCGACCTGCCCGTGGGCAAGCAGCGCTACGGCCTGCTGCTGAACGACGAGGGCGGAATCATCGACGACCTGATGTTCTTCCGCGTGGCGCAGGACGAGCTGTTCGTCATCGTCAACGGCGCCTGCAAGGTCGGCGACATCGCCCACATCCAGGCACGCATCGGCCAGCGCTGCCAGGTCGTGCCCCTGCCCGACCATGCCCTGCTGGCGCTGCAGGGCCCGCAGGCCGCCACGGCCCTGGCGCGCCTGGCGCCCGGCGTGGAAAAGCTGGTGTTCATGACCGGCGGCAACTTCCAGATTGCGGGCTGCGACTGCTTCGTCACGCGCAGCGGCTACACCGGCGAGGACGGCTTCGAGATCTCCGTGCCCGCCGCACAGGCAGAAAGCCTGGCCCGTACCCTGCTGGCCCAGCCCGAGGTCAAGCCCATCGGCCTGGGCGCGCGCAACTCGCTGCGCCTGGAGGCCGGCCTGTGCCTCTACGGCAACGACATCGACACCACCACCACGCCCGTGGAGGCCGCGCTGAACTGGGCCATGCAGAAGGTGCGTCGCACCGGTGGCGCGCGCGCGGGCGGCTTCCCCGGCGCCGACAAGGTGCTGGCCCAGCTCGACAACCCCGCCAGCGTGGCGCGCAAGCGCGTGGGCCTGGTCGCCCTGGAGCGCGTGCCCGTGCGCGAGCACACTGAACTGCAGAGCGAAGGCGGCCAGAAGATCGGTGAAGTCACCAGCGGCCTGCTCGGCCCCAGCTTCGACAAGCCCATCGCCCTGGCCTATGTGGACGCCCAGCATGCCGCCATCGGCACGCGCGTCAACGCCATCGTGCGCGGCAAGGCCGTGCCCATGGAAGTCTGCGCCACCCCCTTCGTGCCCACGCGCTACTACCGCGGCTAAAACCGCCACGGGCGCAAGCTACATTCCCGATTCCCTTCATCTTTCAGGAGCCTTTCCCATGACCATCAAATTTTCCAAGGACCACGAGTGGGTCAACGCCGCCGACGCCAACGCTGCCGTGGTCGGCATCACGGTGCACGCCCAGGACGCGCTGGGTGACGTGGTGTTTGTGGACCTGCCCGCCGTGGGCACCACGTTTGCCCAGGGCGACGTGGCCGGTGTGGTCGAATCCGTGAAGGCCGCCGCCGACGTGTACATGCCCGTTTCGGGCGAGGTGGTGGAAGTGAACGAGGCGCTGCGCGCCGACCCGTCGCTGGCCAACTCCGACCCGCTGGGCGCGGGCTGGTTCTTCAAGGTCAAGCTGTCGGACGCATCCCAGCTCGACGGCCTGATGGACGAGACCGCCTACACGAGCTTCTCTGCCAGCGCCTGAGCGCACCGGCATCAAAAACCATAGCAGCTAGCGCACGCATTCAGGCAAATTCAGATTCAAAAGCACCTGAATCCGCCTGAATTCGAGCGCAAGCAGCTCCTATTTCAATAGCACTCCAGACTGGTTCCCGCCATGCAGATGCCCGCCGCCCTGCCCTTGTCCGCCCTCGAAAACACCACCGAGTTCCTGCCCCGCCACATCGGCATCGACGCGGCCGACGAGGCGCACATGCTGTCGGTGATCGGCGAGGCCTCGCGCCGCGCCCTCATCGACGGCATCGTGCCGCGCTCCATCGCACGCGGCCAGGCCATGGATCTGCCGGCCCCCGCCACCGAGAATGCCGCGCTGGCCGAACTCAAGGCGCTGGCATCGAAGAACCAGGTCCTCAAGAGCTTCATCGGCCAGGGCTACTACGGCACGCACACGCCCGGCGTGATCCTGCGCAACATCCTGGAGAACCCCGCCTGGTACACGGCCTACACGCCCTACCAGGCTGAAATCTCGCAAGGCCGCATGGAAGCGCTGGTCAACTTCCAGACCATGGTGTGCGACCTGACCGGCATGCCGATCGCCAATGCCTCCATGCTCGACGAGGCCACGGCCGCCGCCGAGGCCATGACGCTGGCCAAGCGCTCGGTCAAGGCCAAGGGCAACACCCTGATCGTGAGTGGCGACTGCCACCCGCAGACCATCGAGGTCATCCAGACGCGCGCCGCGCCGCTGGGCCTGTCGGTCAAGGTGATCCGCTCGGGCGACGAATGGATGGCCGCCATCGGCCAGGACGACTACTTCGCCGCCATCAACCAGTACCCCGGCTCCAGCGGCTGGCTGGCCGACTGGCAGATGAGCGCCGACATCATCCACGGCAAGGGCGCAGCGCTGATCCTGGCCGCCGACCTGCTGGCCCTCACGCTGCTCAAGACCCCGGGCGAAATGGGCGCCGACATCGTGGTCGGCACCACCCAACGCTTTGGCATGCCCATGGGCGCGGGCGGCCCGCACGCCGCCTACATGGCCTGCCGCGACGAATTCAAGCGCTCCATGCCCGGCCGCCTGGTGGGCGTGAGCGTGGACGTGCATGGCAAGCCGGCCTACCGCCTGGCGCTGCAGACGCGCGAACAGCACATCCGCCGCGAAAAGGCCACCTCCAACATCTGCACCGCGCAGGTGCTGCCGGCCGTCATCGCGAGCATGTACGCCGTGTACCACGGCCCTGAGGGCCTGCAGCGCATCGCCCTGCGCGTGGCACGCTTCACCGCCATCCTGGCCGCAGGCCTCAAGCAACTGGGCTTTGCGCCGCTGCACGCCACTGCCTTCGACACCCTGACGGTGGACCTGGGCAGCGCTGACGCCGCCCGCGCCGTGGTCCAGCGCGCGCTGGATGCGGGCGCCAATCTGCGCCTGCTGCGCGGCCAGTGCGTGGCCGTGTCGCTCGACGAAACCACCACGCGCGACGACCTCGCCCTGCTCTGGCGCGCCTTCGCGCCCACGGCCACGCAGCCCACCGTGGAGCAGCTCGCCGCCAGCGCGCCCGACCTCATCCCGGCCAGCCTGCGCCGCACCAGCCGCTACCTCACGCACCCGGTGTTCAACACCCACCATTCCGAAACCGGCATGCTGCGCTACATCCGCCAGCTCTCGGACAAGGACCTGGCGCTCGACCGCACCATGATTCCGCTGGGCTCGTGCACCATGAAGCTCAACGCGACGAGCGAGATGATCCCGATCACCTGGCCCGAGTTCGCCCACGTGCACCCGTTCGCTCCGGCCGACCAGCTCGAAGGCTACCGCCTGCTCGACGAGCAACTGCGCGCCTGGCTGTGCCAGGCCACGGGCTACGCCGGCATCAGCCTGCAGCCCAACGCGGGCAGCCAAGGCGAGTACGCCGGCCTGCTGGCCATCAAGGGCTACCACGAGGCCCGTGGCGAGGGCCACCGCAAGGTCTGCCTGATCCCCAGCAGCGCGCACGGCACCAACCCCGCCAGCGCCCAGATGGTGGGCATGCAGGTGGTGGTGACCAAGTGCGATGAAAACGGCAACGTGGACATGGCGGACCTGCAAGCCAAGTGCGAGCAACACAGCGCCAACCTGGCCTGCGTGATGATCACCTACCCCAGCACGCACGGCGTGTTCGAGACGCAGGTGAAGGAGCTGTGCCAGCTCGTGCACCGCCATGGCGGCCGCGTGTACGTGGATGGCGCCAACATGAACGCCCTGGTGGGCGTGGCCGCGCCCGGTGAATTCGGCGGCGACGTGAGCCACCTGAACCTGCACAAGACCTTCTGCATTCCGCACGGCGGCGGCGGCCCCGGTGTCGGCCCCGTGTGCGTGGTGGAGGACCTCGTGCCCTTCCTGCCGGGCCATGCCACGGCCGGCAATGCCGCCAAGGTGGGCGCCGTCTCCGCAGCCCCGCTGGGCAATGCCGCCGTGCTGCCGATCAGCTGGATGTACATCCGCATGATGGGCGCCGAAGGCCTGCAGGCCGCCACCGAGGCCGCCATCCTCAGCGCCAACTACATCAGCGCGCGGCTGAAAGACCACTACCCCACGCTGTACGCGTCAAGCAACGGCCATGTGGCGCACGAGTGCATCCTGGACCTGCGCGGCCTGAAGGAAACCAGCGGCGTGATGGCCGAGGACGTGGCCAAGCGCCTCATCGACTACGGCTTCCACGCGCCCACGCTGAGCTTCCCCGTGCCCAACACGCTGATGGTCGAACCCACCGAGAGCGAGACGCTGTTCGAGATCGACCGCTTCATCGACGCGATGATTGCCATCCGCGAGGAAATCCGCCAAGTGGAAACCGGCGCCTGGCCGCAGGACAACAACCCGCTGAAGAACGCGCCGCACACGGCCGAGAGCCTGCTCGGCGCCGAATGGGCCCGCCCCTACTCCCGCGAGGCTGCCGCCTACCCCGTGGCCGCCCTGCGCCAGGCCAAGTACTGGTCGCCCGTGGGCCGCGTGGACAACGTCTACGGCGACCGCAACCTGTTCTGCAGCTGCGTGCCGGTGGGCCCGGCGGAGTAAGCACGCGGACATGACGCCGCCCCCCAGCGCCTGCACCGTCTGCCAGCCCCCTGCGCTGGAGGCGCTGGTCCGGTCCGAGCCCGCCCTGGCCGCACAGTGGCAGGCCCTGCCCCGCCGCCACTTCGCCGCCAGCGCCGTGCTGCTGCGCAGCGGCGAGACCTGCACCCGCGCGTGGCTGATGGAGAGCGGGCTGGTGCGCCTGTACTACCTGAGCGACCAGGGCACCGAGCGCAACCGCTCGTTCCACGTCGAAGGCAGCTGGGTGGGCGGCGGCATGCCGCCCCTGGCCTTGCCCAGCCCCTACACCATCGAGGCGCTGGAACCCGTGCAGGCCGTGGAACTGGCGTACGCGACCTTGCAGGACTGGCACCACCGGTTTCCGCGCATCCAGCCCCTGCTCAATGAAGCCATGGGCTACCTCTTCACCCAGCATGCACGGCGAGAAGCAGAACTGCTGGGCCTGTCGCCCGAGGCACGCTACCGTGCTTTTCTGGCAGACCAGGGCGATCTGGCCGAGCGCCTGCCCATGCACCATGTGGCCAGCTATCTGGGCATTTCGCCCGTCTCGCTGTCACGCATCCGGGCACGGCTGGGCATGGTTCCAGCGCCCGCCTCACCCAGGCTCAAGGCCCCGGCGGCCAGGCGCTGACCGTCCGGGCAAGGCCCGGCATGACCACCTTGGGGAGGGATGTGCGGTCCATCACCGCATCGGCCCCCACCAGGCCGTTGAGATGCAGCAGGTGCGCCGTGATGGCATACACCTCGTCATCGGTCAGGCTCTTGGGCGCATGGTGCGGCATGGCCCGCCGCACATAGTCGAACAGCGTGGTCGCATAGGGCCAGAGCGCACCCACAGACAGCACCTGCAACGGGTACTTGCGCACCCGCAGCGGCCGCAGCGGATCGCTCCAGCCAATAAAGCCATCAGACCCCGCCAGACGCGCGGCAGGCCCTTCGATGCCGCGAGGGCCATGGCACGCCGCACACTGCGCCTGGTACAGCCGCGCGCCTTGCCCGGCACTGCCCTGCCCGGAGGGCAGGTTGCGGCCATCCGGGAAGATGGTGATGGCATGGCGCTCGATCTGTGCCGCCTCCAGCGCCTGCCCCAGCCCGATGACCGCAATCGGCTCCGTCTGTGCGTGCAATGCCCCGCTCGCCAATACAAGCCCCCCACACACTGACCGCAACAACTTCGCCGCTGCTTCACGCATACACGTTCTCCACCCGGCCATCGGCCTGCACCCGCCAGGCCTGTACCGCGTTGTAGTGATTGAACGAGTGCATGGCGTAGCGGCGCTTCCATTCGCTGCGCAGCGGCTGGGTGCGGCCATGTTCGTCGGTGGCGCGGCTCATCAGCACGGTCTTGTGACCGCTCCATTTCCACGGCAGGGTGAAGCGCGTGAAGGCGCGGTCCAGCGCCGGGCCGTGCAGTTGCGCGGGCAGCCAGGAGCGCCCTCCATCGACGGAGACATCGACCCGTGCAATCCGCCCATGGCCGGACCATGCCAGCCCCGCAATCTCGAAAAAACCGCGCGGCTCCGGCATCGTCTGCTGGCCCGATGGATGGGTGATGACGGACTTCACGTCCATGTGGAAAGCAAAGCGCTCGATCCGTCCATCGGCCAGCACCTGGGTGTACAGGCCCGATTCGTCCTTGGTGTAGGCAGGTGCATCGGTCACCTCCAGCCGGTGCAGCCATTTCACATTCACATTGCCCTCCCAGCCCGGCATGAACAGGCGCATCGGGTAGCCCTGCGATGGGCGCAGGCGCTCACCGTTCTGGTAGAGCGCCACCATGGCGTCCTTGAGCAGGGCCTGCAAAGGCAGGCTGCGGCTGTGTGAGCCTCCGTCCGCGCCTTCGGCCACCACCCATTGCGCGCCCTCCTGCAGGCCAGCCTCATGCAACAGGTATGACAAGGGCACCCCCGTCCATTCTGAACACGACACCTCGCCAGCGATTTCGCCCAGCGTCTGGTCCAGCGCCGTGGGCGAGAGCGCATTGGCCGCCGAATTGCCTGCACACTCCAGAAAATGGACACGGCTGACCATGGGATAGCGCAGCAGGCGCTCCAGGTCAAAGCGCAGGGGTTTCCTGACCATGCCATGGACCATCAGCACATGCTGCTCGGGCGCCATCTCGGGCAGGCCGTTGTGGTGCACCGCGAAATGCAGGCCGCTCGGCGTGATGATGCCGCGCTGGTTCTGCAAGGGCGTGCGCCAGACTGCGAACCCGGCCGCACTGGACACCTGGCGCTGCACCCGCTGCTCATGGTGCGATGGCTGGCCGTAGGGCAGGTCCGCACCCCCCAGCGTCTTCATGGAATCGGGCATGCGCGCGGCCAGCGGCTCGGCGGCCTGGGCCACCAGCCCTCCGGCCCCCAGAACCAGTCCGCCCAGAAAATCCCGCCGCGCCAACCGGCCCCGGCCACCCGATGAAAGCATGTGTGTTCCCCGCATCCCAAAGCGGCACCCATCGGCCGCAACGCCAGTGTTGCAGCGGCGGCACGGCAGCGCATTAACCTTTGTTAACGCACTTGCAAGACCGGCCGGGCCGGGCGGTGCTCTACAAAGCGTCGAGCGGGCTCAGAATCCCGCGCCCGCCCTTGTTGAGCACATGCGTGTAAATCATGGTGGTGCTCACATCGGCATGGCCCAGCAGCTCCTGCACCGTGCGAATGTCGTAGCCCGCCTGCAGCAAATGCGTGGCAAACGAATGCCGCAGCACATGGGGCGACACCGGCTTGGCAATCTGCGTACGCCGCACCGCCTCGCGCACGGCGCGCTGCACCGATTCGGGGTACACATGGTGGCGCCGCTCCAGCAGCTCGCCGGTGCGGGCATCGGGGCGCGGATCGGTGGAGCGCACGGGGGAGGGAAACACCCACTGCCAGGCCCAGCTTTGGTCGGCCTGGGGGTATTTGACGGCCAGCGCATGCGGCAGATACACACGGCCAAAACCAGCGGCCAGATCCTTTTCGTGCAGCGCGCGGGCCTTTTGCAATTGCGCCTGCAAAGGCGCAATCAGGTTCTCAGGCAGCACCGTCACCCGATCTTTGTTGCCCTTGCCCTCGCGCACCACGATTTCGCGGCGGGCAAACTCCACATCCTTCACGCGAAGGCGCAGCGCCTCCAACAGGCGCATGCCCGTGCCATAGAGCAACTGCGCAATCAGGCCCGTGGTGCCATCCATGTGCAGCAATAGCTCGCGCACCTCTGTGGGCGTCAGCACCACGGGCAGGCGCTTGGGTGTTTTGGCTTGAACCACCTCATTGAGCCAGGGCAAATCCGTCTCCAGCACCTGCTTGTACAAATACAGCAGCGCCGCCTTGGCCTGGTTTTGCGTGGAGGCAGAAACCTGCCTATCAACCGCCAAATGGCTCAAAAATGCCTCCACCTCGGCCGCACCCATCTCTTGCGGGTGGCGCTTGCCATGAAACACGATAAAACGCCGTGCCCAGTCGATATACGCCTCTTCGGTGCGAATGCTGTAATGCCGCGTGCGCAGGTGAATGCGCATACGTTCCAGCAGCTTGGGCGGTCGGGGCACGACGGGGTCGCTGGTGGGCTGTGAGGATTCAGCGGGGCGCTCTGTCATCCGCGAAATTTTAGGTTTGCCTAATTTTCCGGATGCTGGGGTTTACGCTTGGCTGCTGTTGCGGTTGTTGTCTTGGCGGACTGATCGGGCTACCATGCCTGTCGTCTATTTCTAGTTAGGCCGCACTAAACAGCACCGAGCCATGTCATCAATCACGTTCATCAATGAGGTTCGCGAAGGCATGGCATCTTCCATCACCGCACATGCGAGAACGGCATGTCATGGCAAGGCTGTCTTCTCTGCCGCTCATGCATCAAAGCCATGCTTGATGTTTGGCGCTTCAGTTGCCATGCGGCATGCAAACAGGCGCGATGCTCATGCTCAATCTGGCTGTCTGACCTTCGGCAGCCTGCTTACCGATCAGCAGCGCCAAAGTGCCACACGCTATCGTCAAGTGGCTGGCCGTCCTGCGGCGGCCAGTCATTCTTCAGGCGCTCAAGCAAGGTCAACCAAAACGCAGCACGCAGATCGAACAAGGTCGCAGCATGCTTCACACGAAGTGGCCGTCTCAACCATGGTGTGCCGCCCTCGCCCTAAGTCACTCGAAACACTGCAAAATGTAGGCAGTCAAATTCAAGGGAGTGCGGGCATGCAAAGCCGAGTCATCAATATCCATCGGCATTCTGGCGTGTTCTCATCCGCCTTGGCGCCTGTCACCCGCCTAACTCGGCGGTCAAGCCGACACCAACGTGCTGCGCACGTTGGTGCCGCTTACCTGGGGCGTTAGCTTATTAAGGAGTGCGTGCTCATGGCAGGGAAATTCATGAGAAGAAATGCCATCGTGGACACAATAAAAAGCGAGGAAAGAACAAACTCAATTCAAAAGCGCGAAAGAACTCGTTTTCACGTCCACGCAACGGTTTGTCAATGCCCTGATCCAAACTGTGGAGCATGGCACACAATCATTCCCGAGCGCCCTCTTCCCACTGAGGAACAAGCAATTGGTCTGCTCAAACAACATAAAAAGCAATCGAGCTAACCCATCGCTCAAGCGGACCCGCATTCTGCGGGCCGCTTACCTTGGCCGTTAGCACCCATGGCGCTGTTCGATGCAATTACATACGCCGTAGCAGAGTTGACTGCCTATGTGGCAGGAAAAGCAACCGGCCGCGTGTTCAAGCTTCAGCCGAAAGACGCCCAACGAATTGGTGAGTACGTCGTTATTGGGCTTATCGCCTCCGCCGGGCTTATCGTCACGTTAGTTTATTCGTAGCCCGCCCACCGTCAAGTTGGAGTTTCACGTTTTGGCTTCTCGGTCTAACCATTCGTCGCAGCCGACCGCCTACGGCGTCGGCTGAACTCAAGGCGTTAGGAATGGAATGCGACGCGAGGCAAAGATTTTTGGCTGGTGCGCTGTGCTTCTTGGTTTTTGCGGAGTATTTTTCGCAGCTGGTACCCTTATCGGAGACGCAAGCCAGGCCAGTGGGCTTAGTTGCAAAGTAATTTGCGGAATTTCGCTATTGTTCACTCAACTATTCGGGCCAAGCGTTGGTACGCTAGTTGGGGGACTCCTCTGGTTGGCTGCGGGTTCGGCGTTTATCTTATTTGGCTACCTTATTCTTAAGGATCAGTATCGTGCCTAACTGTTCGTCGCAGCCGACCGGCTTCGCCGTCGGCTGAACTCAGGGCGTTAACCGCTGAGATTTGCCGTTCTGACTTAGTGGTGTTTTCTGGCTCTAGCGCTTATTCTGCATACGCAAGAAGCTATTCTTTTCGTAGCACCTGCTTCTTCTGTCGTTTTAGCGCCCCAGCGGCACAACCCCACCCCTCGCCTCAAACAGCCCTACCATCGGGCCTTTGTTTTCCTCTGGAGCTTCCCTTCATGCGCGTTCTTTTCGCCCTACTCACGTCACTGGCCATTGCCCCCGCCGCCCACGCACAGTTTGCGGGCGTCACCACGCCCAGCGGCCTGGTTTTCCTGTCGCTCAAGGAAGGCGTGGGCGCCTCCCCGGCCGTCACCGATACCGTGAAAGTGCATTACCGTGGCACCTTCGCCGATGGCAAGGAGTTCGACAGCTCCTACAAGCGCGGCGAGCCCACCGAGTTCCCGCTCAACCGCGTGATCCCCTGCTGGACCGAGGGTGTGCAGCGCATGAAGCCCGGCGGCAAGGCCAAGCTGACCTGCCCGCCCTCCATCGCCTATGGCGAGCGCGGTGCGGGCGGCGTGATTCCACCGAACGCCACGCTCACCTTCGAGATCGAGCTGGTGTCCGTGCGCCGCTGAGCGCCCACCGCGCTCCAGCCGGACCTGCGCGGGCGTACACTTCCGCGCACAGGCCACGGCCTGGCCGCACGAAGGGTGCCGCCGCCGCCGCCCCCTGCCCATGAGCCTTCCCGACCTGTCCTTTCTGCTGCACGCCCAGTCCCCCGATCCGGGGTCCGAGGGCGTGCCCCAAGCCTCGCCGCCCGAACCCGCCAGCGCCCCCGCGCAGGCGGAGGGCACCCTGCCCGCACTGGTCGCAGGGCTGCGCGCCTACCAGGCCGAACTGGAGGCGCAGAACAAGGTGCTGCAGTACAGCCAGGCCGCCGCCGAGAGCGCGTCCGAGCGCTTCGAGGCCCTGTTCTCCAGCGTGCCGCTCGCGCTCATGGTGCTGGACGAATACGACGTGGTGGTGCAGGCCAACTCCATGGCGCACCGCTCGTTCCAGCCCACCGAAAAAGACCGTCCCCTCACGGCGCTCATGCCTTTCGTGTGCGAGGACGACACCGAACGCGTGCGCGCCGCTTTTGCCACGGCCCAGGCCGAGGGGCGCAGCGAGGCCACGGAGGTCGTCTTCCACATTGGCAGCGACGCGCGCATCACGGGCGACCTGCACATCGCCCGCATCGAGATGGCGCAAGACGGCGCCGCGCCGCTCGTGCAGTTTCTCTGCGCCGTGATCGACCAGGGCCCGCTGCTGGCCGAGCGCCAGGCCCTGCAACAGCGCAACGAGCAGCTCCACGCCAGCGAAAAGCGCATGGAGGCCATCATCAACTCCGCGCTTGACGCCATCGTCTGCGTGGACCAGCACCAGCGCATCACGGTGTTCAACCCCACGGCGGCGGCACTGTTCCAGTGCAGCGCGAGCGACGCGCTGGGCAGCCCGCTGGAACGCTTCCTTCCCGATGCCGCGCAGGCCCTGGCCTTCGCCCAGCTCGCCACGCAGGCGCTGCTGGGCGAAATGACGGCGCGCACCGCCAGCGGCAAGGACCTGGCGGTGGAGGTCAGCGTCTCGTTCGAGCGCCATGCCGAAGGCGAGACCACCACCGTCTTCGCGCGCGACCTCACCGGCCGCAAGAAGGCCGAGGCGCACCGCAACGAGCTGGAGGCGCAGCTGCGCGAGTCGCACAAGATGCAGGCCGTGGGCACCATGGCCGGAGGTATCGCGCACGACTTCAACAACATCCTGGGCGCCATCCTGGGCAACGTGGAGCTTGCCAAGGCCGACTGCGGCATGGGATCGCCCGCGATGGAGAGCCTGCTGGAGATCGAAAAAGCCGGGCGCCGCGCGCGCGACCTGGTGCGCCAGATCCTCACCTTCAGCCGCAACGAGCCGCCCCGGCGCACCGCCGTGCCCGTGGCCGAGGTCATGCACGACACCGAGCGCCTGCTGCGCGTCACCCTGCCCCCGGCCATCGACCTGCACATGCACCTGCCCAAGGGCCTGCCACCCGTGCTGGCCGACCCCACGCAGGTGGAGCAGGCCCTGCTCAACCTGTGCACCAATGCCATCCACGCCATCGGGGACGCGCGGGGCGTGGTGCAGGTCGAAGCCGTGGCGGCCCATCCCGACCAGCGCCTGGGACTGCCCTCGGGGGACTACGTGGCCATCAGCGTGCAGGACAACGGCCCGGGCATGGACGCGGCCACCCTGGAACGCATCTTCGAGCCCTTCTTCACCACCAAGCCCGTGGGCCAGGGCACGGGCCTGGGCCTGTCCGTGGTGCATGGCGTGATGCGCACGCACGCTGGCGCGGTGGATGTGCACAGCACGCCGGGCCATGGCAGCCGCTTTACGCTGTATTTCCCGGTCGCGCAGGCCTCGGTGCCGGCCGCCGAGATGCATGTCCCGGCGCCAGCGCCCGCCGCGCCCCCGGCGCCCCAGCCCCAGGGCCGCCATGTGATGTACGTGGACGACGACCAGGCCCTGGTGTTCCTGGTGCAGCGCCTGCTGCGCCGGCGCGGCTACCAGGTGAGCGGCTTCAACGACCCGCACGCCGCCGCCGACGCCCTGCGCGCCGCGCCGCACGACTACCACCTGCTCGTGACCGACTACAACATGCCCGGCTATTCCGGCGTGGACCTGCTGCAGGAGGTGCGCGGCATCCGCCCCGACCTGCCCGTGGCGCTGGCCTCGGGCCATGTCACTGCCGAGATCGAGCAGGCCGCGCTGGCGGCGGGCGCGCGCGCGCTGATCCACAAGCCCAACGATGTGCAGGAGCTGTGCGACACCGTGGACCGGCTGGTCAATGGCAAACCATGACAGCAGCGGCCTGGGGGGCATCGACTGCCTCCATGCCGACGGCGACCTGCTCGTGCTGGCCAAGCCCGCCGGCCTGCTGTGCGTGCCCGGGCGCGGCCCGGACAAACAGGACTGCCTGAGCGCCCGCGCCCAGCAGCGCTGGCCCGAAGCCCTGGTGGTGCACCGGCTGGACCAGGCCACCTCGGGCCTGGTGCTGATGGCCCGCAACCAGGAGGCGCAGCGCCTCCTGAGCCGCGCCTTTGAACTGCGCGAGATACACAAGCGCTACCAGGCCATCGTGGCCGGGCACATGGCGGCCCCGGAAGGTGGCGCCTGGGCAGAGATCGACCTGCCGATCGCCGCCGACTGGGAGCGCCGCCCCTTGCGGGTGATCGACCCCGTGCGGGGCAAACCCAGTCAGACGCGGTGGCGCGTGCTTTCGCGCGATGGCAGCGCCAACACCACCCGCATCGAACTGGAACCCGTCACCGGGCGCACACACCAGCTGCGCGTGCACCTCGCAGCCATGGGCCATCCCATCCTGGGCGATGCGCTGTATGCGGACGGGTCCATCCAGCAACGTGCGCCCCGGCTGCTGCTGCATGCCTGCGTGCTGGGGTTCACGCACCCCCGGCACGGGACGGTGTGCAGGTTTGAAGCCGCGCCGGATTTCTGACACCGCGCGCGGCCCGCTTATGCCAGCTCCAGCACCTCGGCGACCGGCCTGCGCGGCTTCGGTGGGGCCTGCACTGCCGCACGCCCCACGGCCACCAGCAGCACGGGCAACTCACCCGCCCGCAGCCCAAAAGCACTCACTACGCCAGCCGCATCAAAGCCTCCCATGGGCGCGCTGGCCAGCCCCATGCCCTGTGCCGCCAGCATGAGTGCCATGGCAGCCAGCGAAGCCGAGCGGACCGCCTCGTCACGCTGCAGTTGGGCATCGGACGCGTGCGCAGCCATGGCCTGTGCGACCCAGGCATCCCCCACATCCGGCCCCAAGGCACCGGCACGCACCACAGGTGCCAGCCGCTCGGCCAATTGCACATGCGCACCCAGGGTGCCGCAAACGATGTAGGTGACACCCGCGTCCAGCACCTTTTGCTGGCGGTGGGCCAGCCTGTGCAGCTGCGCCTTGGCCGTGGGGGTGCGCACCGCGATAAAACGCCAGTTCTGCAAGTGGTAGGCCGAAGGAGCCAGCGTAGCCAGCCGGACCAGCTCGGCAATGCGGGCCTCATCCATCACATGGACGGGGTCGAAGTGGTGGGTGGACACGCGGGTCTCAATGGCCGAAGCCACCGTAGGAGCAGACATGGAAGATCGAACCTTTCCGGATTGAAAAAGAAGAAAAAACAGGAGCCAAATCAATGGGCACCAGCAGCGTCACGGCCCGGCGCGGCGCGGCGCCATGGACCACTGCACGGCCAGCACGCAGCCCAGCACCGTGGCCATGCCCAGCAGCGACATCCCACGCATGGCCTGCCCCAGCAGCAACCAACCCAGCACCACGGCGGTGAGCGGACTGAGCAGCCCCAGCGATGCCACCCCCACCGTGGGCAAGCGCTCGATGCCCCGGAACCACAGCGAATAGGCAACCAGCGCGCCTGCCAGGCAGAGATAGACATACCCCCCGGCCTGCGTGGCCGTGAGAGCGGGCAAGGGTGGGTCAGCCCACCAGGCGACCGGCGCCAGCATGACCCCACCCAGCAGCAACTGCCAGCCGGTAAATGCCAGCACGGGCAGGCCGAACTGCCAGCGGCGCGAGAGGAACGTGCCCACTGCCATGCACACGGTGCCTGCCAGCGCCGCCGCCACGCCCCAGGCATCCCATGCCGCCCCGGGCGCCAGCAGCAGCAGGGCCATGCCTGCCACGGCCAGCACACCGGCCCCCATCGCCACACCCGGCGGGCGGTGCTGGTCCACCGCCCAGACCAGGCCCATCACCACCAGGGGGCCGATGGCCCCCACCACGGCGGCCAGGCCGCCAGGCAAGCGGTACGCCGCCACGAACAACAGCGCCTGAAAAACACCGATGTTCAACGCAGCCAGCAGCGCCATGCGCCCCCAGCCACCGCGCGCCGGCCAGCGCCGCGCCCATAGCACCAGCAACAGCCCGGCCGGCAGCGCACGCAGCAGCGCTGCGGTGAACGGCCGGTCCGGCGGCAACAGCTCGGTGGCAACGATGTAGGTCGAGCCCCAAATGACCGGAGCCAATGCGGTGATGCACCCATCCACCCAGCGGGAAGACGGCAGATGAAGGAAGGTTGAAGCCATGTTTTATCTTCAATTCAAGATAAATCACTGTAGCACAAAATCTTGAATTCAAGATAAAATCCACTGATGCCAGACCCTAGCCCCGCAGACGCTGTAGATGCCATCCTGACCCAGTGGCGGACCGAACGCCCCGATCTGGACGTCGCCCCCATGGGCCCCATCGGCCGACTCAAGCGCTGCGCCGCGCTGGTGGAGCGGCGCCTTGAAGCCACGTTCACGCAATTCGGTCTGTCGTTCTGGGAGTTCGACATGCTCGCCACGTTGCGCCGCTCGGGCGCCCCCTATTGCCTGGCACCCACCACGCTGTTCTCCACGCTCATGGTCACCTCGGGCACCATGACGCACCGCATGGGAAAGCTCGAAGCCAGTGGCTGGATCAAGCGGCTGCCCAACCCCGCCGATGCCCGCAGCCTGCTCGTGCAACTCACACCGGCAGGCTTGGCGCTGATCGACCAGGCCGTGCAAGCCCATGTAGCCAACGAGCACGCGCTGCTGGCCCCGCTGCGAGCGGCCGACCTGGCAGCCCTGGACCGGCGGCTGGCCCAGCTGCTGGCGGTTCTGGAGCCACCGGGCGATCGCTGAGAAGGAGTGAACGGCCCCGCCAAGGCCGTGCTTTGGGCCTTCATCGGCCGCGTTTTCGCGGCCTGCCCGGTCACACCGGATTGATTCACGCCTTCTGCGAGCGTCTCAATCCTCGGCGCAGCACTGCACGTTGTTGCGCCCCGTCTCCTTGGCGCGGTAGAGCGCCTTGTCGGCCTTGCTGACCAGTTGCTCGAACGTCAGCCCCGCCCCTTGCCGCAGCGTGGCCACGCCGATGCTGACGGTGACCGAGGCCCGGGCGCCCTCCTCGTTCACCACCACCTCCTGCGACGCCACCACATGCCGCAGCGACTCCGCCAGGTGCAGCGCGCTGGCGCTGTCGGTTTCCGGCAGCACCAGCACGAACTCCTCACCGCCGAAACGTGCCACGGTGTCGATCCCGGCGCGTGTGCGCGCAGCACAGGCATCGGCCACCGCGCAAATCACACGGTCACCCGCAAGATGCCCCCAGACATCGTTGACTTTCTTGAACAGATCGATGTCCACCACCATGACGGACAGCGGATGCCCGAAGCGCTCGGCGCGCCGGCATTCGCTGTCGCCGAGCTCCATCAGGGTGCGGCGGTTGGATAGCCCGGTAAGGGAGTCGTTGGCGGCCAGCAGGCTCAGCGTGGTGTTGAGCTGCTGCAACAGGGCGTTCTGTTCAAGCAGTTGGCGGTTGATCTTGGCAATCTCTTCCTCCTGGCGCTTGCGGTCGTCGATGTTGAAGGTCACGCCGATCAACCGCTGGCCGGGCGATGTGCTCTTGCCGTCCATGATCCGGCCGTAGTTGGCAAACCAGATCCATTCACCCTGCTTGGAACGCAACCGGAACTCGCACCGGTACTGGGCCGTGCGGCCCGAGAGATGGTCCTCCACCGCCTTCTGCACCCGAGGCAGGTCGTCCGGGTGGAACAGGCCGTAAATGCCCTGTACGTCGGCGACGATCTCCTCCTCGGTGAAGCCCAGCTCCTCGAAGGTCTTGCTGGCCTTGCGGGTCACCTCCCCGGTCAGCAGGTTGTTCTCCCACAGGTCCAGGCCTGCCGCCTCCAGGGCCAGCTCCAGCCGTTCCTTGTTCAGATCTGCGTCGCTCATGGTCAGGCAGGCAGCGCCCCCGCGTAGCCCAGGTTGCGCAGCAGCGCGGCGAACGAAGCCACCACGCCGGGCGTGCCGCAGAGCTTTTCGGCGGCTCGCACCTGGATCACGCTGACCATCTTGCCCGTGCTCTTGCCGGTGGCCACGTCGAAGTACTCCGCCAGATCGTCGCTTGCATTGGAAAACCCCCGTCCCGTGCTCTCCGAGTAGTAGCAGATGGAATCGGGCGCGACGATGTCGGGCGCGGTGTTCGACGCCGAGTACATGATGAGGTTCTCGTTCAGGTTGTAGAGGTAGTGCGTCTGCGTGCTGTGCCCGGGATCGATGGTGTTGTCCAGACGAATGACGCCCGAGTCGAGCGATGCGCTCGACGTGGATTGCGCCACCGCCGTGATGTAGAAGTTGGTCACGACGGCGCTGGCGGCGCGGCCGGTGATCAGGGAGATCATCGCGGCCAGCTCGGCCGACGTGGGCGGGCTGGCCGCCCCCAGCAGGAACCGGCCCAGGGCATGCGTCTGCCGCAAGGTTCCGCCAATGTAGCTGCCCGCAAGTGCATAACCGTTGCCCGCGTTGGAAGGCCACATGGCGATCCCCGAATACCCGCCAAAGCCTCCCACCACGCCGCCCGCCAGGGCTTCCACCTTGGCCGCCGTGGCGGCATGGAGCAGCGCCGATTCGACGGCCCGGGGCGCCTCGGCGTCGCTGGCCAGCGCGCAAGGGCATGGCGCCAGCAGCGGGTTGCCCGTGAAAGTGGTCTGGGGCAACTGAGGCACCGCGCGCCCCGCGCCGTCACCGTCCACCACCCAGACCGTGCCCTGCGACAGGGCTGCGCCGATGAGGGGCACGAGGGAATTGATAGGTCCAATCTCCACCGGGATGAAACACCCCAGGGCGGCGCCGGTGCCGGCCTCCAGCACCCGCACGGTGTTGCGGATCGAATGCTCCACGGCCGCCAGCGTCAGCTTGTCGGCCGCGTCGGGCGACCCCATGATGGCCAGCACGCAGGCATTGGTCACGCCGTCGTAGTCGCGCACCTGGACCGTACCGCTCCAGCCCCGCTGCTCCAGCGCCTGGAGAATGGCCCGCGCATCGTGGTAACTGCCGCCACCGCCGCTGGCGAGCACGGCGGCGCCCGCCGCGATGGCCTGAAAGTCGCCCAGCCCGTATGCATGAATCTCCATGGTGCTCTCCCCGGTGATGGCCGACACGGCACTGTGCTGCATCACCGCTCCGCCCAGGTGCCAAGGCTAACCGACATCGGGCCTCGCGCAGGCTCAGTAAAACCCGCAGTTCGCACGCTGTCATCCGCACGACCCATGGCCTTTCACCAGGCGGGTACCATGCGGAAATGCCTCACCACCTCACCATTCTGACCGGTGCCTCGCGCGGCATGGGCCTGGCCATGGCGCACCAGTTGCTGCGCCCCGGCCATACGCTGTTGTGCATTTCGCGTCGCACCAGCCTCCCGCTGGCCAACGAGGCTGCGGCGCAGGGCGCCGAACTGCTGCAATGGGAACAGGACCTGGCCGACACCGGCCAAGCCGCCCAGCGACTGCGAGACTGGCTGCGGGACGTTCCGCCAGACCGCTATGCCAGCGCCACCCTGATCAACAACGCCGGCGTGATTCCGCCCATCGCACCACTCTCGGCCAGCGCGGGCGCCGACCTGGCCATGGCGTTGCGCGTAGGGCTGGAAGCCCCCATGCTGCTGTGCGCGGCCTTCCTCGGCACCACCGAGGGCTGGGGCGTACCGCGCAAGGTGCTCAACATCTCCTCGGGCCTGGGGCGCCGCCCCATGGCCTCGCAAGCAGCCTACTGCGCGGCCAAGGCCGGCATGGACCATTTCACGCGCTGCATGGCGCTGGACGAGGCCCGCAAGCCCCAAGGGGCCAGGGTCTGCTCGCTGGCGCCGGGGGTGATCGACACCGACATGCAGGTGCAGCTGCGCGCCGCCCACCCCGACGCCTTTCCCGATGTGCGCAACTTCGCACAGCTTCAGAGCAACGGCCAGCTCAGCAGCGCCCCCGATGCCGCCGCACGGGTGCTGGCCTGGCTGGAGCGCCCCGACTTCGGCGCCCAGCCCGTGGCCGACGTGCGCGATGCCTGATGCACTATTATTTTGATAGCTACTGGCGCTTAACCATAAAGCGCAAAACCCTTTTTTTACCTTGAAAGGATAGAACCATGACCCGTGAAGTCGTTGTTGTCAGCGCCGTGCGCACCGCCATCGGCACCTTCGGTGGCAGCCTGAAGGATGTGCCCCCCACCGAGCTGGGCGCGCTCGTTGTGCGCGAATCGCTCGCCCGCGCCAACGTGCAGGGCAAGGACGTGGGTCATGTGGTGTTCGGCCACGTGGTCAACACCGAGCCCAAGGACATGTACCTCTCGCGCGTGGCCGCGATCAACGGCGGCTGTGCCGAGGGCACCCCCGCGTTCAACGTCAACCGCCTGTGCGGCTCGGGCCTGCAGGCCATCGTGTCGGCGGCGCAGACCATCCAGCTCGGAGATGCCGACGTGGCCATCGGCGGCGGCGCCGAGGTGATGAGCCGCGTGCCCTTCGCCAGCCTGAACATGCGTTGGGGCGCCCGCATGGGCGACACCAAGATGGTGGACATGATGATCGGCGCGCTGCACGACCCCTTCCACAACATCCACATGGGCGTGACGGCCGAGAACATCGCCGCCAAGTGGGGCATCACGCGCGAAGACCAGGACCGCCTGGCCGTGGAAAGCCACAACCGCGCCGAGCGCGCCACGCAGGCGGGCTATTTCAAGGACCAGATCGTGCCCGTGACCCTCAAGAGCAGGAAGGGTGACGTGCAGTACGCGACGGACGAGCATTTCCGCCCCGGCGCCACGCTGGAGGACATGGCCAAGCTCAAGCCCGTGTTCATCAAGGAAAACGGCACGGTGACGGCCGGCAATGCCTCGGGCATCAACGACGCCGCCGCCGCCGTGGTGCTGATGGACGCACAAGCCGCCCAGGCGCGCGGCGCCAAGCCGCTGGCGCGCCTGGTGGCCTACGCCCATGCCGGCGTGGACCCCAAGTACATGGGCATCGGCCCCGTGCCGGCCACGCAGCTGGCCCTGAAGAAGGCGGGCCTAACGGTGAAGGACCTGGACGTGATCGAGGCCAACGAGGCCTTCGCCGCCCAGGCCTGCGCGGTCACCAAGGACCTGGGCCTGGACCCAGCCAAGGTCAACCCCAACGGCTCGGGCATCTCGCTGGGCCACCCCATCGGAGCCACGGGCGCGCTGATCACCGTGAAGGCGCTGCACGAACTGCAGCGCATCCAGGGCCGCTATGCGCTGGTGACCATGTGCATCGGCGGCGGCCAGGGCATTGCGGCCATTTTCGAGCGGATGTGATTCCCTCCCCCGGGCGGCCAGCCACGCCGCCCTTTTCACGACTTGACAGAGACCGAAACCCCATGATTCGCAAATTTCTGACCTTCACCGCCCTGGCCCTGGCCGTGGGCACCTCGGCCCACGCGCAGGCCCCCGCCCCGGCATTCCCCAGCAAGCCGATCCGACTGATCGTGCCCTTCCCGCCCGGTGGCGGCACCGACATCCTCTCGCGCCTGGTGGCCACCAAGCTCACCGAAGCCAACAAATGGACCGTGGTGGCCGACAACAAGGGGGGCGCTGGCGGCACCATCGGCATCGGCGAGGCCGTGAAGGCCGCGCCCACGGGCCATGATCTCGTGATGGGCCAGAAAGACAACCTGGTCATCGGCCCCTGGCTCTACAAAAACCTGCCCTGGGACCCCACCAGGGACCTCACCGCCGTGGCCCATGTGGCCTGGACGCCGGTGATCATCGCCACCAGCGTCAACAGCAAGTACAAAACCCTGGCCGACGTGGTGGCCGCCGCCAAGGCCGCGCCCGGTACGGTCACATACGGTTCACCCGGAAACGGCACGTCCATCCACCTGGCGGGCGACCTGTTCGAGAAGGCTGCGGGCATCAAGCTCAGCCATATTCCGTACAAAGGGTCCAACCCGGCCCTGATGGACGCCCTGGCGGGCAACGTGGACCTGCTGGTATCGTCCGTGCCATCGGCCATGGGCCAGATCAAGGCCGGCAAGCTGCGCCCCCTGGCCGTGACCTCGGCCCAGCGCAGCTCCTCGCTGCCCGACGTGCCCACGGTGGCGGAGTCCGGCTTCAAGGACTTCGACGTCAGCACCTGGTATGGCTTGTTTGCTCCCGCAGGCACCCCGGCCAGTATTGTGGGCATCCTGAATGCCGAGGTGAACAAGCTGCTGGCCACGGCCGAAATGAAGTCCGCCATCCATGCGCAGGGTGCGGAACCGCAGGCCATGACATCCGCACAGTTCGAGGCCCTGCTCAAGACCGATTACGCCAAATGGAAAGGCATCGTCGAGGCCTCAGGCGCGAAGATCGAATAAGCGAACCCACCGCACAACAAAAAAAGGCTCCCTCGGGAGCCTTTCTTGCTGAAAACGGCTGTGGCAATCAGTCGCGCACGACGAGCACCGGCACATGCACCAGGCCCAGCACGCGCTGCGTCACGCTGCCCAGCACCAGCTTCTCGATGCCACGACGGCCGTGCGATCCCATGACGATGAGATCGGCGCCCGTGCTGTCGAGCGCACGCGAAATGCCTTCCTGCACGGCATGGCCTTCGCCCACCACGGTAGCGGCTTCCACACCCGCTTCCTGCATGGCCTTCTTGGCCGCGTCGAGAGCGGTGTTGGCCTCGGCGGTGGCGGCGCTCAGGTACTGTGCCTGGCCATAGGCGAAATCAGCCCCCACGCCAGTAAAGGGGTACGGGTCAATCACATACAGGATGGTGACGGTGCTGCCAAATGCCTTGGCCAGACCGGACGCCTTGGACACTGCCAGCATCGAGGTGGGGGAACCGTCCACGGGGACCAGAATGTGCTTGAACATGAAACTCTCCTTCGGTTGATGGGAACAGCCCGCACCCGGAGGGATCACCCCGGGCGGGCAAGCATGTGCGCTGCAGTGTAGCGTGGCGCGGCGCCCTTGCTCCCGCGATAAGACGCTTTCATGTCACCGCTGTCCCGCGCGGCGCGTCATGGGGTGCCCGGCATGCGGCGGTGCCGCACATCAACACGCCGAGCCGCTCTCAGTCGCGGTGCTTGTTGCCGCGCCCCGGGCCCCGTCCGTTGCCCGGACCATGGTCCGGACGGTGGTCATGCCGATGCACATGCCGTCCGCCATTCCCCTTGCCATAGTCATGGCGTGGCGGCTCCTTCACGAAATACACGGGCTGGCCACAGGCGGCGTAACGGGCGCAGTGCGTGCTCCAGTTCTTGGCATGCCCCGGAGGCACATACAGGTAAATCGGCGAGCGCGGTATGACCACGGCAGGCGGATGAATCACCATCGGCTGCGGGTACAGCACGGGCGGCGGCGGCGCATTGCCGATCTGGACCCGGCCATAGACACCTGGAGCAAGCTCTCCCCCGACCGTGGCGTTCACGTAGGCCTGGGAATGTGCCGCCCCGGCGGCTGCACAGAACAAGACAACGGCGGCTCCACAGAAGCGCAGTGATGGATGCATGGAAATCCCCAAAAAACAGACAGTCCAGATTTTCATGCCCGTGATGCAACCACCGCGTAGGACAAAGCAGAAACCGCAAGATATTCAAAGAAAAATTGAGTTACGCCTTACCCAAAAAGCGCCAAAAGCTATAGATTTCATAGCAACAAACACCTCTGCCTGCCCCCCCGAAAAACAGCGCGTGACTGTAACCATTTTTGACAAAATTACGCCATGCCCCTGGCCCTGCGTGTAGCATCAAGGCCAAACAACTGTCCCCGTCAGACGCCATGCCCCACGAACGACGCCACTACATCCGGGTGACCTTTGACGCACCGGCGCAACTCACCACGGCCAGCAGCACCTACAGCGCCCATGTGCTTGACCTGTCACTCAAGGGCGCCCTGGTGGCGCTGGCACCGGGTGTGATACTGCCTCCGGGCACCCTGTGCCAGCTGACCGTTCCGCTGACCAGCACCAGTGACCACATCGCCATGTCGGCCGAGGTGGCGCATGTCGAAGGCCATTTCGCCGGGCTGCTGTGCCGCACGATCGACCTCGACAGCGTGACGCACCTGCGCCGCCTGATCGAGCTGCAACTGGGCGCGCCCTCTCTGCTGGAGCGCGACCTGGCGGAGCTCACGGCGCACTCCCCGGCCCCGCCCCTGACCTGAGAACTGCGGTCTGGCTACCGGTCCGTTTCTGCGTCCTGCAACAACCGCCACATCACCTTGCCGCTGCCGCTTTTGGGCAGGGAGTCGACAAACTGCACCTTGCGCGGCACCTTGTACACCGCCATGTTCTCGCGGCACCAGTCGATGATCTCCTGCTCGGTGGTGTGCTTGTGGCTGGCACGCAGAACCACCACGGCCTTGACACTCTCGCCCCGGTAGTCATCGCGCATGGAAATGATGCAAGCCTCCTGAATGGCCGGATGGCGGAACATCAAGGCCTCCACTTCGGCGGGCCACACCTTGAAACCCGAGGCATTGATCATGCGTTTGAGGCGGTCGGTGAGAAAAAAATAGCCATCACTGTCCACATGGCCCAGGTCGCCCGAGCGGAAAAACCGCTTGCCTTCAAAATCGACAAAGGCGGCCTCTGTGGCTGCAGGCCGCTTCCAGTAGCCGTCGAACACTTCGGGGCCGTGGATGATGATCTCGCCCTGCTCGCCCACGGGCATTTCCTGCAGGGTATCGGGGTCCACCACGCGCGCATCGGTGCTCATGAAGGGAATACCCAAACATTGCTGCTTGGGGTGGTCTGGCGGGTTGGTGTGCGAGGGCGCTGCGGTTTCCGTCAGACCATAGCCTTCGGCATAGCGCAGGCCGTATTGTTCCAGCAGGCGTTGTGCCACGGCCTGGGGCATGGCGGCGCCGCCGCCGCCGATGTAGTTCAGGCTGGAGAGGTCGTACTGGGCAAAGTGCGGGCTGGCCAGCAGGTCGATGACCATGGTGGGGATGTTGGTCCAGGCCGTGACCTTCCAGCGCGAAATCAGGCGCCCGGCCAGGTCGCGGTCCCAGCGCGGCATGATGACCAGCGTGGCGCCAGTGTAGATGGTGGCATGCATCACGCTCACCATGCCGGTGATGTGGAACATGGGCACGACCGCCAGGGTAATGTTCTCGGCGGAGGCGTTGCCCCACAGGCTGCTGGCCACGGCGTTGTGCATGATGCTGCTGTGCAGGTGCATGCACCCCTTGGGCAGGCCGGTGGTGCCGCTGGTGTACGGCAGCACCGCCAGATCGGTCGGCCCCACCACATGCTCAGGCGGTGCATCGGCGCAAGCCAGCATGTCGCTCCAGGAGTGCACCTGGCCGCCTTCAAGTGACGGCAGCGGATGGGCGGTGCAGAGCCAGTCGTGCCAGGCGGCCGGGGGGGCATCCTCGCCAGCCATCGGGGCGTCGAAGGCATCCGTGAACTGTGTGGCCACCAGATGCCTCAGCCCCTGTCCCGTCGGCAAGGCATTGCTCGCCTTGGCCAGCTCAGGCGCCAGATCGGCCGTGGTGATGGCCACGCGGGCGTCGGGGTCGGTGATGTAGTGCTTGAGCTCTTCGGCCCGGTTCATGGGGTTCACGGGTACCACCACCGCGTTGGCACGCAGGATGGCGAAATGCGCGAGCACCAGTTGCGGGCAGTTCTGCATGCACAGCACCACCCGGTCGCCGCGCCGCACCCCGAGCGTATGCAGTTGCGCGGCCAGCCGCTCGGCACCCTGCGCGAGTTCGCGGTAGCTGAACGTACGGCCAAAGAAAACCAGCGCCGGCTTGTCCGGGTAGCGCAGCGCGCTGATGGCCAGGTTGTGCCACAGCGAGGTGGCGGGTGGCGTGATGGAATGGGGAAGACGAGAGGGCCAGAAAGCGTGGTGGGCGTGCATGGTGAATCCTTAGCGCTTCAGTCTAGAACCCGGACTGCGGCGAGGCGTTTCGGGTTTCTCCCACCCCCGTGTCACTTGCGGGTCACCCGCCGGAGGCGCTGAGCTGCCGTGCACGCACCCCGGGGCTCAAAGCCCCGGGTGGCGGTGCTGTGGGTCAACGCATCTCGAAGGCTTCCTGGTGAAACCGAGGCCTACCTCCCATGGCGCGGAGGCCATCACGCAGGGCATCGGCCAACCCGCTGGGGCCGCAGAACCAGATTTCCGCATGCTTCGCCTCGCCCAGCGATTGCGCTGTCAAGGTACTGCCCTGGCGTGCGCCGTGGATGTGGAGTTGAACACCCGGAAGTGCAGCGCAAAGTGCTTGCAGCCGAGGGACAAACACATCAGAGGCTTGATCCCGGGTGCAATAGTGCAGATCGGCGGTCGGCGCCATTTCCGGGCGCGCCTGCAATGACTCCAGCCAGGCCAGAAAGGGCGTGACACCGATGCCCCCCGCAATCCATATTTGCCGGGCCCGGCGATTGATGCGCGCCATGTCGAATCGGCCGTACGGTCCCTCCACCCGCACAGTTTGCCCCACCTGCAGGCGACGGCCCAGCTGCCCGGTGTAATCACCCAGCGCCTTGATCTGAAAGCGGATGGTCTGGTCGCCTTGGTCCGCACTGGCGATGGTGAACGGGTGTGCGCCTTCCTTGTCGTCAAACGTGATGAAGGCAAATTGCCCCGGTCGGTGCCCGTGCCAGCCCTGGCTGAGGCGGCATTGCACCGTGGTGACATCCTGCGCTGGCTGCTCGATCGCGACGATTTCGCCGTGTACCGTGCGGGATCTTCCGATGCGGTTGAGCAGCGAATGCAGCGCTCCATAGACACCCACGGCCAGGAGCACAGCCATGAGTGCTCCCACAGGCTGGGTCCAGTAATCCGTCGGCGCGAGCAACGCGGCATGGAAGGCCAGCATCAGATACAGCACGGGCATGGCCCGGTGCAGGATGCTCCAGGTGCGGTAGGGAAACTTTTTCCAGAGCGTGATCACCAGCATCAACAGCAAGGCATAGATGGCCCATTCCCCCATGTCCTCTGCCAGGTCGCGCAGGACCTCCAGAAGTCCCACGAATTTTTCTTTTGGCAAACGGCCTTCACGACCGATTGTGGCTTTGAGGACATCGCTCGACATCTCGACCAGCCAATGCAGCGCGGCAAAGGAGACGGCCAGAATGCCGGCCCACTTATGCGTGCGATAGATGCGGTCCATGCCCCCGAGGGGGACTTCGAGCCAGGCGGGCCGGGTGGCCAGGAACATGGCCAGCGACATCAAGGCGATTGACAGCAGACCACTGAGGTACAGCGATTCCTGGCGTGCGATCCACAAGGGGTGGGCACCTGCCGCTGGGGACGCGCTGGAGAAGTCCAGGCCCCAGGCAAAGGCCACCAGGACCATCAGGCTACCGAGCAGTGTTTTCATGGTGAGAAACTCCTGTGAGTGACATGCCTGCAGTCAGAACGACTGCAGGCCAAGTGCCCTAACGCGCTAGGGACGCCGGGCTGACGGGCTGCGCAGGCAAGTCGTCACGGCAGCGGCGCTTGGTACAGTCTGCCGACGATCGCTTGCTGTCGGCATCCACGCCAAGGCGCCTGCTTTCACCACGCTGGTTCATGATCTCGCCAGTCTGCGGATTGACGTACAGCTTGACCCGGTCGCCTTGGCGGTCGGTCGCGCGGGCCTCATAGCCGCCCCGTTCACGCTCGATCTTTTCGACATTGCGATAGCCCGCAGCCTCCAGTTTTTCATGGACCTGGGGGATCGAGAGCCACTGGCGCTCGCCCGCTGGAATGGGCCGGTTTTCTCCCGCAATGGACGGTGCAAGCAGCACGCCCCCAACAGCGAGGGCGCTGCCAAGCGCCAGGGAAGTGAGAAGGGTTGCGATTTTCATGGTGCAAATCTCCGTGGAATCAATGGGTGGGGTCTGGCTTCAGTCGTTGAAGTAGCCTTGCTCGGCATCGGCATGGCACGCGACACAGTTGGCCTTGGTACGGACATCCTTGTGCTTCCACTCCCATGCCGGTACTTTGCGGTGCTCGCTCGTCCACTTGGGCAATTCGGTGATGCGCAAGGGTGCCTGGCTGGCCGTGACACCACGCATCAGCTTCTCGCTGTAGCGGCGACCACCCGCATCGGCGGCGTTGGCGGCGAGGTACTGCGTGACCTGCTTGGCCAGCTCCGGGTCGATGCTGGCGTCATCGCCGAAGTGGTTCTTCAGGTCGGCCATCATGCGGGTCCAGGAACTGGCGGGCAGCATCGACGCGGGGAAGGCGAGGTGGCAACTGCCGCACTCTTCCTTGACCACCGCATTGCTGACCGGTGGATAGAAGTGACTGCCTCCAGCCTGCGCACGATTGAACACGATGGCAGAGAAACCAAGAACCAGAAGGCCCAGGGCCAGGGGACGGTAGGGAATGTGCATGGTCAACTCCTGAAGAGGAATGTTTTTTATTGGCTCAGCATGAACGCCAGCCAGTCGCCCTTTTCCCGGGCGCTGCATGGACGCCCCAGCACCTCGTTGCAATTGCGCTTGAACCACTTTTCCACCTTGGCTGGATCGGTGTAGCGCAGGGGGGTTGCCGACACGGCGACCGGATCAATCGGTTTGCCCGCCAGGGTGCGGCCGGCTGCGCGTGTATCTTTGCCGTGGCAGGTGGTGCAGCTGGGCGTATCGGGTTTGCCCCCCGTGAAGGTCTGCGTGTGCAGTGCCCTGCCCCGCTCTGCCGAGAACCCGGAAAACGCCGGATCAGCCGCTTTTGCAGCCACCGCCCACTGATCGATCTGGCTTTCTCGCGGACCGGCGAAACCTGGGCCGGACAAACCAAGCGCCAGGACGGCAGCAAGCAAGGGGATGGTTCGGTTGGAATACATGGAAACTCCTCAGTGACTGTGTTCTGGGAGTTACTATGCGCAGGCCCGCCTGAACAGCATGTGAATCCGCTGTTCATCCTGCGTTCATGTGGCCACATCTATAACCGGGCTTCAGAATCCAGAAACAAAGGCCCTCGCGATGCACCTTCGATCCGCCACCCCTCCTGCTGCGACGTTGCGCATGCTGCTCGGCGCCTGTCTTTGGCTGTGCCTCGGCACGGCCAGCCTGGCCGACGACGATCACGACCGCGCACGCAAGGCACTGGATGCCGGCGAGGTTCTCCCGCTGCAGCGCATTCTTGAACGGGTCGAACGCGACTATCCGGGCCAGGTCATCGACGTGGAACTGGAAAGTGAACATCAGGGAGGCTCGCAGCGCTGGGTCTATGAAATCAAGCTGATTCGCCCCGGCGGCGCGCTGGTCAAGCTCAAGATCCACGCCCGCGATGGATCCCTGCTCAGCGAAAAGGCCCGGCAGGCGAAATCCCGCCAGGGAGATCTCCGCTGATGCGCGTGCTGCTGGTGGAAGATGACCCTGCACTGCTGGCCCAGCTGGCCGATGGCGTGCGCAGCGCCGGGTATGCCGTCGATCTGGCCCGCAACGGCATTGACGCCCACTTCATGGGTGATACCGAGCCTTACGACGCGGTGGTGCTTGATCTGGGCCTGCCGCAGATGGACGGCATATCCGTATTGCGTAGATGGCGCAGCGCCGCCCGCAAGATGCCGGTGCTGATCTTGACCGCACGCGACGGTTGGCACGAGAAAGTCGCCGGCATCGATGCCGGGGCCGACGACTACCTGACCAAGCCCTTTCACATGGAGGAACTGCTGGCGCGCCTGCGGGCCCTGATCCGGCGAGCACATGGCCATGCCAGTGCGGAACTGGTGTGCGGCCCACTGACACTGGACACCCGCAATCAACGCGCGACCGTGGCAGGCCAGGCCCTGGCACTGACCAGTCACGAGTACCGCGTGCTGGCCTATCTGATGCACCACCCTGGCCAGATCATTTCGCGCAGCGACCTGGTCGAACACCTCTATGCGCAGGATTTTGACCGCGACTCCAACACGGTCGAAGTGTTCATCGGGCGGCTGCGCAAGAAGCTGCCCCCAGGGATGATAGAAACCGTGCGCGGCCTTGGGTACCGGCTTGTTTCGCCGCCATGACACTGCTGAATCTGCGCGGATCTTTGCGCATTCGTTTGCTGGCAGGCACCCTGTTCTGGATCGGTGCGACGATTGCAGTTGCAGGATGGGGGCTGAGCGGTATGTTCCGTCAACATGTTGCTCGACAGTTTCATGCGGAACTGCGCACCCATCTTGATCAACTGACCGCGCATGTCGTCCTGGATGCGCAAGGGCTCCCCTCTCTCTCGCAGCCCATGAGCGACCCCCGCCTGGGCCGCCCTTACTCTGGCTTCTACTGGCAAATTGATCTTGTCGAGACGGCGCACGGTACCACCGATGGGGCAAGCCAAGGGTATCTGCGCTCGCGCTCGCTGTGGGACCATGTGCTGCGGGTGCCCCCCGACACACCAAAGGATGGAGAAATTCATCAGCACCGGGTGATGGGGCCGCAAGGCAGGATGCTCGGCATGGTGGAGCGCAGCGTGTTCCTGGAAAGCACCGGTAATGCTGGGACCGACTCATTGCGCCTGATCGCGGCAGCGGATGAACGCTTCATGGAAGAGCCCATGGGTCGGCTGAACAGCACCTTGTGGCTGGCGTTGGGCATTCTGGCTGCGGGGTTGGTATTGGCGGCAATGGTGCAGGTACGGGTGGGCCTGGCACCGTTGCATCGCCTGCGCGCCGCTCTGGCCAGAGTCCACAGCGGCGAGACCCATCGGCTGGAGGGTGATTTCCCAGCCGAGATCATGCCGTTGGTCAACGAATTCAACACCGTACTGGGCCACAACGCGGAAGTCGTGGAACGTGCCCGTGCGCATGCGGGAAACCTGGCACATGCACTCAAGACGCCCTTGAGTGTGCTGGCCAATGCGGCCCATGCCCCTGGCGTTGATGCGCAAGGGGCCGAGCTGGCACACCTGGTGGCAGAGCAGGTTGCCATTGCGCGCAAAAACGTCGATTACCACCTGGGGCGAGCACAGGCGGCCGTCAGCCACCGCATTCCCGGCAGCAGGACACCACTGCAGCCGGTGGTGGACGGGCTCGTCCGCGTGATGCAGCGCATTTACGCGGACAAACAGATTCAGTTCGATATCGGACCCTGTCCGTCATCGCTATCTTTCCGTGGCGAGACACAGGATCTGCAGGAAATGCTGGGCAACCTGCTGGACAATGCGTGCAAATGGGCTTCAAAAAAGGTGGCCGTCTGTACGAACTTCGCTCCGGCCTCCGTCACGATCGTGATCGACGATGACGGCCCCGGCCTCACTCCAGCGCAACGCTCTGCCGTCATGCAGCGAGGAATCCGTGCCGATGAAAAAACTCCCGGTTCTGGGCTGGGACTGTCCATCGTGGATGATCTGGCCCGGCTGTACGGTGGAGCGATTGAACTGGGGGATTCCCCACTGGGGGGGTTACGCGCGACGCTGACCTTGCCTGCCGGACTGCCTCACCAAGGCACCTGAACCAACGCACCCGCAACCCGCCCCAGCTACGCACGGGGAATGCGTCATCGGCAAAAGACTACGCCAAGTATCAATAAAAAATCCCCGCACAGCTTGAAGCTTGCGGGGATTCTGATTGTTCATCCCGCCAAGGCCCCATTTCCAGGGCCTTGGGAGATCAACGAGTCATATCAGTTGGCGCGGGTGCCGACCACTTCGATTTCCACGCGACGGTTCTTGGCGCGGCCTTCCTTGGTCTTGTTGTCAGCCACGGGCTGCTTTTCGCCCTTGCCTTCGGTGTACACGCGGTTCTTTTCGATGCCCTTGGACACCAGGTAAGCCTTCACGGCTTCGGAACGGCGCACCGACAGCTTCTGGTTGTAAGCGTCAGAGCCCACGGAGTCGGTGTGACCCACGGCGATGATGACTTCCAGGTTGATGCCCTTGACCTTGGAGACCAGGTCGTCCAGCTTGGCCTTGCCTTCGGGCTTCAGCACAGCCTTGTCGAAGTCGAAGAAGGCGTCGGCGGCGTAAGTCACCTTGGAGGCGACAGCGGGTGCGGGAGCAGGTGCGGGGGCAGGTGCGGGGGCAGGTGCCGCTGCAGGCGCAGGTGCCGGAGCAGCCGCAGGAGCAGGTGCGGGGGCAGCCAGTGCGCCATCGCAACCAGCGGCGGCGGTGGCGGGGGTCCAGGAAGCATCGCGCCAGCACAGTTCGTTGGTGCCGTTCTTCCAGACCAGTTCGCCGGAGCCGTTCTTCCAGTTGTCGATGGTTTGTGCGCCAGCGGCGGTTGCAAGCACGGCGGAGGCAATCAGCATCGCCACTTTGTTCAGTTTCTTCATGGTTCTCCTCTTTTCGGGAAAAAGCCGCAGCCGCGCTGCGAAATGTAGGACGTCGCCGGTGACCACCACCAAAAACGTTGAAATTGATTGTGCCATACGTAAACACATGGTGCGCCCCCATGCATTGACATGACCGTAGGACAAAAGCGCAATCGCCGCGATGTGTTGCTCGATAGCCACAAGCGCTTGCCCCTAAAATGGTCGTCCTTTGCCGCCTTCAAGCCTGCCCCATGACCCAGTTCGCCAAAGAAACCCTGCCCATCAGCCTTGAAGAGGAGATGCGCCGCAGCTATCTCGATTACGCCATGAGCGTGATCGTGGGCCGGGCCCTGCCGGATGCACGCGATGGCCTCAAACCCGTGCACCGGCGCGTGCTTTTCGCCATGCACGAGTTGAACAACGACTGGAACCGGCCCTACAAGAAGTCGGCCCGTATCGTGGGCGATGTGATCGGCAAGTACCACCCGCACGGCGACAGCGCGGTGTACGACACCATCGTGCGCATGGCGCAGGACTTCTCGCTGCGCCACATGCTGGTGGACGGCCAGGGCAACTTCGGCTCGGTGGACGGTGACAACGCGGCCGCCATGCGCTACACCGAAATCCGCCTGGCCAAGATCGCGCACGAAATGCTGGCCGACATCGACAAGGAAACCGTCGATTTCGGCCCCAACTACGACGGCAGCGAAAAAGAGCCGCTGGTGCTGCCCAGCAAATTGCCCAATCTGCTGGTGAACGGCTCAGCCGGTATCGCGGTGGGCATGGCGACCAACATTCCGCCGCACAACCTCAACGAGGTGGTGGACGCCTGCCTGCACATGCTGCGCAACCCCGACACCTCCATCGACGAACTGATGGAGATCATCCCGGCGCCCGACTTCCCCACGGCCGGCATCATCTATGGCATCAACGGCGTAAAGGACGGCTACCGCACCGGGCGCGGCAAGGTGGTGATGCGCGCCAAGTGCCACTTCGAGGACATCGACAAGGGCCAGCGCCAGGCCATCATCGTTGACGAACTGCCCTACCAGGTCAACAAGAAGACGCTGCAGGAGCGCATGGCCGAGCTGGTGCACGAAAAGAAAATCGAAGGTATCAGCCATATCCAGGACGAGTCCGACAAGTCGGGCATGCGCCTGGTGATCGAACTCAAGCGCGGCGAAGTGCCCGAGGTGGTGCTCAACAACCTGTACAAGCAGACGCAGCTGCAGGACACCTTCGGCATGAACATGGTGGCGCTGATCGACGGCCAGCCCCGCCTGTGCAACCTCAAGGATCTGATCAGCGTCTTCCTGCAGCACCGCCGCGAGGTGGTCACGCGCCGCACGGTGTTCGAGCTGCGCAAGGCACGCGAACGCGGCCATGTGCTCGAAGGCCTGGCCGTGGCGCTGGCCAACATCGACGACTTCATCGCCATCATCCGCAATGCCCCCACCCCGCCCGTGGCCAAGGCCGAGCTGATGACCCGCGCCTGGGACAGCAAGCTGGTGCGCGAGATGCTCACGCGCACCCGCGCCGACGGCGGTGTGATCAATGCCGACGACTACCGGCCCGACGGTCTGGAAAAGGAATTCGGCATGGGCCAGGACGGCCTGTACCGCCTGTCGGAAACGCAGGCCCAGGAAATCCTGCAGATGCGCCTGCAACGCCTTACCGGCCTGGAGCAGGACAAGATCGTGGCCGAGTACAAGGACGTCATGGCGGTCATCGAAGACCTGCTCGACATCCTGGCCACGCCCGAGCGCGTCTCGACCATCATTGGCGAGGAACTCACCGCCATCAAGCAGGAGTTCGGCCAGCACAAGCTCGGCGCACGCCGCAGCGAGGTGGAATACAGCGCGCAGGACCTCTCCACAGAGGACCTGATCACGCCCACCGACATGGTGGTGACGCTCTCGCACACCGGCTATATCAAGAGCCAGCCCCTCAGCGAATACCGCGCGCAAAAGCGTGGCGGGCGCGGCAAGCAGGCCACGGCGACCAAGGAAGACGACTGGATCGACCAGCTCTTCATCGCCAACACGCACGACTACATCCTGTGCTTCTCCAACCGGGGACGCCTGTACTGGCTCAAGGTCTGGGAAGTGCCGGCCGGCTCGCGCGGTTCGCGTGGCCGCCCCATCGTCAACATGTTCCCGCTGCAGGAAGGCGAAAAGATCAACGTGGTGCTGCCGCTGACCGGTGACATGCGGACCTTCCCCGCCGACCGCTACGTGTTCATGGCAACCAGCATGGGCACCGTGAAGAAGACCGCACTCGACGAGTTCAGCAACCCGCGCAAGGGCGGCATCATTGCCGCCAACCTGGATGAAGGCGACTACCTCATCGGCGCGGCGCTCACCGATGGCCAGCACGATGTGATGCTGTTTTCCGACGGCGGCAAGGCCGTGCGCTTTGACGAAAACGATGTGCGCGCGCTGGGCCGCAACACACGCGGCGTGCGCGGCATGGATCTACCGGAAGGCCAGTCCGTCATCGCGATGCTGGTGGCCGAGGACGAGCAACAAAGCGTGCTGACCGCAACCGAGAATGGCTATGGCAAGCGCACACCCATCACCGAATACACGCGCCACGGCCGGGGCACCAAGGGGATGATCGCCATCCAGCAGAGCGAGCGCAACGGCAAGGTCGTGGCGGCCACGCTGGTGCACGCCGACGACGAGATCATGCTGATCACCGACAAGGGCGTGCTGGTACGCACCCGCGTGAGCGAGATCCGCGAACTCGGCCGCGCCACGCAGGGCGTGACGCTGATCGCGCTGGACGAAGGCTCCCAGCTCAGCGGTCTGCAACGCATCGTGGAAAACGACGCCAATGCGGCCGATCCGGGTGACGGAGAGACTGCACCTGAGGCCTGAAACCCATTGCGCCGCCTGTCGGCGCCTCGGCAAATACTATTGTTTTCATAGCTGCATGCGCTTATCTATAAAGCGCTGCAGCCCATTTTGATCATATACTCATGCAACGCCCCTACAACTTCTCCGCCGGTCCGGCCGCCATTCCCGCTGAAGTTCTGGAGCAGGCCGCCGCCGAAATGCTGGACTGGCACGGCAGCGGCATGGGCGTGATGGAGATGAGCCACCGCGGCAAGGAATTCATCTCGATTTACGAGCAGGCCGAGGCCGACCTGCGCGAACTGCTGGCCGTGCCCGCCAACTTCAAGATCCTGTTCATGCAGGGCGGCGGCCTGGCCGAGAACGCTATCGTGCCCCTGAACCTCTCGCGCGCCGCCACGGTGGACTTCGTCGTCACCGGCAGCTGGAGCCAGAAGTCGCAGAAGGAGGCGCGCAAGTACGCCTCGGAAGTCAACGTGATCGCCTCGGGCGAAGCCAGTGGCTTCACCACCCTGCCCGACCCGGCCAGCTGGACGCCCAGCCGGGGCGCGAGCTACCTGCATATCTGCAGCAACGAAACCATCAATGGCGTCGAATTCCACGAGCTGCCCGACCTGAAGGCGCTCGGGTGCGACGCCCCCCTGGTGATCGATTTCTCGTCGCACGTGGCTTCGCGCCCAGTGGACTGGTCGCGCGTCGGCCTGGCCTTTGGCGGCGCGCAGAAGAACCTGGGCCCCGCGGGGCTGACCCTGGTCGTGGTGCGCGAGGACCTGCTGGGCCACGCCCTGGCCACCTGCCCGAGCGCCTTCGATTACAAGACCGTGGCCGACAACCAGTCCATGTACAACACCCCGCCCACCTGGGGCATCTACATGGCGGGCCTGACTTTCCAGTGGCTCAAGCGCCAGCGCGAGGGCGCGGCCAGCGGCATCGCCGCCATGGAGCAGCGCAACATCGCCAAGGCGACGCTGCTCTACGAGGCCATCGACCAATCCCAGCTTTACATCAACAAAGTGGCGCCGAACTGCCGCTCGCGCATGAACATACCCTTCTTCCTGCGCGACGAAACCCGCAACGACGCTTTCCTGGCCGGCGCGAAGCAGCGCGGCCTGCTGCAACTCAAGGGCCACAAGTCCGTGGGCGGCATGCGCGCGAGCATCTACAACGCCATGCCGCTGTCCGGCGTGCAGGCGCTGGTGGACTACATGCGAGAATTTGAGCAGCTGCACGCCTGACCCTGCCCCTCAATGAACACACCCCAAGCATCCCCCGAGCTGGCCAGCCTGCGCGTCCAGATCGACAACATCGACCAGCAGTTGCTGACCCTGCTGAACCAACGTGCGCTGGTGGCCGAGCGCGTCGGCGAGGTCAAGAAGCGCGAGGGCACACCCTTCTTCCGCCCCGACCGCGTGGCCCAGGTCATCGAGAAGATCACCCGCGCCAATCCCGGCCCGCTCAAGGGCGCGCATGTGGCCGCCATCTGGCGCGAGATCATGTCTGCCTGCCTGGCGCTCGAATCGCCCCAGCGCGTGGCCGTGCTGGGCCCTGCGGGCACCTTCTGCGAGCAGGCCGCCATCGAATATTTCGGCGGCGCCGCCGACATCGTCTACTGCGCCAACTTCGACGAGGTGTTCCACGCCACGGCCTCGGGCAGCGCCCAGTTCGGCGTGGTGGGGGTCGAAAACTCGGTCGAGGGCGTGGTCACGCGCTCGCTCGACCTGTTCCTGCACACACCCACGCATGTGGTGGGCGAGGTCAGCCTGCTGGTGCGCCACAACCTGCTGCGCACCACGAATTCGCTCGATGACATCGAGGCCGTTCTGGCCCATCCCCAGGCCCTGGCGCAGTGCCAGGCCTGGCTGTCCAAGCACCTGCCGCACGCCGAGCGTCGCCCCGTCTCCAGCAACGCCGAAGGCGCGCGTCTGGCCGCCACCAACCCGGCCTGGGCCGCGCTGGCCAGCGACCGCGCGGCCACGCAGTTCGGTCTGCACATCGTGGCCCATGCCATCCAGGATGAGGCTTACAACCGCACACGCTTCGCCATCATCTGCCTGCCGCACACGCTGGACACGCCGCCGCCCTCGGGCCACGACTGCACCAGCCTGATCGTTTCGGTGCCCAACCAGCCTGGCGCTGTGCACGACCTGCTGGTGCCGTTGAAGAAGCACGGTGTTTCCATGACGCGCTTCGAGTCACGCCCGGCGCGCACCGGGCAGTGGGAATACTATTTCTACATCGACATCGACGGCCACCCGAGCCAGCCCCATGTCAACGCCGCACTGACCGAACTGCGCGGCCTGTGCGCCTACTACAAGGTGCTGGGCACCTACCCTGTGTCGTCATGATGGCCTCCCACCCCGGCTCCGCCCTGCCCTCGCGGCCACAAACAGAATCTCACCATGTTTGAACAACTCGGACTCATCGGCTGCGGGCTCATGGGCGGCTCATTTGCCTTGGCACTCAAGCGCGCGGGCCTGGTGCAACGTGTGGTCGGCTACAGCAAGTCGCCCTCGACCACCGACCGCGCACGCCAGCTCGGCGTGATCGACGTGGAGGCACCTTCCGCGCTGCTGGCCGTGGCCGGCGCCGACATCGTGCTGCTGGCCGTGCCCGTTTCCGCCACCGAGGCCACCCTCAAGGCCATCAAGCACCTCATCACGCCACAGATGCTGGTCATGGACGTGGGCTCGACCAAGGCCGACGTGGTCATGGCCGCCGAACGCGCGCTGCGCGACAAGGTGGGCTCGTTCGTGCCCGCCCACCCCATCACAGGCCGCGAGGTCTCGGGCGTGGAACATGCCGAGGCCGATCTCTACACCGGCCGCCAGGTCATCCTGACGCCCACGGAGCGCACGCTCACGGCCCAGCTGCAGCGCGCCGAAGACGTCTGGACCCAGCTTGGCTGCCGTGTCACCAGCATGTCGCCCGAGTCGCACGATGCAGCGTTTGCTGCCGTCAGCCACCTGCCGCATCTGCTGGCGTTCTCGCTGGTCAACAGCATCACCGGCCAGCCGCACGCCGACACCTTTCTGTCGCTGGCCGGGCCGGGCTTTCGTGATTTCACGCGCATCGCCGCCAGCGATCCCAAGGTCTGGCGCGACATCCTGCTGGCCAACCGCGAAGAGCTGCTGGCCCAGTCCAGCCTGTTCCAGCAGACCCTGCAACGCCTGGAACAGGCCATGCGCGACGGCAATGCCCAGGCCATCGAGGACATGCTCACCCTGGCCAGCGAAACCCGCGCGCACTGGCGCATGGGCGCGCAGCGCACCTCCCGCCACAAATAAATGTTCACCACGGCCTTTCTCGACCTGCCCCCGCTGGACTCCGCCGCAGGCGAGGTGCAGCTGCCGGGCTCCAAAAGCATTTCCAACCGCGTGCTGCTGCTGGCCGCGCTGAGCAACGGCACCACCACGGTGCACGACCTGCTGGCTTCGGACGACACCCGCGTCATGCTCGACGCCCTGCGCCAGCTTGGCTGCGGCGTGGAGGAAGACGGGGCCCAGGTGCGCATCACCGGCTTGGGAGGCCGCGCGCCACGGTCCCCCGCGAAACTGTTCCTCGGAAACGCCGGCACGGCTATGCGTCCGCTCACCGCCGCGCTGGCCCTGCTGGGTGGTGAATTCGAACTCGGCGGTATCGCGCGCATGCATGAACGCCCCATCGGCGATCTGGTCGATGCCCTGCGCCAGCTCGGCTGCCAGATCGACTACCTGGGCAACGACGGCTACCCCCCCCTGCGCATCGCCCACACGGCAGGAGTGCCAGCACTGCAACTCGCCGCGCCCATCCGCGTGCGTGGCGATGTGTCGAGCCAATTCCTCACCGCCCTGCTCATGGCCCTGCCGCTGGCGGCCACCCAGCAGGACGTGGTCATCGAGGTGGTGGGCGAACTCATCTCCAAGCCCTACATCCACATCACGCTGCAACTGCTCGAACGCTTCGGCATCCGCGTGGCGCATGAGAACTGGCAGCGTTTCACCATTCCCGTCGGCTGCCGCTATCAGTCGCCAGGCCACATCCATGTCGAGGCGGACGCTTCTTCTGCTAGCTATTTCATAGCACTTGGCACAATCACATCCTGCCCTGCAGTCCAAAATGGCATCAAGATCCTGGGTGTGGGTCTGGATTCGATTCAGGGCGATATCCGCTTCGTCGAGGCCGCGCGGGCCATGGGCGCCCTGGTCACAGGCGGCCCCAACTGGCTGCAGATCGAGCGCGGCGCCTGGCCCCTTAAGCCCATCGACCTCGACTGCAACCACATCCCCGACGCCGCCATGACGCTGGCCGTGATGGCGCTCTATGCGGAAGGCACAACCCGGCTGCGCAACATCGCGAGCTGGCGCGTGAAGGAAACCGACCGCATCGCTGCCATGGCCACCGAGCTGCGCAAGCTCGGCGCCACCGTGGAGGAAGGCGCGGATTGCATTACCGTGACGCCGCCGGCCACCGTGGCCGACTGGAAGGCCGCCAGCATCCACACCTACGACGACCACCGCGTCGCCATGTGTTTCTCGCTCGCCGCCTTCAACCCGGCCGGCTTGGCGGTGCGCATCGAAGACCCCAAGTGCGTCACCAAGACCTTCCCCGATTACTTCGAGGCCCTGTTCTCGGTCGCCCGAACGGCTCCCGAACGCATTCCCGTGCTTTGCATCGACGGCCCCACCGCCTCGGGCAAGGGCACCGTGGCTGCGCTGGTGGCCCAGCGCCTGGGCTACGCTTTCCTCGACTCCGGCGCGATGTACCGCATCACCGCCTTGGCCGCCACGCGCGCGGGGCTGGCCATCGACACGGAACACGAACAGCGCATCGCCGACCTGGCCCGCCAGCTCCCGGTGCGTTTCGAGGGCGGAAAGATCTGGCTGGGCGGCGATGACGTGACCGAAGCCATCCGCACCGAGGAGGCCGGCATGAACGCCTCGCGCGTCTCGGCCCTGCCCGCCGTGCGCGAAGCCCTGGTGGACCTGCAGCACGGTTTTCGCCGTCTGCCGGGCCTCGTGGCCGATGGCCGCGACATGGGCACGGTGATCTTCCCCGGTGCGCCCCTCAAGGTCTACCTCACGGCGAGCGCCGCCTGCCGCGCCGAGAGGCGCCACAAGCAGTTGATTTCAAAGGGATTAACGGCTAGAATTGAAGACCTTCGTGCGGATTTGGAGGCGCGCGACGCACGGGACATGTCCCGCAGCGCCGCCCCCTTGAAGCCCGCGCAGGACGCCCTGCTGCTGGACAGCTCCGAACTCACGGTCGAACAGGCCGTGGACCGGGTGCTCGGCTGGTGGCAGGAGCGGCAGCCTTTCACGCCCCGCGCGCAAGGCTGACAACAGGCCCACCCGGCCCCCGCCGCGCAGCAGCGCACGGCCAGGTGGCTCTATAACTTAACCTGCGGAATCCCCGCAAAACCACCGCAAGCAGCTATAAAAACGGTAGCAATAGTGCTGCCGGAATCCTGTTTGTGGCAAGGAAACACATGTCCGAATCTTTTGCCGCCCTTTTTGAAGAATCCCTGCAGCGTACCGAAATGCGCCCGGGCGAAGTTATCACCGCCGAAGTCGTGCGCGTGGAACACAACTTCGTCGTGGTCAACGCCGGCCTCAAGTCCGAAGCCTACGTGCCGCTGGAAGAGTTCAAGAACGACAAGGGCGAAGTCGAAGTCCAAGTGGGTGACTTCGTCTCGGTGGCCATCGGCTCCATCGAAAACGGCTACGGCGACACCATCCTGTCGCGCGACACGGCCAAGCGCCTGGCTTCGTGGATGAGCCTGGAAAAGGCCCTGGAATCCGGCGAATTCGTCACCGGCACCACCTCCGGCAAGGTCAAGGGCGGCCTGACCGTCCTGGTCAACGGCATCCGCGCCTTCCTGCCCGGCTCGCTGATCGATACGCGTCCGATCAAGGATCTGACGCCGTACGAAAACAAGACCATGGAATTCAAGGTCATCAAGCTGGACCGCAAGCGCAACAACGTGGTGCTGAGCCGCCGCGCCGTGGTCGAAGCCTCCATGGGCGAAGAGCGCGCCAAGCTGATGGAAACCCTGAAGGAAGGCTCCATCGTCCAAGGCGTGGTCAAGAACATCACCGAGTACGGTGCGTTCGTGGACCTGGGCGGCATCGACGGCCTGCTGCACATCACCGACATGGCATGGCGCCGCGTGCGTCACCCCTCCGAAGTGGTGACGGCTGGCCAGGAAATCACCGCCAAGATCCTGAAGTTCGACACCGAGAAGAACCGCGTGTCCCTGGGTCTGAAGCAGATGGGCGACGACCCCTGGATGGGCGTTTCGCGCCGCTACCCCCAGAGCACCCGCCTGTTCGGCAAGATCACGAACATTGCCGACTACGGCGCGTTCGTCGAACTCGAACCCGGCATCGAAGGCCTGGTGCACGTTTCCGAAATGGACTGGACCAACAAGAACATCGCCCCCAGCAAGCTTGTCTCCCTGGGTGACGAAGTCGAAGTCATGGTTCTGGAAATCGACGAAGACAAGCGCCGCATCAGCCTGGGCATGAAGCAGTGCAAGGCCAACCCCTGGCAAGAATTCGCGCAAAACACCAAGCGCGGCGACCGCGTCAAGGGCCCGATCAAGTCGATCACCGACTTCGGCGTGTTCGTCGGCCTGGCCGCCGGCATCGACGGCCTGGTGCACCTGTCCGACCTGTCCTGGAACGAAGCCGGCGAAGCCGCCGTGCGCAACTACAAGAAGGGCCAGGAAGTCGAAGCCATCGTGCTGGCAGTGGACGTGGACCGCGAACGCATCTCCCTGGGCATCAAGCAGCTCGACGGCGACCCGTTCACCACCTTCGTGACCGTGAACGACAAGGGCCAGACGGTGACCGGCAAGGTCAAGACCGTGGATGCCCGTGGCGCCGAGATCGACCTGGGTGAAGACATCATCGGCTACCTGCGTGCTTCGGAAATCTCCCGCGACCGCGTGGAAGATGCCCGCAACGTGCTCAAGGAAGGCGACGAAGTCACGGCCGTGGTGGTCAACGTGGATCGCAAGACCCGCAACATCCAATTGTCGATCAAGGCCAAGGACATGGCCGACCAGAACGAAGCCATGCAATCGCTGAGCCAGCAATCGGCCCGCGAAAGCGCTGGTACGACCAGCCTGGGCGCCCTGCTGCGCGCCAAGCTGGACAATTCCGACAAGTAAGCCCTGGGCGTCGGATAGCACTGGCCGGGTGGGTGCACAATGCGCCCATCCGGCCATTTTCCTTGCGAGACACAGTTCCATGACCCGATCAGACCTCGTTGAAGAGCTTGCCGCCCGGTTCAGCCAGCTCACCCACCGCGATGCCGAGTTCGCCGTCAAGACCCTGCTGGACGCCGTGGGCGAAGCCTTGGTGCGTGGCCACCGCATCGAGGTGCGCGGATTTGGCAGCTTCTCCGTGAATCACCGCCCCCCACGCATGGGCCGCAACCCACGCAGCGGCGAGGCCGTGGCCATTCCGTCCAAACGTGTGCCACACTTCAAGCCGGGCAAGGCGCTGCGCGAAGCGGTAGACAAGCGGACGGCAGAGATGGAAAAAAAGACCGACTGAATGCTATTAGTTTTATAGCATCCAACGCCTTACCTCCCTCGGAAGATACCGGATCCCCTCTATATTTTCCCGAGCCTGCCGTGTCTGCGGCTGGGGGCTCTTAGAATCTCTCCACCACCGGGGAGACACATGAAATACCTCCTGTGGCTGCTCAAGGCAGCCATTTTTTTTACCCTTTTCGCCTTTGCGCTGAACAACCAGCAAGACGTCACCGTGCATTTTTTCTTTGGAACGCAGTGGCGGGCTCCGCTGGTTCTGGTGGTGCTGACAGCTTTTGCTGCGGGTTTGGTGACCGGCGTACTGGGCATGGTCCCTCGCTGGTGGAAGCACCGCACGGCCGCGCGTGCGGCCCAACAGCAAATCAACGTATTGACCACAGCAACACCGAAAAACGCCACGGTCTCCAGCCCCGAGGACACACCGCCCCATGGAATCTGATCTCGTTTGGCTGCTGCTCGGACTGCCGCTCGCGTTCATGCTGGGCTGGGGCGCCTCACGCATTGACCTGCGACAGTTGCGTGCTGAAAACCGAAGTGTACCCAAGGCCTATTTCAAGGGCCTGAACTTCCTGCTCAACGAGCAACAGGATCAGGCCATCGACGCCTTTATCGAGGCCGTACAGAACGATCCGGACACGTCGGAGTTGCACTTCGCCCTGGGCAACCTGTTCCGCAGGCGTGGTGAATACGACAGAGCTGTGCGCGTTCATGAGCACCTGCTCTCGCGCGGCGATCTCGCCAAAAAGGACCGCGAACGCGCACAGCATGCGCTGGCCCTGGACTTCCTCAAGGCAGGGCTGCTGGATCGCGCCGAGGATGCCCTCGCCAAACTCGACGGAACACCCTTCGAAGGACAGGCCCGGCTGGCATTGCTGGCCATCTACGAGCGCTCGCGAGACTGGTCACGCGCCACCGCCATCGCTCAGAAAATGCACCATGCCGGTCAGGGCGACTTCAGCACACGGCAGGCGCACTATCTGTGCGAGCAAGCGCAAGAGCGGGTGGGAGGCAATGACCTGGAAGGTGCACGCACACTGCTGGAGCAGGCACGCGCCCTTGCCCTCCAAGCCCCGCGGCCTCATATTGACCTGGCCCGCCTACACCAGCGCACGGGCCAGCCTCGCTCTGCCCTGTCAAGCCTTCAGACACTGATCGCCGCAGCGCCCGCCTCACTTCCTTTGGCGGCGACCCTGCTGGTCGAGGCAGCACGAGCCAGCGGGCAGACGGCGGAAGTTCTGGATCGGTTGCAGGAACACTATGCAGCGGCCCCTTCGCTGGATGTACTCGATGCCATCGTGGCATTGACGGCTGAGAGCAACGCCCCCGCGGCCCAGGGACGCCTCTGGTATCTGCGCCACCTGGAAGCCGAACCATCTCTGGTCGCAGCGGCCAAGTGGATGGTGGGCGAACGCCTCGAACATGAGCAATACCATCCGCTGGTTCAGCGTGCGCTGGACCACGCGACCCAGCCGCTCACGCGCTATCGCTGCGCAGCCTGCGGCTTCGAGGCACGGCAACACTTCTGGCAATGCCCAGGGTGCCAGACCTGGGACAGTTACCCGGCACGCCGCGTTGAAGAGCTCTGATTCTTGCTCCCTGCTCCGCGCGAGGGCTATGATCCTTCGGGCGGCCACACCGGTCCGCTCCCATCCCAACCAGGAGTAGCTTTCCATGCTGAAAAAAATTCTGTTTTTCTTCGCCATGCTTTATGCAGCCGCATCGTTTGCCGCAGTCGAAGTCAACAAAGCCTCTGCTGCCGAACTCGATGGCATCAAAGGCATCGGCCCGGGGATTTCGGAAAAGATTATTCAGGAACGAAAGAAGAGCAACTTCAAGGATTGGAATGACTTTATCAGCCGCGTCAATGGCGTAGGAGAAGTCACCGCCGCCAAGTTTTCCGCCAATGGACTGACCGTCAATGGCAGTGCGTATTCTCCGTCGCCCGCCAAGAAAACCGGGGATAAAAAACCGGTGGTGCAAGCCAAATCAGCGGCGGAAGAGAAATCAGCTGTCACAAAAAAATAGCCCACGACACCTCTTTCACATTCCACCCACCCGCTTTGGCGGGTTTTTGCATTGCGAGAGACGGTTGATCTTGCGCAGTCCTCCCCCCGGCGCGGGCACATTCACCACATGAAGTCCGCACCCTCTGATTGGCATGTGCCTTAATCCATCAACCTGAAACAATGCCCGCACACTTGCCCTGGCTGGACACCGACGATGCATTCCCCCCTGCTTCAATGGCCTGGGGGCCTGATTCACCAGCACCGGGTTTGCTGGCAGCAGGCGGCCAGCTGGATGTCCACCACCTGGTGGCGGCGTACCGCCAGGGTATCTTTCCGTGGTTCAGTGCAGGGCAGCCCATTCTGTGGTGGTCGCCCGACCCGCGCATGGTGCTTGAGCCCGCCACGTTCCGCCTGCACCGGTCACTGCGAAGGACGCTGCAGAAGTTCAGGCTCACCGCTGGATGCGAGATCCGGGTGGATCATGATTTTGGTGCGGTGATCTCCGCATGCTCCCAGACAGTCCGCAATGGCCAGAGCGGTACCTGGATCGTGCCGGAGATGGTGACTGCCTATCAGGCACTGCATGCGGTCGGCCACGCCCACAGCATTGAAACCTGGATCGACGGCCATCTCGTCGGCGGACTGTATTGCATCGGGCTGGGGCACGCGGTCTTTGGCGAGTCGATGTTTGCGCACCGGCCTGACGCATCCAAAATCGCGCTGGCCGCCTTGGTGTGCCTTTGCAGGAACCAAGGCGCGACGCTCATCGATTGCCAGCAAAATACCCGCCATCTGGCTTCGTTGGGAGCGTACGAGATTCAGCGCACAAAATTTCTTCAGCACCTCGGCGAAGCCACCACATTGCCCGATCTGCGCTGGGTCTTTGATCCCGTATACTGGAACGAGCTTCTGCCTCCCTCTCCGTTGCCGGCATGACGCAACTTAACGATCTTCCGTTTCAGACGCTGCAGTTTTACGCCACGGCACCCTATCCTTGCAGTTATCTGCCAGATCGCTTGGCACGCTCGCAGGTAGCAACGCCCAGCCATCTGGTGCGCAACGATACCTACTCCCACCTTGTGGCCCAAGGTTTCCGGCGCAGCGGAATGTTCACATACCGCCCATACTGCGACGGGTGCTCTGCCTGCACCGCGCTGCGGGTTGTGGTCAATGAATTCAAACCCGACCGCAGCCAGAGACGCGCCTACGCACGCCACTCCAATCTGCACGCCCGGATCCTGCGCCCGCGTTTTGTGCCTGAACACTACCAGCTATACCTGCGGTACCAGAATGGCCGCCATGCGGGCGGTGGAATGGACCACGATAGCGTTGATCAATACACGCAGTTTTTGTTGCAAAGCCGGGTGAACTCCCGACTGGTGGAGTTTCGCGAGCCCGATACTGATGGAACGACGGGCGCACTGCGCATGGTTTCCATCATGGACGTGCTGAATGATGGTCTCTCGGCGGTCTACACTTTCTATGAGCCTGGCGAGCGCAGCTGTTACGGCACCTATAACATTCTCTGGCAGATCGCACAGGCCCGGGAACTGGGCCTGCCCTATATCTATCTCGGCTATTGGATCAGCGGGAGCCCCAAGATGAGCTACAAAGCCCGGTACCTGCCCCATGAAGTCCTGATGAACGAACGCTGGCACAAGGTCGATCCCGCAGGCTGATAAAAAATGCATGCTCATTTCACAAGATAAAATGACGCTTCCATTGCATGCCTGCCCCCATGAAAAAAAACGACACTGATCTGACCACCAAACCCAGCGTCCAAGTGATCGAGCGCATGTTCGCGCTGATCGACGTTCTGGCGTCGCGTGAAGAAGCCATTTCGCTCAAGGAGATCAGCGAACGAACCGGCTTGCACCCCTCCACCGCCCATCGCATTCTGAACGACCTGACCATTGGCCGTTTTGTTGATCGGCCTGAGTCCGGCAGCTACCGGCTGGGGATGCGCTTGCTGGAGTTGGGCAATCTGGTCAAAGGCCGGTTGAGCGTGCGTGACGCGGCGCTGCTTCCCATGCGCGAATTGCACCGGCTGATCCAGCAGCCCGTAAACCTCAGCATGCGCCAGGGCGACGAGATCATCTACGTTGAACGTGCCTACAGCGAGCGCTCCGGCATGCAGGTGGTTCGAGCCATCGGGGGCCGGGCCCCACTGCACCTGACCTCGACTGGCAAACTCTTTCTTGCTGCAGACGATCCACAGCGGGTACGGGCCTACGCCACACGCACAGGACTGGCCGGTCACACACGCAATAGCATCACGCAGCTGCCCGCGCTTGAGCGGGAATTGGCCAAGGCCCGCGCATCAGGTGTCGCACGCGACAACGAGGAGCTTGAACTGGGCGTCCGCTGCATAGCGGCCGGGGTGTTCGATGATCAGGCACGCTTGGTGGCCGGCCTCTCGATTTCTGCCCCGGCAGACCGTCTGGACGAAAGCTGGCTTCCCAAACTGCAGTCCACGGCCCATGAAATATCTGCCGCATTGGGCTATCAAGCCACGTCGGATGGCCCTCTGCGCGGAGCCCTGTCACTGCCCATTCGGTGACCGGCCGGCATCTTTCCTTGCTTTCACGGGGAGATGCAGCGTCGATACCGACCGTATCAGCTCTTGCTCACGAGCTCGTCCGTCGCCTGGGAATGCGAGGACGTCATGGATTCCAGCCAGTTCCGGACCCGGACTGCGTCGCCAATCCGGCTGAGTTTCCCGGCGGAATCAAGAAACACCATGATCAGCTTTCGGCCTGATATCTGGGTTTGCATGACCAGACAGCGTCCAGCTTCAGAGATGTACCCGGTTTTTTGCAGGCCAATATCCCATGCTGGGTTCTTTACCAGCAAGTTGGTGTTGTTGTACTGCAGGGTCCTCTTTCCCAGAGACACCTCATACCCCGGAGACGTGGAAAATTCGCGCAATACCGGGTCGCCATGGCTCACATTGACAAGGACCGCCAGGTCACGCGCGCTGGACTGGTTGTGGCTCGACAGTCCGGTTGGCTCCACGTACCGCGTATCGGTCATGCCCAGAAGACGCGCCTTGACATTCATCTGCGTCACAAACGCCGGAATTCCTCCCGGGTAGGTCCGTCCCAATGCATGAGCCGCCCGGTTTTCACTGGACATCAGGGCCAGATGCAGCATCTCGCGGCGACTGAGCGAGGAGCCCACCTTCAGACGAGAGCTGCTGCCCTTCTCCGTGTCAACATCCTCCTCCGTGATGGTGATGGATTCGTCCATGGGCAGACCCGATTGACTGATGATCAGCCCGGTCATGAGTTTGGTCAGCGAAGCGATGGGCAAAACCGCATGGTCGTTCTTGCTCAGAAGAACTTCATGCGTTTCCTGATCCACCACCAGCGCCACACTGGACTGCAAATCCAGCGGGTCCGTCAGTTCATGCAGACCAGCCAGCTTTCCAAATGAAGGACGCGGCGCTACGGCCCGCGCAGAAGTGGATGCAACACGGGACGCCGTGGTCTGGGAAGCCTTTTTACGGGGCGTGACCGATGACTTGGCCACTGGGCGCTTGCCCACCACATGCTGTTTTTTTTCTGGACTGGGCTTGCGCTGCGCGGCATGGACACCAGGAGCAGCAAGTGCTACGCCCAACACCGCAAAAGCACACAACCGGAACATGGAACGCAGTGCAGTCGTGGAACGATGTGAAATCAAGGCTCATCTCCAAACGGCAACAATTGTGTCACAGTGTAGTTCCATAAAAAAAAACGCGCAAGATCAAGACCTTGCGCGGTATTTTGAATAAAAAGGGCGAGATTGTGAAAAGCCCGCCCCGCCCGGATGGCGTCAGCCTTGTGCAGCCACGCGATCCGACTTGCTCTGCAGCTTGTTGAGCGCGCTGAGGTATGCCTTGGCCGAGGCCACAACAATATCGGGATCGGCCCCTACGCCATTCACGACACGTCCACTGTTCTGCAGGCGCACCGTCACCTCACCTTGGCTTTCGGTCGAACCGCTGATGGCGTTGACCGAGTACAGCACCATCTCGGCACCACTTTGCACATGGGATTCGATGGCCTTGAGCGATGCATCGACAGGGCCATTGCCGTCCGACTCCCCCCTGACCTCCTTGCCGTCCACCGTGAACACCACGCTGGCGTGCGGACGTTCACCCGTCTCGCTGTGCTGTGCCAGTGAAACAAAGTGGTACTGGTCGCTCTGCCCATGCACGCTTTCATCGCTGACCAGGGCCAGGATGTCCTCGTCAAAAATTTCACTCTTGCGGTCGGCCAGTTCCTTGAAACGGGTGAATGCCGCATTGGTATCGGCCTCACTCTCCAGACTCACGCCCAGGTCCTGCAGGCGCTGCTTGAAGGCGTTGCGGCCGCTGAGCTTGCCCAGCACGATCTTGTTGGCGCTCCAGCCCACATCCTCGGCACGCATGATCTCGTAGGTGTCGCGCGCCTTGAGCACGCCGTCCTGGTGGATGCCGCTGGCGTGCGCAAAGGCGTTTGCTCCCACCACGGCCTTGTTGGGTTGCACCACGAAGCCCGTGGTCTGGCTCACCATGCGGCTGGCCGCCACGATGTGCTGGGTGTCGATGCCCACGTCCAGTCCAAAGTAGTCGCGGCGCGTCTTGACGGCCATGACCACTTCTTCGAGCGAGCAGTTGCCCGCGCGTTCGCCCAGTCCATTGATGGTGCACTCCACCTGGCGCGCCCCGCCGATCTTCACGCCGGCGAGCGAGTTGGCCACGGCCATACCCAGGTCGTTGTGGCAATGCACGGACCAGATGGCCTTGTCGCTGTTGGGAATGCGCTCGCGAAGCTGCTTGATGAAGTTGCCATACAGTTCGGGTACGGCGTAACCCACCGTGTCTGGCACGTTGATGGTGGTGGCACCCTCATCAATCACGGCTTCGAGCACACGGCACAGGAAGTCCATCTCGCTGCGATAGCCATCCTCGGGGCTGAACTCGATGTCACCCACCAGATTGCGCGCGAAGCGCACCGATTGCTTGGCCTGCTCCAGCACTTGCTCGGGCGTCATGCGGAGCTTCTTCTCCATGTGCAGCGGGCTGGTGGCGATGAAGGTATGGATGCGCGCGCGGTTGGCGCCCTTGAGGGCCTCGGCGGCGCGCGCGATGTCGCGGTCGTTGGCACGCGAGAGCGAGCAGATGGTGGAGTCCTTGATGCTGTTGGCGATCAGCTGCACCGCCTCGAAATCGCCGTTGGAGCTGGCGGCGAAACCGGCCTCGATCACATCCACCTTCAGACGCTCCAGCTGGCGTGCAATGCGCAGTTTCTCGTCGCGTGTCATCGAGGCGCCAGGCGACTGTTCGCCGTCGCGCAAGGTGGTGTCGAAAATGATCAATTTGTCGGCCATGTGGTTTCTCCTGGTTCCTGGTGGTGGGGTGGCCCGCAACGGCAATCCTGGCGCCCAAAACAAAAGGCCCGTTGCGGTTGCAGACGGGCCTGTGTGGAAAAAGTGTGCGCGCGCGCGTTACTGTCTCCGCCCGTGGGGGGATAGCAGTAGGGCCAGTGCAAACGATTTCATGGGGAGCAATGTAGCACAAATTTCGGGGGGGTCGCGGCCGATGCGCACTCACTTGTGCAGCCCACGCTCATCCGGCTCGTCGGTCGAGGTGCTGATCACGCTGGTCTGCTGCCCGCGCGACTTGCGCCAGGCGTAGATGACATAGCCGCTGAACCCATACATCACGAACACGCCGAACAGCACGATGGGCGGGTGGATGTTGATGACTGCAATGCCCAGAGCGATCAGCACGATGACCACGAACGGCACGCTCTTTTTCATCTGCACGTCCTTGAAGCTGTAGAACGGTACGTTCGTCACCATGGTCAGTCCCGCATAGAGGGTGAAGCCAAACATGATCCAGGTGATCTGCCGCCATGTCAGCCAGTCATCGACCCCGCGCTGCACGCCCAGCTCTGTCATGAGCCAGATGAAGCCTGCCACCAGCGCAGCTGCCGCAGGCGAGGGCAGGCCCTGGAAGTAGCGCTTGTCCACCACAGCCGTGTTCACATTGAAGCGCGCCAGCCGCAGCGCCGCACATGCGCAGTAGACAAAAGCAGCAATCCAGCCCCAGCGACCCAGGCCGTTCAGAGCCCAGACATAGGCGATGAGCGCAGGCGCCGCACCGAATGAAACCATGTCGGACAGCGAATCCATTTGCTCGCCAAATGCACTCTGCGTGTTCGTCATGCGGGCCACGCGGCCGTCCAGACTGTCGAGCACCATGGCACAAAACACGCCAATGGCCGCCATGTCGAAGCGGCCGTTCATGGCCATCACGATGGCATAGAAACCACCGAACAAAGCCGCCAGCGTGAAAAGATTGGGCAGGATGTAAATGCCCTTGCGCCGCTTGCGCACCGCCACGCCATCGTCGGCGGCAGATTCTTCGCCGTCATGCATCAAATTGATCTCCAGCGCATGTCCATCATGCGCAAGTAGCTATTAAAAATATAGCAATCATATCCTGCCAGAGCATGGCAGTGTAGCCGCGCCGGGCCACATCTCCGAAGAGACAGCGTCCAGAAAAGGCAAAAGCCACCGAAGTGGCTTTTGCAGAAACCGGGCCCCGGGGGCTCAGTTGCGGGTCTGATCGACCAGCTTGTTCTTGGCGATCCAGGGCATCATGGCGCGCAGCTGGGCACCCACCACTTCGATGCTGTGGTCGGCCGTGTTGCGGCGGCGGGCCGTCATCGAGGGGTAGTTCAGGCGGCCTTCCTGGATGAACATCTTGGCGTAGTCGCCGTTCTGGATGCGCTTCAAGGCATTGCGCATGGCGGCGCGCGACTGCTCGTTGATCACTTCGGGGCCGGTCACGTACTCGCCGAACTCGGCGTTGTTCGAGATCGAGTAGTTCATGTTGGCGATGCCGCCTTCGTAGATCAGGTCCACGATGAGCTTGAGCTCGTGCAGGCACTCGAAGTAGGCCATCTCGGGGGCGTAACCGGCTTCGACCAGGGTTTCGTAACCCATCTTGATCAGCTCGACCGCGCCGCCGCACAGCACGGCCTGCTCGCCGAACAGGTCGGTCTCGGTCTCTTCCTTGAAGTTGGTCTCGATGATGCCGGCTTTGCCGCCACCATTGGCCATGGCGTAGCTCAGGGCCAGGTCACGGGCCTTGCCGGACTTGTCCTGGTGCACTGCCACCAGGTGGGGCACGCCGCCGCCCTGGGTGTAGGTGTTGCGCACGGTGTGGCCGGGGGCCTTGGGGGCAACCATCCAGACGTCCAGGTCAGCGCGGGGCACGACCTGGTTGTAGTGCACGTTGAAGCCGTGGGCGAAAGCCAGCGAGGCACCTTGCTTGATGTTGGGGGCCACGTTGTTGGTGTACACCTCGGCGATCTGCTCGTCGGGCAGCAGGATCATGACCACGTCGGCCGCCTTGACGGCTTCGTTGACTTCCATGACCGTCAGGCCAGCCTTGCCAACCTTGTCCCACGAGGCGCCGCCCTTGCGCAGGCCCACCACGACCTTGACGCCGCTGTCGTTCAGGTTTTGGGCATGGGCGTGGCCTTGCGAGCCGTAGCCGATGATGGCCACGGTCTTGCCCTTGATCAGGCTCAGGTCACAGTCTTTGTCGTAGAAAACTTTCATGGTCGCTCCGGTTGAAATTCGTATGGGGTTGGAAACTGGAAAACAGGGATTGTCTTACATAGGATGGGGATTCGGCCGGATGGCTAGGCGGGGAGCCGCAGACAGTGCTGTGGCACGGCAAGGCTCCCCAACGACGCTAGCCGACCGAAGGCCCATCCGTTACACGCGCAGGATGCGCTCGCCTCGGCCGATGCCGCTGGCGCCCGTGCGCACGGTCTCCAGGATGGCCGTGCGGTCGATGGCCTGCAGGAAGGCTTCGTTCTTGGACTGGTCGCCGGTCAGTTCGATGGTGTAGCTCTTCTCGGTCACGTCGATGATGCGGCCGCGGAAGATGTCGGCCATGCGCTTCATTTCTTCGCGCTCTTTGCCCACCGCGCGCACCTTCACCATCATGAGCTCGCGCTCGGTGTAGGCACCTTCGGTCAGGTCCACGACCTTGACCACCTCGATCAGACGGTTGAGGTGCTTGGTGATCTGCTCGATCACGTCGTCAGAGCCTGTGGTCTGGATGGTCATGCGCGAAAGCGATGCATCCTCGGTGGGCGCCACGGTGAGCGATTCGATGTTGTAGCCACGGGCCGAGAACAGGCCCACGACGCGGGAAAGAGCGCCGGGCTCGTTTTCCAGCAAGACAGCAATGATGTGTTTCATGAGATCAGATTCCTCTTTTTGCTGCCCTCCCCCGCGCACGGTAATGCGCGGGCTTGGCAGGCAATAGATTCGTCAATAAAAAGCTATCGTATTGATAGCTACCAGCGCTTGCTGCACAAGCGCTGGAGGCCAATTTCGCTTAAAGGTCTTCCGACCCCAGCAGCATTTCCGTCAGGCCCTTGCCGGCCTGCACCATCGGGAACACGTTCTCGGTGGGGTCGGTGCGGAAGTCCAGGAAAACGGTGCGGTCCTTGAGCTTGCGCGCCTCGCGCAGCGCGGGTTCCACGTCCTTGGCGTGCTCGATCAGCAGGCCGACATGGCCGTAGGCCTCGGCCAGCTTCACGAAATTGGGCAGCGCATCCATGTAGCTGTGGCTGTAGCGGCCGGAGTATTCGATCTCCTGCCACTGGCGCACCATGCCCAGGTAGCGGTTGTTCAACGCGCAGATCTTGATCGGCGTGTTGTACTGCAGGCAGGTGGAGAGCTCCTGGATGTTCATCTGCACCGAGCCTTCGCCCGTGATGCAGAACACCTCGCTTTGGGGCTTGGCCAGCTTGATGCCCATGGCGTAGGGAATGCCCACGCCCATGGTGCCCAACCCCCCGGAGTTGATCCAGCGGCGCGGCTCGTCAAAGCGGTAGTACTGCGCGGCCCACATCTGGTGCTGGCCCACGTCGGACGTCACGTAGGTGTCGGCATCCTTGGTCATGTTCCAGAGCGTCTCGACCACGTACTGCGGCTTGATGACGTCGGGGCTGCCCATGTCGTACTTCAGGCAATCGCGCTCGCGCCAGCCCTCGATGGTGTCCCACCAGGCGGCCAGCGCACCCGCATCGGGGCGGGTAGTGGTTTCGCGGATCATCGCGATCAGTTCGGTGAGCACCTCCTTGACGTCACCGACGATCGGGATATCCACCTTCACGCGCTTGGAGATTGAGGATGGATCGATATCGACGTGAATGATCTTGCGGTCGTTCTGCGCGAAATGCTTGGGATTGCCGATCACGCGGTCATCGAAGCGCGCACCCACGGCCAGCAGCACGTCGCAGTTCTGCATGGCGTTGTTGGCCTCGACCGTGCCGTGCATGCCTGGCATGCCGAGGAACTTGCGGTCGGACGCCGGATAGGCGCCCAGGCCCATCAGCGTGTTCGTGACCGGATAGCCCAGCATGTCCACCAGGGTGCGCAGCTCTTGCGTTGCATTGCCCAGCAGCACGCCCCCCCCCGTGTAGATGTAGGGGCGCTTGGCCGACAGCAGCAGGTTCAGGGCCTTGCGGATCTGGCCGCCATGGCCCTTGCGTGCCGGGTTGTAGGAGCGCATTTCCACGCTCTGCGGATAGCCTTCGTAGGGCACCTTCTTGAAGGAAACATCCTTGGGGATGTCCACCACCACCGGGCCCGGCCGGCCGGTGCGCGCGATGTGGAAGGCCTTCTTCATGGTCATGGCCAGATCGCGCGCGTCCTTCACCAGGAAGTTGTGCTTGACGATGGGGCGCGTGATGCCCACGGTGTCGCATTCCTGGAAGGCGTCCAGCCCGATGGCCGCCGTGGGCACCTGGCCCGTGACGATGACCATGGGAATGCTGTCCATGTAGGCCGTGGCGATGCCGGTGATGGCATTGGTGACGCCGGGGCCCGAGGTGACCAGCGCCACGCCGACATCGCCCGTCGCACGGGCATAGCCGTCGGCCGCATGCACGGCGGCCTGCTCGTGGCGCACCAGCACATGCTGAATGGTGTCCTGCTTGTACAGGGCGTCGTAAATATAGAGGACCGCGCCACCAGGGTAACCCCAGATGTATTGCACGCCTTCGGCCTGAAGGGCCTTGACGAGGATCTCGGAGCCCATGAGCTCTTGGGTGGAAGCGTTTTGCGCAGCGGCTGCCGAAGCGATTTCGGCCTTGGTGATTTCCATGATGAACCTTTGTGAATTTCTCTGACGAAAAACCTTGGGTGCTTCTTGCGTGGACTCTCGTGAAGCCAGCTCGAAACTTGAGGCCAAGGACATGGGCGTGAAGATTGCCGCGCCGGACCGTGACCCGTTTGCCTTTATGTTTGCAGACGAACATTATCGCACCGCAGCAAACAAAAAATACCAGCCATGGAAAAAAACCACGCCAGTGCCATAATCAGCCCCGTTCTCGCGCCCCATCCTGCCTGACTCCTCTTGGCCACCGAAAAAGAACTCTCGGACTTCCTGCAAAGCGTGGAAAAGCGCGCCTTCAAGCGCTCTCTGTACCACGTGCGCAACGAGGAATCGGCCCTGGACATCGTGCAGGACAGCATGATGCGGCTGGCCGAACACTATGGCGACAAGCCCGCAAACGAATTGCCGATGCTCTTTCACCGCATCCTGTCCAATTGCACCCTCGACTGGTTCAGACGGCAAAAGACGCACAATGCGCTGTTTGCGCACCTCAGCGACTTCGAAGGCAGCGGCGACGAAGACTTCGACCTGCTGGAAGCCTGGAGCGGCCCTGAAGGGGGCGAGTCAACCCAGAGCGCCCAAGACCTGGCGCAGCGGGGCCAGACTCTGCGAGACATCGAGCTTGAGATCCAGGAGCTGCCCCCGCGTCAACGCGAGGCGTTCCTGATGCGTTACTGGGAAGAAATGGATGTGGCGGAGACTGCGGCCGCGATGGGCTGCTCCGAAGGCAGCGTCAAGACCCACTGCTTTCGCGCCATTCAGTCCCTCAGCAAGGCGCTGAAGGCCAAAGGAATCAGCATATGAACACTTCGCCCATGCACCCCAACGAGCTGGCCGCCGACCGCTTCGCCCGGCGCGTCACCGAGCGTCTGTCCGAAAGTACCAGCGAACTGCCCTACGACATCTCGGAGCGGCTGCGCGCTTCGCGCATGCAGGCCCTGGCCCGCCGGAAGAAGGCCGTATCCCCGTTGCGAACAGCCCCGGTACTTATCCCGGCGGGGCACAGCGCCACGCTCGGCCACGGGGGTGGCGGCGCCCCATGGTGGCAATCCGCTCTGTCGGCACTGCCCATCATGGCCTTGCTGGCCGGTCTGGTCGTGGTCAATCTTGACCTGGATGAAGCGGGCACCCTGGAAGTGGCCCAGGTCGATGCGGCCCTGCTGGCCGATGACCTTCCCCCCACGGCCTACGCCGACCCAGGTTTCGTGCAGTTCCTGAAATTGGGCAGCGAACAGCCCCGTTGACTCCCTTCCTCGACGGCATGCCCCCATCCGAGCTCTCCCGCGCCCCCTCCTCCAGCAGCCCCACGCCAGCCATCGTGCTGGCGTGTGCCTTGCTAGGGACATTGACCGCCGGAGGATGGCTGTTCATTCAGCAAGCCCCCCTGACTCCTGGCACGGCCATCGTGGTGCCGGCAGACACGCCCAGCACCCAGGCACAAACGGCCGATGCCCGGAGCACGGCGTCTGCCATGCAGGCCACTGGCGAAGGCCCCGGATGGGAAACGCTCAATACACCGCAAAAGCTGGCGCTCTACCCCTTGGCGGACCGCTGGGTACTGCTCAGCGCGCTGCAAAAGCGCCGCTGGCTGGCCCTGGCCCAGGGATTCGCTGCCCTGCCCCCTGATGAACAGTCCCGCCTGCATGAACGGATGACCGAATGGGCCAGCCTGAGCACGCAGCAGCGCAACCAGGCCCGGTTCAACTACGCGGTGACCAACCGGCTGGCCCCCGACAACAAACGCTCGCAATGGGATGCCTACCAGGCGTTGAGCGAGGAAGACAAACGCAAGCTGGCCGCCCGCGCCGCCAGCAAACCGCAGGGCGCTGCCGCCGCGCTGCACCCCGTTTCTCCCCGAAAGCTGGCCAAGATACCTGCGGCGGCCAACGCTCCCGGCAACGTGGCAAACCCGCCCAAAGTCGCCCCGGCCTCCGGCGCCACGGCGCGCATTGCAGCGCCCAGCGGCCTGCCACCCGATCCGCGGCCTGGCGAAACCCCGGATAATCCCGGTCTGCTCTCCCCCGTGCCACTCCCGGCAGCATCGGCCACGGCGCCACCGGCCGCCACACCGGCGGCGGCACCAACGGAATCCCCGGCCGAAGCGCCGCCTGCGAACCTCTATCTGAACTGAAGGTGTGAACCCGTCCGCCATGCCCATGCCCGCCACCCCATCGATCGATTCCAACGCGAGCCCCGCCAGCGCCAACACCTTGGCCCCCAGCCTCGGACGCCGGATGGCCTGCTGGCTCTACGAAGGCATCCTGATGTTTGGCGTGGTCTTCATTGCCGGCTATCTGTTCGGCACGCTGAGCCAGACCCGCAACGCCCTGGACAACCGCAATGCCCTGCAGGCCTTCCTGTTCGTCGTGTTCGGCATCTACTTCACCTGGTTCTGGGCCAAAGGCCAGACCCTGGCCATGAAAACCTGGCACATCCGTGTAGTGGACACCGCTGGCCGCCCTGTCTCGCAAGCCCGTGCACTGTGGCGCTACATGCTGAGCTGGCTGTGGTTCCTGCCTCCGCTGCTGGGGGTTGCCCCTTTTGCACTGCCGGCAGGCGAAGTGGCGGTGCTCGTGTTCGGCTGGGTTGCCGTATGGGCACTGTCCAGCCGTCTGCACCCGCAACAGCAGTTCTGGCACGACGCTCTGGCGGGAACCCGCCTGGTGCATTGGGCACCCCCCGCACGGTAGTGGCAGCCAGCCCCTCCCCATTTCCATGGGAGGTGGCCTCCCTGTTTCAAGGTCCTTCATGTCTGCGCCCCACCCCCTCGGCACGGCACCCGCCAACCCCCAGAAGACCCGCACGGGCCTGCACCGCCTCTGGCATGCCACAGGGTATTCGCTGCAGGGCCTGCGCACGGCCTGGGGCGAGACCGCCTTCCGCCAGGAAGCCATCGCCGCCCTGGTGCTGGTGCCCACCGCTTTCTGGCTGGGCCACGGCTGGGTGGAAACCGCCCTGCTGGCCGGCACCGTGGTGCTGCTCATGGTGGTGGAACTGCTCAACACGGGCATTGAGGCCGCCATCGACCGCATTGGCCCCGAATGGCATGAACTCTCCAAGCGTGCCAAGGACATGGGCAGCGCCGCCGTGCTGCTGAGCCTGCTGCTGTGCGCGGGCGTCTGGGGCGCGGCCCTCTACCAAAGGTTGATCCATGGCTGAACCGGCTTTTTCCCTCTGCGTCTATTGCGGCTCGCGCCCCGGCGAGAACCCCTTGTTTACCGATGCGGCGCGCGCCGTGGGCACCTGGATCGGCCAGCACGGCGGCCAGCTCGTCTATGGCGGCGGCAGCGGCGGCCTCATGGGCACCGTGGCCCGGGCCACGGCCGAGGCCGGCGGGCGCGTGGTGGGGGTGATTCCGCAGTCGCTGGTGGACCGCGAGTTCGCCAACCATGACTGCGACGAGCTGCACATCGTGCAGACCATGCACGAGCGCAAGGCCCTGATGGCCGAGCGCAGCGGCGCCTTCCTGGCACTGCCCGGCGGCATCGGCACATTCGAGGAACTGTTCGAGGTCTGGACCTGGCGCCAGCTCGGCTACCACGGCAAGCCCATCGGCCTGCTCAACGTGGCGGGCTACTACGACGGACTGCTGACCTTTCTGCGCGGCAGCGTGACCCAGGGCTTCATGGGGCCATGGCAGATGGACCTGGTGGATGCCAGCGACGACGCCGCCGCGCTGCTCGGCCGCCTGGCCCAGGCGGCGCAAGGCGCGGCGCCCGGGCCAGCGCTGCGCACGGTGATCTGACGCCCTGCGGTACGACGCGCAGGGCCAGTAGCCTCAGACGGCCGATTCGTCCAGGTCGCCAGTACGGATGCGCACCACGCGCTCGACCGCCGTGACGAAGATCTTGCCGTCGCCAATCTTGCCCGTGCGGGCCACGTTGACGATGGCGTCGACGCAGCGGTCCAGGTCTTCCGACTTGACCACCACCTCGACCTTCACCTTGGGCAGGAAGTCCACCACGTACTCGGCGCCCCGGTAGAGCTCGGTGTGCCCCTTCTGGCGGCCGAAGCCCTTGACCTCGGTGACCGTGAGGCCGGTGACGCCGCACTCGGCCAGGGCCTCGCGGACCTCTTCGAGCTTGAAGGGCTTGATGACGGCGGTGATCATTTTCATGGTGGGGTACTCCTTGATGCTGCGAATGGGGGGTGGGCCGCCGCTGGATTCAGGCGCGGAAATGGCTGGTGATGGGATAGCGCCAGTCCTTGCCGAAGCTGCGGCGCGTGACGCGGATGCCCACGGGCGCCTGGCGGCGCTTGTATTCATTGACCTTGATGAGCCGCGTCACGCGCTCGACGTCGGCGCGCTCGAAGCCGGCGGCGATGATGCCCTCGATCGGCTCGTCATTCTCCATGTAGCGCGCAACGATGGCATCGAGTACCTCGTAGGGCGGCAGGCTGTCCTGGTCTTTCTGGTCGGGGCGCAGCTCGGCGCTGGGCGGGCGCGTGATGATGCGCTCGGGGATGGGGTTGGCACCCGTGCCATAGGGGTCGTTAGCGTTGCGCCAGCGCGCCAGCGCGAACACCTGGGTCTTGGCCACATCCTTGATGGGCGCAAAGCCCCCCGCCATGTCACCGTAAAGCGTGCAGTAGCCCGTGGCCAGCTCGCTCTTGTTGCCGGTGGTCAGCACCACGGCGCCAAACTTGTTCGACAGCGCCATGAGCAGCGTGCCCCGGATGCGCGCCTGCAAATTCTCCTCGGTCGTGTCCTCGGCCCGGCCGGTGAAATGCGGCGCCAGCGCCGCCTTGAAGGCCTCGAACTGCGGGGCGATGGCGATCTCGTCGTACTGCACACCCAGGCGCTCGGCCATGTCGCGCGCGTCAATCCAGCTGATGTCGGCCGTATAGGGCGAGGGCATCATTACCGTGCGCACCTTGTCAGCGCCCAGTGCATCGACGGCAATGGCCAGCACCAGCGCCGAATCAATGCCACCCGACAGGCCCAGCAGCACGCCCGGAAAACCGTTCTTGCCCACGTAGTCGCGCACGCCCAGCACCAGCGCGTCCCACAGGTCGGCCTCCAGGCTGCGCTCGGGCGTCACGTCAGCTACCATTTTCATAGCTGATGGCGCTTTATCCACCTGCGTGAAAACCAGTTTTTCTTCAAAACCAGGGGCCCGTCCCGCCACGTTGCCAGCGGCATCGAGCGCGAACGACCGGCCCTCGAACACCACCTCGTCCTGCCCGCCGACGAGGTGCGCATAGACCAGCGGGAGCCTGGTCTCAAGCACACGCTCGCGCATGGTCTGCTCGCGCTCGGCGCTCTTGCCCATGTGGAAGGGCGAGGCGTTGATCACGGCCAGCAGCTCGGCGCCCGCCTGGGCGCTGTCGCGCGCGGGCCCCGCATGCCAGGCGTCCTCGCAGATCAGCAGGCCCACGCGCACGCCCTGCACCTCGAACACGCAGGGCGCATGGCCCGGCACGAAGTAGCGGCGCTCGTCGAACACCTGGTAGTTGGGCAGCTCGCGCTTGGCGTAGCGGTGCTCGACGCGGCCATTGCGCAGCACGCTGGCGGCGTTCAGGCAGGGGACAAAAGCGGGCGAATTCTGCTCGGTGCGCTGCGGATGACCCAGCACGATCACCAGGTCTTTCAGCCCCGCCGTCTCACGGGCCACGGCATTGACGGCATCATCGCAGGCGGTCAGAAAGGCGGGCCGCAGGAACAGGTCTTCGGCGGCGTAGCCGCACAAGGCCAACTCGGGCGTCAGCAGCAGGTGCGCACCCGCCGCATGGGCCTGCCGGGCCGCATCAACGATTTTCTGCACGTTGGCGGGCAGATCACCCACCACGAAATTAAGCTGCGCAGTGCAAATGGAAAGCGTCATGGATTGGAAACAGGCCGCCGAGGCCCCTGAAAAAAACGCCGGTTCAGCGCATGCAGACCCTGGGCCGCGCCTGACGGCGCGGGCGGGCGTGGCCGGGGCCGCCATTATCACCCGCGTATGCCATTCCCTGCAGGACATCGGCGCGGCCGCCTGGAACACCCTGGCCGCCCTGCAGCAGCACCCCACGCCGTTCATGCGCCATGAATACCTGGCCGCGCTGGAGGCCAGCGGCAGTGCCACACCCGCCACCGGATGGGCGCCGCGCTTTCTCACGCTCTGGCAGGACAGCGAACTGGTGGCCGCCTGCCCGCTGTACCTCAAAGACCATTCCTACGGCGAATATGTGTTCGACTGGGCCTGGGCCAACGCCCATGCCGCGCACGGCCTGCCCTACTACCCCAAGGCCGTGGTGGCCGTGCCCTTCACCCCCGTGCCGGGCACGCGCCTGATGGCGCGCGATGCCCAGGCCCGCACGGCGCTGGTCAAGGCGCTGCTTGCCTGGTGCGCAAGCGAAGGCGTTTCATCGCTGCATGTGCTGTTTGCCGCCGACGAGGACCTGGACGCCTGCGCACAGGCCGGATTGATGCTGCGCCAGACCGTCCAGTTCCACTGGACGAATATGGCCCCCACGCTCGGCACTGGCGTGTCCTCGCTGCCCCCCGAGGGGGCTCTCGCCGCCTTGGGGCGGCCCGGCGGCGGCTCGGTGGCCCCCACGCCCGGCACTGGCGTGTCCTCGCTGCCCCCCGAGGGGGCTCTCGCCGACTTGGGGCGGCCCGGCGGCGGCTCGGTGGCCCCCACACTCGGCACTGGCGTGTCCTCGCTGCCCCCCGAGGGGGCTCTCGCCGCCTTGGGGCGGCCCGGCAGCGGCTCGGCGCCCCCCACGCTCGGCACTGGCGTGTCCTCGCGGCCTTCTGAGGACGCTCTCGCTGCCGTCGGAAGCTCACCCGGCGGAGGCTCATCGGTCTACCGCGACTTCGACGATTTTCTTTCCCACCTTTCGCAGGACAAGCGCAAGAAAATCCGCCAGGAGCGCCGCCGCGTGCGGGATGCCGGGGTCACTTTCCGCTGGGCGCGGGGTGCGGACATCCCGGCGGACGACTGGGACTTCTTCTACCGCTGCTACGAGCGCACCTACCTGGAGCACGGCAACCCGCCCTACCTCTCGCGCGACTTCTTCCATCGCATGGCGGCGCACATGCCCGAGGCCTGGCTACTGTTCATCGCGGAACGCGAGGGCCGACCGATTGCTAGTAGTTTGATAGCTATCAGCGCTTATTCATCAAGCGCTCAAGGCCAAAAAGACTCCGGATTTGTGGCCTATGGCCGCTATTGGGGTGCGCTGGAGCGCGTGGACTGCCTGCACTTCGAGGCCTGCTACTACCAGCCCCTGCAGTGGTGCATCGCGCACGGCGTGCAGCGTTTCGAGGGCGGAGCGCAGGGCGAACACAAGATGGCCCGTGCCCTGCTTCCCGTGGCCACGCGCAGTGCCCACTGGCTGGCCCACCCGGCGTTCGCCGATGCGGTCGACCGCTACCTGCAGCACGAGACGGCCGGTATGGCGCAGTACCTGGAGCACCTGCAGGCGAGAAGCCCGGTGCGCACGCGCCCATAGGCTTCAGCGCTCGCCCAGCCCTTGCTCCAGCAGTCGCTGAAACTGCGGCGCCGGCACCGGGCGGCTGAACAAATAGCCCTGCACCTCGGCGCAGCCCTGCGCCTGCAGAAAGGCCCGTTGCCCCGCTGTCTCCACCCCTTCGGCGATGGTCTGCATGCCCAGGCTGTCGGCCATTGAGATGATGGCGCTGACGATGGCGCGGTCATCCGGGTCGTCGGCGATGTCGCGCACGAAGGACTGGTCGATCTTGAGCTTGTAGACCTTGAATTTCTTGAGGTGGCTGAGCGACGAGTAGCCCGTGCCGAAGTCATCGATCGACAACAGCACACCGCACTGGTGCAGCCGGTCCATCATGGCGATGGCGGCGGCCGGGTCGGTCATGGCCACCCCCTCGGTCAGTTCGAGCTCAAGGCAATGCGCGGGCAGCTGCGCATCGGCCAGGATGCTCTCGATCAGCTGGGGAAAGTCTGCCTGCCGGAACTGCACCAGCGACAGGTTCACGGCCATGGTCAGCGCATGGCCTGCCTGCATCCACTCCTTGAGCTGGCGCGTGGCGGTGCGCAGCACCCATTCGCCGATCGGCAGGATCATGCCGCTGCTTTCAGCCACCGGAATGAACTCCGCCGGAGAGACCGGCCCCAGTTCCGGATGGTTCCAGCGCAGCAGCGCCTCGGCCCCGATGATGGTGCCCGTGGTGACGGACACCTGCGGCTGGTAATGCAACTGCAGCTGGTTGCGCTCCAGCGCGCGGCGCAGGGCATTTTCCAGCAGCAGCGCGCGCTCCGAGCGGGCCTGCATCTCGGCCGTGAAGAAGCGGTACTGGTTGCGCCCGCACTGCTTGGCGTAGTACATGGCCGCATCGGCGCAACGCGACAATGCATCGAAATCGCCGCCATCGTTCGGAAACATGGCGATGCCGATGCTCGGCGTCACAACCAGTTCATGCGATTCGATCTCGAACGGCTCGGCCGCCGCCGCCAGCAGCTTTTCCGCGACATGGGCGGCGCCCACGGCGCCGGTTTCCGGCAGCACCAGAATGAACTCGTCGCCGCTGAGCCGCGACACCGTGTCCTGATCGCGCACCAGCATCGTCAAGCGCCGCGCCAGCGCGCACAGCAGCGCGTCGCCCACACGGTGCCCGAGGGAATCGTTGACGTTCTTGAAATGGTCCAGGTCCAGGAACATCAGTGCCACGGCCTGGCCATTGCGCTGCGCGGTGCTCAGTGCGTACTGGCAGCGGTCGGCCAGCAGACTGCGGTTGGGCAGACCGGTCAGAACATCGAAGTGCGCCAGCTGGAGCACTTTTTCCTCGGCCTCCTTGCTTTTGGTGATGTCGCGCGAAAGCACCACGAAACGCGGCGCCTCCCCGGGCCCCACGGCCTTGCGGGCCACCGACAGCTCGAACCAGCGCGGCCCGATCTCCAGCGGCAGGCAGATCTGGGTGCCCACGGACCAGGTCTTCTCGCTGGCCTCCTGCAGCGCATCGAGCACCTTGCGGGCCTGCTCCGGCGGCATGACGTCCTGCACCGTGCGGCCCAGCAGCTCGTTGCCGGGCCGCGCCAGCAGCTCCTCGCGCGGTGAATGAGTGCTGTAGTAGCGCCCGTCGAGCCCCACTTCGAACAGCAGGTCGGGAATGGCGTTGACCGTGGCCTCCAGGTGCTGCTGGGTCGCCAGGATTTCGGCGGTGCGCTCGGCCACCAGGGCTTCGAGCTGGGCGTCGCGCAGGCGCATGGCATACAGCAGCCAGGCCAGATAGGCCACCAGCGCGCTGAACAGGACACCGACCATGGCCTCCATCACCAGACTGGCGGTATCACTCCACCCGTTGACGGGCGCCACGCTCAGGGTCCACACCCCGTTGGGCAACTGGAGCGAGCGCTCGACGGGATGGGTTAGCGCGTGCTCGTTCCAGGCGTCGATGCGCTGGCGCACGCCCGAGTCCGGGACGATGCGCCACAGCTCGTAGGCATAGCCCCGTTCACGCAGCAAGGGCAGGCGCGCCGCATCCAGCGACTCGGGGAACCGCAGCGTGACGTACGTGAACCCCCAGAAATTGCGCGCTCCCTCGGAGTCCGAAAGAAAGATGGGCAGCCGCCCCACCACCCCCATGCCCCCCTGGGCCAGGGTCAGCGGGCCTGCCAACGTCAGGTGCCCGGTATCGCGCGCAAGCCGGGCCTCCTTGTTCTGCGCAATATCCTCCAGCTGGTTGAAGCCGATGCTCTTCTCGTTGCCCGCCCGCGGTACCACACAGCAGATGACACCGCCGGGCGACAGGCCCAGCGCGGCAATGCCCGGGTAAAAAGGCAGCATTTCGGTGGCAATGCCTTCAAACCCTGGTACTTGGCCATTGCCCTGGCGCACCAGTGCGGCGATGGCGTAGGTAGCCGACAGCGCGCGCTCAATTCCTCGCTGCAGCGACTGGGCGTGGTCCGCCGCCAGATCGGTGGCCAGCGCCATGCTCTTCTCACGCTGCAACTGCTCCGAGTGACGCACCCATGCTGCGACCAACAAAAGGCCACAGGCAAAAACCAGCAGCGATAGCAGCCACTGTTGTTGACGAGGCGTGGGAGCGCGCATGGGTCGGAAAAGCTGTTATGGCATGCGAATCATTGTCCCTCATCAGATCACGGTGCACGCAGTTCCACTCGCAGATATCCCCAAATCCGGCTGCAGGCACGGCGTCCGTGTCGTTTCTAACCCCTCGAAGCCCATGGCAATGGCGCGGTCACAGCGGCTCGGGTTTGCTGCACCACTAAAAGATGCATACGATATGAATATTAAAACATTCGATTCAAGGCCCCACCATGACCCCTGCCCCCGGTACCACTGGCCGCCCTTTTCCCATCAACCAGCCCGCATGCTGCGGCTTGGGAGACCGCCATGTCCAGCGCTGAGCAGGCCGCCCCCCTGGCCCAGGCGCTACAGCAGCCCTACCAGCACGGCTTCGTCACCGATATCGAGTCCGACGCCCTGCCCCCGGGACTGGACGAAGACACGATCCGCGCCATCTCGCGGCGCAAGCGCGAGCCCGCTTTTCTGCTGCAGTGGCGGCTGGCGGCCTTCCAGCGGTGGCTGGCCATGGAGCCCCCCGCCTGGGGCCAACTGCGCATGGAGCCCATCGACTTGCAGGCTCTGTGCTACTACTCGGCACCCAAATCCCTCAAGGACGGCCCGAAAAGCCTGGCCGAGGTCGATCCCAAGCTGCTGGAAACCTACGAAAAACTCGGCGTACCGCTACACGAACGCGCCCGGCTGGCCGGTGTGGCCGTGGACGCGGTGTTCGACTCGGTGTCGGTCGGCACCACGTTCCGCGAGCAGCTGGCGGCGGTGGGCGTCGTCTTCTGCTCGTTCTCGCACGCCGTGGAGCACCACCCGGAGCTGATCGAGCGCTACCTGGGCAGCGTGGTGCCGGTGGGCGACAACTACTATGCCGCACTCAACTCGGCGGTGTTCTCCGACGGCTCCTTCGTCTATATCCCCAAGGGCGTGAAATGCCCGATGGAGCTGTCGTCATACTTCCGCATCAACGCGCGCAACACCGGGCAGTTCGAGCGCACGCTCATCATTGCCGAGGAAGGCAGCCAGGTGAGCTACCTCGAAGGCTGCACCGCACCGCAGCGCGACGAGCACCAGCTGCATGCCGCCGTGGTGGAGCTGGTGGCGCACGACGATGCGTTCATCAAATACTCCACCGTGCAGAACTGGTACCCCGGCGACGAACAGGGGCGCGGCGGCATCTACAACTTTGTGACCAAGCGCGGCCTGGCCGCCGGCCGGCGCTCGCGCATCGCCTGGACGCAGATCGAGACCGGCTCAGCCATCACCTGGAAATACCCCAGCGTGGTGCTGCGCGGCGACGATTCGAGCGGGGAGTTTTATTCCATCGCGGTGTCCAACCACTTCCAGCAGGCGGACACGGGCACCAAGATGATCCACCTGGGCAAGAACACCACCAGCCGCATCGTCTCCAAGGGCATCAGCGCAGGCCACGCGCACAACAGCTACCGCGGCCTGGTGCGCGTGAACGGTGGTGCCGAAGGCGCGCGCAACCACACGCAGTGCGACTCGCTGCTTATCGGCCCCGACTGCGGCGCCCACACTTTCCCCTACATCGACACCGCACGCAGCGACGCGATGGTGGAGCATGAGGCCACCACCACGCGCATCTCGGAAGAGCGGCTGTTCTATTGCCAGCAGCGCGGCATCGACCCGCAGGAGGCCACGGCGCTCATCGTTGGCGGCTTCTGCCAGGCCGTGCTCGAAGAGCTGCCGATGGAGTTCGCCCTGGAGGCCAAGGCCCTGCTGTCCGTCTCGCTCGAAGGCGCGGTGGGTTGAAAGCGCATTTTTAAGAAAAAAACGGCTTCAGCCCTTATCCATAAAGCGCGGACAGCTATCAAATTTGAATAAAGGACACCCCATGACAACCCCCTCCCCCCTGCTGCAAGTACGCGACCTGCGCGTGAACGTGGGCGAGCGCACCGTGCTGCACTCGGTCTCGCTCGACGTGGCGCCCGGCGCCCTGGTGGTGCTGATGGGTGCCAACGGCAGCGGCAAGAGCACGCTGGGCCTGACGCTCGCCGGTCACCCGAGCTACCGCGCCGCCGCCGGCCAGGCGCTGTTCGGCGGCCAGGACCTGCTGGCCATGAGCGCGCACGAGCGCGCGCGCGCCGGTCTGTTCGTCTCGTTCCAGGCGCCGCCCGACATCCCCGGCGTGAAGAACAACCTGTTCATCCGCAGCGCGCTCAACGCCGTGCGCGAGGCGCGCGGCGAGGAGCCGCTCGACGCCTTCGACTTCCTGGCCAGCGCGCGCACGGCCGCGCAGCAGCTCGGCCTGCCCGAGGCCATGCTCGGGCGGCCCGTCAACGAAGGCTTCTCGGGCGGCGAGCGCAAACGTAACGAGCTGCTGCAACTGGCCCTGCTACAGCCGCGCCTGGCCGTGCTCGACGAGATCGACTCGGGCATGGACGTGGACGGCGTACGCGCCGTGGTGCAACTGGTGCAGCGCCTGCGCGCGCAGGGCACGGCCTTCATGGTCGTCTCGCACTACCTGCACCTGATCGAATCGCTGGCGCCCGATGCCGTACTGCGGCTCGACCAGGGCTGCATCGCCGAAACAGGCGGCCTGGAGCTGGCGCGCGGCATCGCCCGCACCGGCTTCGCGCGCACCGCCGAACCCGTGGAGGCCTGAGCATGGACACCGCCCGCGCCGACGCCCTGGCCGCCCGCGACCGCCTGCGCACGCACGGCTGGATCGCAGCACGCGCCGAATCCTTCCGCCACCTGCCGCCGCCGGCGGCCGACACCTGGCTCCAGGGCCCGGCCGACGACGCCGCGCCCGGCTGCCATGCCCCGCCACTGGCCGGCGCCGGCTGGACGCTGCACCCCGTGGGCCACGCCCCGCAAGGCAGCGTGCAGGCGCGCTGGCTCGACGCGCTGGACCCGGCGCAGCGCGTTGAGCTTTTCGCCGGCCTGCCGCAGCCTGGCGATGGCGACGCCGCCCCCTTCGCCTGGGCGCACCGCGCCCTGTGCCGCCAGGGGCTTCGCCTGCGCATCCAGGCCACGCCGGGCAAGGCCGGGCCGGACCAGGGCACCGTGTGGCTGCAACTGCGCCACCAGCCGCGGGCGCAGGCCGAGGCCCCGCTGCTGGTACTCGACATCGACCCCGGCGTGCACTGCGTGCTGATCGAAACCCATGAACGCGAGGCTGCGCAGTGCGGCCAGGCCGTGGCACAAAACCTGCACGCCCACATCCACCTCGGCGCGGCCGCCACGCTGCGGCACCTGCGCATCGCCGCGCCGGGCGCCGGTGACCAGATGGCGCACCATGTCCACGCCCGGCTCGACGCGCACGCCCGCTACGAACAGGCCCTGGTGGCCACCGAAGGCGCCTACCACCTGCAGCGCACCCAGCTCGACCTGCAGGGCCACCACGCCACCGCCCACGCGGCCGGCCTGCTGCTCGCCGCCGGCCAGGCGCTGGAGCAGCAGGTGCACACGGCGCACCACGCCGCCCACACCACCAGCCAGGTGGAGACCCTGGTCCTGGCCAGCGGCGCCGCGCGCGTGGTGGCCAACGCCCACACCCGCATCGCCCCGGGCGCCGACGAGGCCGCCGTGCGCCAGCGCCTCACCGGCATCCCGCTCGCCGGCCGGCCCCGGCTGGTGATGCGCCCCCACCTCGAAATCCTGCACGACCAGGTACAGGCCGCGCACGGCGCCACCTGGGGCTCCCTGCCCGAGGACGCCCTGTTCTACGCCCGCCAGCGCGGGCTGGACGACGCCAGCGCGCGCGCCCTGGTCGTCGAGGGCATGGCCCACGCGCTGCTGGAGCGCTGCATCGCCCACCCCGAGCTGCTGGCCACCTGGCTGAGCGACGGCTGGCTGGCTCAAGCCATAGCGCGCCATCTGGCAACGGCGCAGGAGGCCCATCATGAGTGACATGCATGCACCGATGGACCTCGGGACCAGCCTGCGCGCGCAGTTCCCGGTGCTGGAGCAGCGCGTGCACGGCCAGCCGCTGGCCTACCTCGACAATGCGGCCACCACGCACATGCCGTTGGCCGTGCTCGACGCCCTGCGCGCCTTCGAGACGCAGGACCGCGCCAACATCCACCGGGGCGTGCACACGCTGAGCCAGCGCGCCACCGACGCCTTCGAGCGCGCGCGCGCCGATCTCAAGCGCTTCGTCGGCGCGGGGGCAGACCATGAGCTGGTCTTCACCTCGGGCACCACCGAGGCGCTGAACCTCGTGGCGCATGGCCTGTGGGCCGATGGCCCCGAATCCGCCTGGCTGCGCGCGGGCGACGAGATCATCGTCAGCGGCCTGGAGCACCACGCCAACCTCATCCCCTGGCAGCAGGCCGCGCGCCGCAGCGGCGCGGCGCTGCGCATCCTGCGCCCGGACGCACAGGGGCGCCTGCACACCGCCGATCTGGAGCGCCTGCTGACGCCGCGCACGCGCGTGCTGGCCCTCACCGCCGGCGCCAACGCCACCGGCGAGCGCCCGCCCTATGAGGCCATGCTGGCACTGGCGGCCCGAGCCGGCGCGCTCACCGTGCTCGACGCCGCGCAGGCCGTGGGCCACACCATGCCGGGCATCGCCACGCTGGACTGCGACTTCATGGCCTTCTCGGGCCACAAGATGTACGGCCCCATGGGCACCGGCGCCCTGGTGGGCCGCCGCGCCGCGCTGGAGCGCCTGGCGCCGCTGCGCCTGGGCGGCGACATGGTGGAGTGGGTCAGTTACGAGGGCGCCGACTTCGCCGGGCTGCCCGCCCGGCTCGAAGGCGGCACGCCCAACGTGGCCGGTGCCGTGGGCCTGGCGGCGGCGGCGGCATTCATCGAGCGCACCGGCCGCGCCGCCATCGACGCACATGTGCAGGCACTGCGGGCACATGCCGCCAGGGGGCTGGCGGCCATCAACGGCATCACGGTGCTGGCGCCGCATGCCCACCAGTCGGCGCTGGTGTCCTTCGTGGCCGAGGGCGTACACCCGCACGACATCGGCACCCTGCTCGACGGTCAGGGCATCGCCGTACGCACCGGCCACCACTGCGCGCAGCCGCTGCTCGACCACCTGGGCCTGGGGCCCACCACACGCGCCTCGTTCGCCGTCTACAACACCCACGACGAAGTGGAGCGCCTGATCGCGGGCGTGGCCCATGCACTGGAGATATTGAAGTGAAACACCCCCCTGTGTCGCTTCGCGCCTTCCCCCCGCTCTCGCCTCGCTGCGCGATGCGGGCAGGGGGACGCCACCGGTGCGGCGGGGCGGCCCTTGCACGGTGGCCACTGGCTTGGGCCGCACCAGTTTCATGCATCGTGGGTGAACCACAGCGCCATGGAGAACCGAAATGAATACACCGGAAAACGACCTGTACCAGGAGGTGGTGCTGGAGCACAAGCGCGCGCCGCGCAACTTCGGCCACCTCGACCACCCCACGCACCAGGCGCGGGGCACCAACCCGCAGTGCGGCGACAACATCGCCGTGGAGCTGGCCGTCGACGAGGGCCGCGTCGCGGACATCCGTTTCAGCGGCCAGGGCTGCGCCATCTGCATCGCCTCGGCCTCGATGATGGGCGAGGCCGTCAAGGGCCGCGACGTGGAGTGGGCGCGGCAACTGCAGCAGCATTTCCGCGCCGTGCTCACGGGCGAGGCCGAGCCCGAAGCCGCGCCCCTGGGCAAGCTCGTGAGCCTGGCTGGCGTGGGCCGCTACCCCAGCCGCATCAAGTGCGCGCTGCTGGGCTGGCACGCGCTCATGCACGCGCTGGCACAAGAGGCGCACAGCGACGCTGGCGCGGCTGTCACCCTGGAGGCAACGCCATGATGAAGCGCCACCGCGAAGACGTGCTAGTGCGCCGCCCGGTGCGCGTGGAGTGCATCCCCGACGGCTCGCCCATGGACCTGGAGGCCGGCAGCCTGGCGCAGATCACCCAGGCGCTGGGCTCCTCTTTCACCCTGCTCGTGCAAGGCCAGCTCGTGCGCCTGCGCGGCGCCGACGCGGACGCCATCGGCAAGCAGCCACCCACCGCGCTGGCGCTGCCGGAAAAAGTGGAGATCGAGGATCTCAACGACTTGATCCGGCAGACGCTGAGCAGTTGCTACGACCCGGAGATCCCGGTGAACATCGTGGAGCTGGGCCTCATCTACCGCTGCGAACTCGAAGCGCTCGAAGACGGCGAGAAGGTGCGCGTAGTCATCGACATGACGCTGACCTCCGTGGGCTGCGGCATGGGCGAGGCGATCGCCGACGAGGTGTGCGACAAGGTGCTGGCCCTGCCACGCGTGGGCGAAATCACGGTGAACATGGTGTTTGATCCGCCGTGGAACCGCTCCATGATGTCCGAGGCGGCCCTGCTGTCGCTCGGGCTGTAGACCCCAAAAACGCCACAGCCCGCTTTCGCGGGCTGTGGCGCACCAGGAGATTGGATCGGCCGTGGCCGGTAGGCATCAGCAAGCCATTGCATTTGCCCCACCGATAGCGCGTGGAGCGAACGCGGCCCATGCCAGCGGCCCCGCGCAAGGGCCTGGGCCGGCCGCGCCGCCGCGCTGGGGACGTCCCCCTGCCCGCATCGCGCAGTGAGGCGAGAGCGGGGGGGAAGGCGCGAAGCGCCTCAGGGGGTGTTGTTATGCACTTCAGCCGCAGCAGGCGCCGCCGGAGCAGCAGGAATCCTCGGCTGCTGCGGCGGCTGCCTTGGCTTCAAGCTTGCTGATCAGCACGCGCCACTGGTCCGGGCCGGACTGCAGGTAGGCCCATTGGAACTGACCGGGCGCGCGCGATTCGAGCTGGTGGCGCAGGGGCACGGGATCATGGTCGTTGACGATCTGCAGCGCCTCGCCGGCGCGCAGGGCGTCCAGGCGGCCAAAAATCTGCACATGGCGCTCGCGCGGCTCGATAGTGCGCACGTCGATCACGGGGGACTGGGTGGGAAGCATGGAAATGGGCCTTTCTGGGCTTGGATAAAACAAATGGAATGTGAAAAAAACAGTGCGGCGCGCCCGCCAGCCGGGGCTTTTCAGCCGTCTTTCCCGTCAAGCCGGGTCTGCGCCAGCCAGGGGGTGTAGATCACCAGATAGATGGCAAAGGCCACCGCCCATGCCACGGCAGCCACCGCCAAGGCCGGGCCATACCATTGCGGCAGCACTGCGGGCAACAGCACACGCAGCACGGCGGCGCCCATCACCAGGGCATAGGCCAGCACTTCAGCCCGGGAGACCTGCAAGAGCCGCCCGGTATGGCCCCGCGCGGTGCGGGTGACCATGCCGATGATCAAGCCCCCCGTGGCGCCCACGGCGAAGGCGTGCACCGCCAGAGACGTGCCCACCCAGCCCAGTTGCGCCAAAGCCAGCAAGGCAAACCCCACCGGAATCCATGCGTAGGCGGCGTGCAGAATCCACAGAATCGGGCGCTTGAACGTGACCTGCGGGTGCCATTGCCACAGGCGCGCGGCATGCAGCACGGAAGCCAATGCGCAGGCCACCAGGGTCACGGGCCCGGGCGGAGCAAAAACCCAGAGGGCCAGCGCCACACCCGTCACAGCGAGCGTGGAGAGTTCAAACTTGCGCGCCATGTTGATCACCAGGCCCGGCGTCACATTCTTGGTGAACATGGGCACCACGCGCCCTGCCATCACGCATTCGATCATCACGATGAGCGCCAGACCTGCGTAAAGAGCCTGCACCGGGGCCACGCCCAGCATGCCCATCACCGCCAGGTGGAACACCCCATTGGCCGCCGACAGCAGCAGCAGGATGGAGATCAGGGGAAGGTTGCGTTTGTTGCCCGCCTTCAGCAGCAACCGCAAGAGGATCACCGCCACGACAGGCAGCAAGGCCACATCCAGCACGGCGTACACCGGATAGGGTGCCACCACGGCGGCCACCCGGGCGGACAGCCAGAGCATCGCGAGCATGCCCAGCACCGCACCGCGCGGCGTGGCCAGACCGGTCCAGGCTTTCACGGCCGTCAGCAGAAAGCCGATGATGACCCCGGCCGCAAAGCCGAACAGCATTTCATGGGCATGCCAGAGCAGCGGAGACACCGGCAAATCCAGCTGGATCTGCCCGAGAAAAAGGGCGATCCAGAGCGGCACCGACAGGCATGCCAGCAAGGCAGCGCCCAGATAGAAGGGCCGAAAGCCCAGCCGCAGCAGGGGCCAGCCCTGCAGCACCACAGGCGGCTGCGGGGTCTGGGCAGTGGGGAAGATCGGAGGCAGAGGGTGGTTCATGGCGGCCAGTTCGCGCGCCCGTTGGCCGGGCCTGCGCAGCATTCAATAAGATTCATTTTACATGAATCTTAAAAATCCGCCACCGACCCGCAATCTCCCATCGGCCTCACCCCTCCAAACGATGGGGCGTCAAAAGCTTTCCCAGTCCTCTGCAGCCCCGGACGGAGCCGGTTTCGCGCCAGTCTTCGGTGCGGGAGCAGGCGCGGCGAGACCCGGCGCTGCCTGCTTGCGCGCCACCACCCTGGCTGCCGGAGCAGGCCGGGGCGCGGCGGTGCGGGCAACGGGTGCGCTCCGGGCAGGAGCAGTCCTGACGGACCCCTGGCCCTGCGACAGCTTGAAGAAGGCCACGGCATCCACCAGCTCCTGCGCCTGGCTGCTCAGGCTGCCTGCTGCGGCGGCCATCTGCTCCACCAGGGCCGCGTTCTGCTGCGTCGCCTGGTCCATCTGCGTGATCGCTTCTCCCACCTGGCCCACCCCGGCGCTCTGCTCGCTGCTGGCCGCGCTGATCTCGCCCATGA
>Ga0209207_1000092_pt1 | contig 75357 bp, 63 predicted proteins | sample SaghotsprinmetaG_FD_184140 | JGI IMG/M metagenome (GOLD analysis project Ga0209207, IMG submission 184140) | Hot spring microbial communities from South Africa to study Microbial Dark Matter (Phase II) - Sagole hot spring metaG (SPAdes) (version 3) | ecosystem: Environmental > Aquatic > Thermal... | reverse complement strand
GCATGTCCAAAGAAACTGAAGCTCGTCTGACTGCAACTGAAGATGCAGCTGCTCGCGCTCAAGCCCGTGCCGACGAAGCCTACCGCAAGGCTGATGACGCTCTGGCTGCTGCTCAGAAGGCTCAGCAAACTGCTGACGAAGCCAACGAGCGCGCTCTGCGTATGCTGGAAAAAGCCAGCCGCAAGTAATAGCTCACAAGGCTATGACAAGCCGACCCAGTTTCTGGGTCGGCTTTTTTATTGCCTGCGATTCGGCGGGCAATAAAAAACCCGCCAGCGATAACGCATAGCGGGTTTTGTTGAGTGCAGCGCGCGCTTAGATTGCAGGCTGGCTGGCGACCACAGCCTGATCAGGCTGGGCAATCTCAACCGGCAGGCCATCCTCGGCCGCCACGACCTCTCGCAGCATCTCCCAATCCAGACGCAAATCGGCAAACGCATCGTTTTTCAGCAACGCATTAATCACAGCCGTGTGCTTGTCGACAACCGAAGCACCTGCACCAGAATCATCCAGCGGCGCATGCGCTTCCAGATAGACCTTGCCGCCGCTGCGACCAAACTTGTAAGGCTCGTTGATGATGCGCACCGACGTACCCACCGACACCATCGACGCCAGCTTCAATACGTTGTGATTAAGCATGCGGAAGCAGCCATGGCTAACGCGCATACCGATACCAAATTTCTTATTCGAACCGTGAATCAGGTAACCCGGCACCGACAAGCCCATCTTGTATGGCCCCAGCGGATTATTAGGGCCTGGCGGTACGTAAGCAGGCAACGGATCGCCATCGGCAGCATGCTCTTCACGAATCGACTTTGGCGGAGTCCAACCCGGATTCGGCGTTTTGGCAGTAATGCGCGCGTTGGCAACCGGCGAACTCCAGCCCTCACGACCGATACCCAGTGGATAGGTGTAAACCACGTTACGACCTTTCGGGTAGTAGTACAGGCGATACTCGGCGAGGTTGATCACGATACCTTCACGTGGGCCCGGCGGCAGGATGTAACGCGTCGGCAGGATGATCTCGGTGCCTTCGCCAGGCAACCACGGATCAACACCCGGATTGGCCACCACCATTTCCAGATAACCCAGATCATTGGCCACGCCCAAGTCGGCGAAGGTGTCTTCATACTTGGCCTTGACCACTCGAATCTCGCCAACCACATCCTCGCCAGGCGGCGGCAAAGGCAACTCGAGAGCATTGGCAGACGCTACCGCAAAGACAGCAGCAAGTGGCAGGCAGCGGGTGACGGCAAGGGCACGCGACAACATCCGGTAATTCCTGACGAAAATGGTTGGTAAAAGTAAGAGGCGATTGTACACCGATTGATCAGCGCCTTGGAAAGCTCAACGCCCCGGCAATGCTGGGCGATCGCCGCGCTTCTGTGCCTCCAATGTGGCCCGGCACGCCGGACACAAGCGCTTGTCACGCAGCATGGTCTTGTCCAAATCACGCCACACCGGCTGTGCAGGGAGCAAGCCACCACACAATGTGCGGTCGGCAAACTCACCTAACTCAAGCTGACGCGCCAACAGATGCACGCGCACTTCGCGGCAGGCGAACAGGTCAAGCTGCTCGTCGGGCTCGATCAGTTGATAGGCGTGTAAGGACCAGGCAGGACGCGGCATTCAGGGCTCCAATGAGGGCCGCCACATTAGCCGAAAGGCACGACACAGAAAAGCCTGTCAGAGCAAAGGTTTGAGGGTCGGCCAGACGTTTTCCAAGAGTTTGGGCTGCGCCTCGGCCGTGGGGTGAATGCCATCGTTCTGCATCAGCGAAGGCACGCCACCGACGCCCTCCAGCACGAAAGGCACCAGGGCGGCATCATGCGCCTGCGCCACCTTGGGGAACACCTCAGCGAATGCCGTGGTGTAGCGCACACCGTAATTGGGCGGCAACTGCATGCCGAGGATCAGCACCTTGGCACCGTTTTGCTGCGATGCCTGCACCATGGCCGCAAGGTTTTGTTGCAATTGCGCAGGGGGCTGACCGCGCAGGCCATCGTTACCACCCAGCTCGATAATCACCAGTTCCGGTTGATGCTCTGCAAGCAGCGCCGGCAGGCGCGCAGCCCCGCCAGCACTGGTGTCGCCACTGATCGACGCATTGACCACCTGATGGTCAAAACCTTCCTCGGCCAGACGTTTTTCCAGCAAAGCGACCCAACCCTGCCGGGTATCCAGGCCAAAAGCCGCGCTGATACTATCGCCGACGACCAGTACGGTACCCGCGAACGCCGCCGGCCCCCACAGCAGTAGGCTCAGGGCAGTACCGATCAACCACGTACGCATTGGATTCTCCATGAGCTCAAGTATTCTCACCGCGCGAAACCTTAGCAAAGTGGTCCCCAGCACGGAAGGCGAACTCACCATACTCCATGATCTGTCGCTGGAGCTGGTTTCCGGTGCCAGCCTGGCGATTGTTGGCAGCTCCGGCTCGGGCAAATCCACCCTGCTCGGCCTGCTGGCCGGGCTCGACCTGCCCAGTAGCGGCAGCGTGGTGCTGGCTGGCAACGACCTGGCCAGCCTCGATGAAGATCAACGTGCGCGCGTGCGCGCAGAGCACGTCGGTTTCGTCTTTCAATCTTTCCAGTTGCTCGACAGTCTGAATGCCCTGGAAAACGTCATGCTGCCGCTGGAGCTTGAAGGCCATGCCGATGCCCGCCAGCGCGCACGCACCCTGCTCGAACGGGTCGGTCTGGGCCAACGCCTAACCCATTACCCACGCCAGCTCTCCGGCGGTGAGCAGCAACGCGTAGCCATCGCCCGCGCCTTCGCCGCCGAGCCTGCGGTGCTGTTTGCCGACGAGCCCACCGGCAACCTCGACAGTCATACCGGCGAGCGCATCAGCGATCTGCTTTTCGAACTAAACCAGGAGCGCGGCGCGACCCTAGTACTGGTCACCCATGACGAACGCCTGGCGCACCGCTGCCAACGCCTTATCCGTCTGGAAGGCGGCCACCTGGTCGACCACGTGGAACCCTGATGAAACAGCTGCCGTTTACCCGCCTGCTCTCCCTGGCCAGCCGTCAGTTGCTGCGTGATGCCCGCGCCGGCGAGTTGCGCGTGCTGTTTTTTGCGCTGCTGATCGCGGTCGCTGCCAGCACGGCCATCGGCTATTTCAGCGCACGCCTGAACGACGGCATGCTGCTGCGCGCCACCGAATTTCTCGCCGCCGACCTGCGCCTGACCGGCAGTTCGCCCAGCGCACCCGAGCAGATCAACACAGGTAAACAGCTGGGATTGGAACACGCGCAGCTGGTCGAATTCTCCAGCGTGGTGGCCAGTGACGCGGGCATTCAACTGGCCAGTATCAAAGCAGCGGACAGCGCTTACCCGTTGCGCGGCGAGCTAAAGAGTGCCGCGGCGCTATATGACGTCGAGCAGACCGGCAGCGGACCAGCGCCCGGCGAGGCCTGGGCCGAGGCCCGGCTGTTTGTCGCCCTCAACCTCAAACCCGGCGACAGCGTCGAGGTCGGCGCCAAAACCCTGCGACTGACCCGCGTACTGACTTTTCTCCCCGATGAAGCAGGTGACTTTTACAGCCTGACCCCACACCTGCTAATGCACCTGGATGACCTCGCCGCCACCGGTGTGGTGCAACCAGGTAGCCGCGTGCGCTATCAGGAGCTGTGGCGCGGCGAAGCAGATGCTCTGGCTCAGTATCGTCAGAACATCACTCCGACGCTCGCGCCTAACCAGCGCCTGGAAGATGCCAAAGACGGCAACCGTCAGGTCGGCAGTGCCCTGGGCCGTGCCGAACGCTATTTGAACCTGGCTAGCCTGGCCGCCGTGCTGCTCGCTGGCGTTGCCGTGGCGTTGTCAGCAGCGCGCTTTGCCGCTCGCCGTTTTGATGCCAGCGCACTGCTGCGCTGCCTGGGATTATCACGCAATCAGGCGCTCGGCCTGTTCAGCCTGCAACTGGCTCTGCTAGGCATTACCGCCAGCCTGATCGGCGCACTGCTCGGCTGGCTGGCGCAACTGGCATTGTTCAATCTGCTACAAGACCTGCTGCCGGCACAGATTCCACCTGGCAGTCTGTGGCCAGCGCTGGCCGGTATGGCTACAGGGCTGGTCGCTCTCGCCGGCTTTGCCTTGCCGCCGCTGGCTGCACTGGGCCGCGTGCCGCCGCTGCGAGTATTGCGTCGCGATCTACTGCCGGTGCCGGCCAGTTCCTGGCTGGTATATGGCGCAGCACTGTTGGCGTTGGGCCTGATCATGTGGCGCTTGAGCCTCGACCTGCAGCTGACCTTTGCCCTGCTCGGTGGTGGTCTGGTCACTGCATTGTTGCTCGGAGGCCTGTTGCTGCTCGGCCTGCAAAGCCTGCGTCGCCTGCTGGCTGGCGCATCGCTGCCCTGGCGCTTGGGGCTCGGCCAATTGCTGCGTCATCCACTGGCCGCTGCCGGGCAGTCACTGGCCTTTGGCCTGATCATCCTGGCCATGGCGCTGATCGCCCTGCTGCGTGGCGAACTGCTCGACACCTGGCAGGATCAGCTACCCGAAAATGCGCCCAATCACTTCGCCCTGAATATCCTGCCAGCAGACAAGGACGCCTTCGCCGCTCGCCTTAATGAACTATCACCGCATCCCGCGCCACTGTTCCCAGTAGTGCCTGGGCGTTTGGTGATGATCAATGGCGAACCGGTGCGACAGATTGTCAGCAAGGAATCTCAGGGTGAACGGGCAATTCGCCGTGACCTGAGCCTGACCTGGGCTGCGGATCTGCCCGCGGATAACAACCTTATTGCTGGTAGCTGGTGGACGGACGCCAACAGCAGCGAATTGCCGGGCGTGTCAGTGGAATCCGAACTGGCCGAAAGCCTGAAGTTGAAACTCGGTGACCGCCTGAGCTTCAGCGTTGGCGGCCTTAATCGCGATGCGGTGGTCAGCAGCCTGCGTGAAGTGGACTGGAATAACTTTCAACCGAACTTCTACATGATCTTCCAGCCCGGCACCCTGCAGGATCTGCCGGTCACCTACCTGACCAGCTTCTACCTGCCACCCAAGCAGGAGCAGCAACTGGTTGAGCTATCGCGCGCCTTCCCGGCCGTGACCCTGCTGCAGGTCGAAGCCTTGCTCGCGCAACTGCGCAGCATCCTCGCCCAGGTCACCCTGGCCATCGAATTTGTTCTGCTGTTCGTGCTGGCTGCAGGCCTTGCCGTGCTGTTCGCCGGACTGCAAGCCACCCTCGATGAACGCATTCGCCAGGGTGCACTGCTGCGTGCCCTGGGGGCTGAACGCAAACTGCTGATCAAAGCGCGTCGCGCCGAGTTCGGTCTGCTTGGCGCAGCCAGCGGCCTGCTGGCGGCCTTGGGTTGTGAGCTGATCAGCTTTCTGCTTTATAGCTTTGCCTTTGACCTCGCCTGGCAACCGCATCCCTGGCTGCTTCTGCTGCCGCTGATTGGCGCACTTCTGGTGGGCACAGCCGGTGTTATCGGCACCCGCCGCGCCCTGAATATCAGCCCGCTGACGGTACTGCGCGAGGGCTGATAAACTCGCGCACCACCCTCAGCAAGCTGAACCATGAGCCGTTATCGCCCACCCCGCTCCGCCGGCACGCCCTTGATCACCCCCGAGGGCGAGGCGCGCATGCGTGCGGAGCTGCATGAGCTCTGGCATGTACGCCGCCCCCAGGTTACCCAGTCGGTCAGTGAAGCCGCCGCCCAGGGCGATCGCTCGGAGAACGCCGAATACACCTACGGCAAGAAGATGCTGCGCGAAATCGACAGCCGCGTACGCTTTCTGACCAAGCGCCTGGAAAACCTCAAAGTCGTCAGCAGCCGCCCCAGCGATCCGGACAAGGTCTATTTCAGCGCCTGGGTCACCCTGGAAGACGAAGATGGGGTTGAAGCGCGCTACCGCATCGTCGGCCCGGATGAGCTGGATCTGAAAAACAATCTGATCAGCATCGATTCTCCCTTAGCCCGCGCCCTGGTGGGTAAAAGCCTGGACGCCGAAGTACGGGTACAGACGCCAACCGGTGAGAAGACCTGGTACATCGTCGCCATCGACTACCCCTGACCGAGCCCCGCATGCCCACTCCAGAAGCCCCCACCCAGCACGCCAGCCTCGACTGGGATGAGCAGGGCCAACCCCTGTCCAGCCAGTTCGCCGATGTGTATTTTTCCAACGAGAACGCGCTGGCGGAAACCCGCTATGTGTTTCTCGCCAACAACCAGCTGCCGGAGCGTTTTGCCGTGCTGACGGCCGATCAGCAACTGGTGATCGGTGAAACCGGCTTCGGCACCGGGCTGAACTTCCTCTGCGCCTGGCAGCTGTTCGAGCAGCACGCGGCAAGCGGAGCCCGCCTGCACTTTGTCAGCGTGGAAAAATACCCACTGAACAAGAGCGATCTGCAACGTGCACTGGCGCTTTGGCCGGAGCTTGCGCCCTATGCCGAGCAATTGCTGGCGCAGTACGTGGCGCTGCACCCGGGCTTTCAGCGCCTGGTATTTGCCGACGGACGCATCATCCTGACCCTGTTGATTGGTGATGCCCTGGAGCTGTTCGGCCAACTGGATGCCCAGATCGACGCCTGGTTTCTCGACGGCTTTGCCCCAGCGAAGAACCCGGATATGTGGACGCCAGAACTGTTCGCCGAACTGGCCAGGTTATCCCATGCCGGCACCACGATAGGAACCTTTACCAGTACCGGTTATGTGCGCCGCAGGCTGAATGATGCCGGCTTCAAGATGAAGCGCGTGCCAGGCTTGGGCAAAAAGTGGGAAGTGCTCAAGGGCAGTTTTATCGGCGAGCCGAAGGCGGCAGAAAAACCCTGGTTTGCCCGCCCACCTCAACCTGCTGGCGCCCGTACTGCATTGGTGATCGGCGCCGGCCTGGCCGGTTGCGCAACGGCCGCCAGCCTGGCCCAACGCGGCTGGCAGGTCACGCTATTGGAGCGGCATGCCGCCATCGCCCAGGAAGCCTCAGGCAACCCACAAGGCGTGCTGTATCTCAAGCTCTCGGCCCATCACACCACCTTGTCGCGCCTGATCGTCAGCGGCTATGGGCATAGCCGTCGGCTGTTGGAACAACTGGATAAAGGTACTGACTGGGATAACTGCGGCGTGCTGCAACTGGCTTTCGACACCAAGGAAGCGCAGCGTCAGGCGCAACTTGCAGCGGCCTTCCCGGCTGACTTGCTAACGAACCTGAACAAAAGCGCTGCCGAGACCAAGGCAGGTATCCCATTGCCGGCAGGTGGTATGTTCTACCCCGAGGCAGGCTGGGTGCATCCGCCGGCGCTCTGTGCGCTTCTGAGCCAGCAGCCGAATATCCAGCTGCAACTGCATCAGGAGGCGCTGGAGCTGCGCCGCGACGGTGATCGCTGGCAGGCCTGGAATGGCGAGCAGCTGCTGGCCAGCGCCAGTGCGGTGGTGTTGGCCAGTGCTGCCGAGATCAATGCGTTTACCCAGAGCGCAGGCTTGCCGCTTAAACGTATCCGTGGGCAGATCAGCCGTCTGCCAGCCACCGACGCCAGTCGCGCCTTAAGTACAGTGGTGTGCGCCGAAGGCTATGTGGCCCCACCGCGCCAGGACGAACATACTCTGGGTGCGAGCTTTGATTTCAACAGTGACGACCTGACACCGAATAGCGCCGATCACGCAAGCAATCTGCAGCTACTGGAAGAAATATCTCCCGAGCTTGCCGGCGCACTGAATGTCGCAGCGCTCGACCCCGAGCAACTGCAGGGCCGCGCCGCGTTTCGCTGTACCAGCCCGGACTATCTGCCGATTGTTGGCCCGCTGGCCGATACCGCCGTTTTTGCCGAGGCCTATGCAGTACTCAGCAAGGATGCGCGCCAGGTACCAGATACGCCCTGCCCCTGGCTCGATGGTTTGTATATCAACAGCGGCCACGGCTCACGCGGGCTGATCACCGCACCACTGTCCGGCGAGCTGATCGCCGCCTGGCTGAACAACGAACCGCTGCCGGTGCCGGCCGATGTGGCCCAAGCCTGCCATCCCAACCGCTTCGCTTTGCGCGCGCTGATACGTCAGAAAAACTGAGCGTTATCAACGCTTCGCGGGCATGGCCCGCTCCTACAGAAGCGTTACCGCCCGCGACCTTTCACTAACACTCAACTACGCAGGCTAAAACGCCAGGCGCGGTGAATTTTCGGGTTGCGGGCGAAATCCGGATCGAGGGTCGAGGCGCTGATTTCTTCAACCTGATAACGCGCGGCCAGGCTCTCATCGAGCTCAAACTTGCGGAAGTTGTTGGAGAAATACAGCACGCCACCCTTGGCTAGGCGCGCCATGGCCAAGTCGAGCAGCTGCACATGGTCGCGCTGCACGTCGAAGATGCCTTCCATGCGCTTGGAGTTGGAGAAGGTCGGCGGATCGATAAAGATCAGCTCGTATTCGCCACGGTCCTCGGCCAGCCAGGCCATCACATCACCCTGCTCCAGGCGGTTCTTGTCAGAGAAGCCATTGAGCGACAGATTACGCCGCGCCCAGTCCAGATAGGTCTTCGACAGATCGACACTGATGGTGCTACGCGCGCCGCCCTTGGCCGCATGCACAGTGGCCGTGGCGGTGTAGCAGAACAGGTTGAGGAAGCGTTTACCGGCAGCCTCTTTCTGAATACGCAGGCGCAGCGGGCGGTGATCGAGGAACAGCCCGGTGTCCAGATAATCGGTGAGGTTGACCAGCAGCTTCACCCCGCCCTCGCTGACTTCGAGGAACTGCCCCTGGGTCGCCTGACGCTGGTACTGCTTGGTGCCGCTCTGGCGTTCACGGCGCTTGATCACCACCTTGCTCTTGTCGACACCCAGCGCCTGCGGAAGCGCAGCGATGGCGTCAAACATACGGGCTTTGGCTTTCTCAGGGTCAATCGACTTGGGCGCAGCATATTCCTGCACATGCACCCAATCGCCATACAGATCCACCGCCATGGAGTATTCCGGCATGTCAGCGTCGTACAGGCGGTAGCACTCAACGCCTTCCTTGCGCGCCCACTTGCCCAGCTGCTTGAGGTTCTTCTGCAGGCGGTTGGCAAACATCTGCCCGCCTTCGCTTAAGCGAGCCTGCTCGACCACCGGCGCAGGTTCTGGTTTGATTGGGTTGCCGTTCTTGTTGTACTGACGCTCTTGAGGCTCAAGCGGCGCCTTATCGGCCTCAGCCTGTTCCCGCTCGCGTTCACGCTGCTCGGGCGTGCGCCGCTCACCGGTAACGAACTGCTCGGGCTGCACCTTGATCAGCAGCAGCTTGCACGGCAGCGCGCCGTTCCAGAAGGCGTATTGCTTGTGGCTACGAATACCCATGCGTTTGCCCAGGTCTGGCGCGCCGGTAAACACCGCCGCTTCCCAGCCCATGCAGGCCTGACGCAGGCGCTCGCCGAGGTTCTGGTAGAGGTACAGCAGGCTGGCTTCATCACCCAGGCGCTCGCCATAGGGTGGGTTGCAGATCACCAGGCCTTTCTGGTTCTGATCCGGGCGCGGCTCGAAGGTCGCCACTTCGCCCTGATAGACCTTGACCCAGTCGCCCATGCCAGCGCGTTCGATGTTGTTACGCGCCGGCTGGATCAGTCGTGGATCGGCTTCATAACCGCGAATCCACAGTGGTGGCTTGGCCATGCCGGCTGCGGCGCGCTCTTCGGCCTCGGCGTGCACCTTCTTCCACAAGGCCGGCACGTGGCCCAGCCATTTGCTGAAGCCCCATTGCTCACGGGTCATATTCGGCGCGATATCAGCGGCGATCATTGCTGCTTCAACGAGGAAGGTGCCGACACCGCACATCGGGTCAGCCAATGCGCCGCCTTCGGCAGCGATGCGTGGCCAGCCGGCGCGGATCAATACGGCAGCTGCGAGGTTTTCCTTCAGTGGTGCGGCGCCCTGCTGCAAGCGGTAACCGCGCTGGTGCAGGCTATGGCCGGAGAGGTCGAGAGACAGGATCGCCTCACCGCGATCCAGGCGCAGGTGCACGCGCAGGTCTGGATTGACCTTATCCACCGATGGCCGCGTGCCGTCTTTCAGGCGCAACTTGTCGACGATGGCATCCTTGACCTTCAGCGCACCGAAATGGGTGTTGTCGATGCCCGAGCCATTGCCACTGAACTCCACGGCTAGACTGCCGCTGGATTCCAGATGCTCGAACCAGTCGACTTCCAGCACGCCTTCGTAAAGGCTCTGAGCATCCTGCACGCTGTAGCGCTTGAGCACCAACAACACACGGTTGGCCAGGCGCGACCACAGGCACAGGCGGTAGGCGGTTTCCATGTCGGCCATGCCACGAATGGCCGAGGTGTGCTCACGCGCCTCTTCAAGGCCGAGGCTGCTGGCTTCTTCGAGCAGCAGGCCTTCAAGGCCCTTGGGGCAGGTGAGGAAGAGTTCGTAACGATCCGACATGGGAGTTTCCAGTGCCTAAGGCAATCAACGGCGCGCAGACAAATCAGCACGGCCAAAATAAGTGACAAAGTGTCGCTGTGCGACCCTTCGTCGGAATAAACAACAGTCTCAATCGCAATACATTCGCGATAGCAAAACACCAGCACACCCGACGCATACGCCCACAGCATAGGCGCTGCAGCGAAAAATCCGGGCGTTGGTCATGGCGGCTTATGGCCTGACCAGCAAAAAGGTTACGGCCTTATGACGAAACGGTCATTCACAGGCCCCCACGCATTCGTTAGAAATCTACCTAGGTCAGCACTGCAACGGTGCTGGCAAGGAGGCTCGCGACGCCGGCAGCGGACTCCGCAAGGCAGATCATTTCTGCCTGACCTTGCTACAAGGTCTAAGGGACATAACAGTCAACATTGAGGGCTACACCCTATGAGAAGACTTAAGCGTGATCCGTTAGAAAGAGCTTTTTTGCGCGGCTATCAATACGGCATCAATGGTAAATCCCGCGAACTCTGCCCCTTCACCCTTCCCTCTGTCCGCCAAGCCTGGTTGAACGGCTGGCGCGAAGGCCGCGGTGACAACTGGGATGGCATGACCGGCACCGCCGGTATTCATCGACTCAACGAACTCCACGCTGTCGGCTGATTCAGGAACCTACCGACTCACCATGCGCGCTCCATCCGAGCGGCGGGCGCGAGCCCAGGGGCTCCTTTAGGGAGCCCTTTTTAGTTTCAGGCCTTGTGCGGCAGCGCCGCAATTGCATCCACCGCTTCGCGGATCAATGCCGGGCCCTTGTAGATAAAGCCGGAGTAAATCTGTACCAGGCTGGCACCGGCGGCGATCTTCTCCGCTGCATGCTTACCTTCGGTAATCCCGCCCACGGCGATGATCGGCAAACGGCCTTTCAACTCACCCGCCAGCACTTCAACAATATGTGTGCTCTTCTCACGTACCGGTGCACCGGACAGCCCGCCCGCCTCATCGGCACACTCCAGACCATGTACACCTTCGCGGCCCAGGGTAGTGTTGGTGGCGATCACCGCATCCATGCCAGCTTCAACCAGCGCATTGGCCACTTCGATGGTTTCCTCATCGCTCATGTCCGGGGCAATCTTGATCGCCAGCGGTACACGCTTGCCATGCTGCGCGGCCAGGTCTTCCTGACGCTTGCGCAGGGCCTCAAGCAATTGCTTGAGCGAATCACCAAATTGCAGGCTGCGCAGCCCAGGGGTGTTGGGCGAGCTGACGTTAACGGTGACGTAACTGGCGTGTTGATAGACCTTGTCCAGGCACAGCAGGTAATCATCCACGGCGTTTTCGACCGGCGTATCGAAGTTCTTGCCGATATTGATGCCCAGCACACCCTTGTATTTGGCCGCCTGGACACGGGCCAGCAGGTGGTCAACGCCATGGTTATTGAAGCCCATGCGATTGATGATCGCCTCGGCTTCCGGCAAGCGGAACAAGCGTGGCTTGGGATTGCCCGGCTGCGGACGCGGCGTCACGGTGCCGATTTCAACAAAGCCAAAGCCCAGCTGGGCAAAACCATCGATGGCATCGCCGTTCTTGTCCAGGCCAGCCGCCAAACCGACCGGATTGGGGAACTCCAGCCCCATCACCTTGACCGGCAGCGCGGCTGGACTCTTGGTCACCAAGCCGTTAAGCCCCAGACGACCGCCTGCACCGATCAGATCGATGGACAGTTCATGGGAGGTTTCGGGGGAAAGTTTGAACAGCAGCTCGCGGGCCAGGGTATACATGGGCAGGCTTAGCTCGATAAAGTTACAAAGGCCGCGATTATAGCCGCCTGCGAACCTGATAGGCGAGGCGCAAGGCGCTATCAGCCCAGACGGCGCAAGCTGAGTAATTTCCCAGCCGCGCTGAACTCAAGCTCGAAGGAACCATAAACACCGTCATGGGTCAGAAAGGGCCGAAAATGGTGGGCCGGCACACTGACACTCCGCCCATCACGACTTTGCACTAATATCCGGTTGGCACGCCCTTGATAGACAACACGCAAGCGCTCGGCCGATAACGCAATATCAAACACCAGACTGGGCATGGAGGCACCTTTGCAACTGATTGCAGCAATCTTGCCATACGCCGCGCATATGCCCGGCAAAAAATGGCCACCCTTGCTTCCTGATGGCAACCCAAACGGCCTGCCGACTCAACGGGCCTGGCATATCAGCCATAAAAAACCTGCCCAAGCAGCCGATAAAGCCTGTGCAGTGCCTTACGGGCTCTGCCAAACTGGCAATGGTGATTTTGGAGTTCGTACCTGGCCATGAGTCTGTCTGAGCAGCCCTCCACCCTCAGCTCACGCCTTGGTGCTTTGGCGCAACGGCTAGGTCTTATTGGCCGTGGCCAACGCCAGATACTGGAGCGCGCCAGTCACCTGCGCCTACCCTTCAGCCCGTTACCCCAATTACGTGAAAGCATCTGCTGGCAAGACGGCCCACAGTTACAGCGCCTGGTCGACCTGCCGCGCAGCGCCCTATCCGGCCCGGTCCAGGAAGACAAAGCACAAGCCCACGCGATGCTGGTTAGAGTCGTCGAGGCCCAGGTGCAGCAACTCAGTACCTACGACTTGCGCCTAATTGATGGTCTCTCCACCTGCAGCCCACCACAGGCTGACCAGAAAAATTTCGAAGCCTTCGCTGCCAGCGAAAGCTGTCGCCAGATTCGCATCATCAGCTACAAGGATTTCGTCAAAACCATCAGCCTGGCGTTACCACGTTTTCTGGCCGGTGAAGGCATCAGCCTGCGCCAGGCCAGTTGGCGCGGTGAACGGGTATTCTGGGCTGGCGAGCATCACAGCGAAGCCTTTGCCTGCGCCATTGCCTATGCCCGTAGACGCGAGCTGGAAGTCAGCCTGCCCGCAGAGCTCAGTCATTACCGTCTGAGTGAACAAGGTCTGAGCAACCTGCAGCAGCGTTACCACGTACTGGCCATGCCCAATGCTGCCTGGAGCGACCCTGCCTTTATGGCCCTGTTGCTAGATAGCGGCCTGCCTTACGCACGCCTCTCACAACTCGGCGGCCCCGGCTCACCGGAATTCCTTCTGCTACCCAAACATTCAGCCGAAGCCACAGCACTAGGCGAAGGCCTACGCCTGGCGGGCGCACCAGATGTGGTGGGGTATTTGCGCCAGCTGTAATCGCGACATAGTCGTCATTCGAATGAGTACTCAATAAACCAAAAAGAAAGCCCGCAATCTGATTAGGATTGCGGGCCTCAGTGAGTCAACCAACCTACCTTCACGCTACCTGCAAAGCGTTATCTCCCAACAGCCCATTGATGACACTGGCTGTATCTGTACCCCCAGAAATAATGCCGCCACTGCCCGGAGTCACACCGTACTCAACAGCCACATTAAAGCCAGTCAACTCAATGGTTGTGGTTGCAGCGCCGCCTGCTGTTGGGCTGACCGAAATAATGGTGCTGTTATCAACTACCGAGAAGCTAAGGAAGTCATCCAGCGATCCAGCATTGTAGGACTCACCAATCAGCAACTGGGTGAGATCCAACTTGTCACCCTCACTGGGTTTGAAATCGAGCACCTTATCAGCCCCCGTGGTGTCAGTTGACAGCCAGCGGAAGGTATCCGCACCGGCACCACCAGATAGAATATCGTTGCCCAACCCACCGATGAGGATGTCATTGCCATCACCACCGGACAGCACATCGTTTCCAGCCAAACCACTGAGCGTGTCGTTGCCACCCAGACCAAAGAGATAGTCGACTCCGGCAGTACCAACCAGATTATCTACACCGGCAGTACCATCCACCGACAGCGAGTCAGGAATCAACATGGCGCTAAGCACACTGCTTACGCTGTCCCCGTCACCATCAATACCCACAATATTGTGAGAAAGGCTAATGGGCTGCCCGGTACTTGCCTGGTCATATTCAAAGAAGCCCAGTTTGAATGTTTGTCCGTTGCCACCATCGATCTGCACGGCACTGAAGTTATTGGCGGAGCTGACTTCGTACCACCACCCTTCCTGCATACCCGTCACACGAATCGAGTTACCCAGATCAGTGAGGGTAACCAGGCTGGTTTTGTCCACTTCTATACCACCTTCAATGGCGTAGATACGGATATTGCCAGTAGCCAGGTTACGAGTAGTTTCACCTGACGCATCGCCGATAAAGTTGTAGTCATTGTCGGCCAACAGCACTGCTATCGCGAAGGTAGCGGTCCCTGCGCCGCTCGGGCTGACCCAGGCAACTTTCTGAGCGAAGCGATTGGTGGTGTTGTGGCTGGTGTAGGTGAAACCGGTGCCATTAGCACCCCCCGTTGCCAAACCGTTGACTAGATCGATCCGCAGCTGCTCGCCATTCTTGATGCTGTTGCCATCACTAATGCCAATTTCGCTGCTGTTGGTGTTAACGCTCTGCCCTGTTGTACTCGACAACAAAGCATCGAACGTTGTCCCCCCCATGTCGATTAATCCTTTAAAGGCGGAGTTACCACCACCGACCCCCGTCAGATTAGTGGCAGACACTTCTGTGCCATTGGCTATCGGGCCATAGGTAGTTAGCGTGTAGCTATCGGTCGAGGCATCCATATCAATGCGATAACCGAGAGTTCCATTGACGCTGGTCTTGGCCTCGATAATGGATTGGTCACTGCCATAGAACAGGTACAACTGTTGGCCATTAAGGCTCAGCAAATTGCCACTGGCATCCCGAGCAGCAGCGCCCTGCACGATGGAGAAATTAACCTGATCTGGGCCATCGGCACCTGCCGAAGCCTCAAAACGCAGGTCAGCTGTAATGGAGCGGGTTTCACTGACCTGATCCACCAGCAACGCTGTGACCGGAGTAAAGGCAATAGGTACATCGTCCTCAACCTGAATCAACAGATCGCCGGCAATCGGCAACGGATTCACGCCATTACTGGCCTTGATTGCATTGGTCAGGTTCAGCGTGAGAATTTCGTTGTCGTTAGTGCCTGCGTTTGGATGATCCAGCGGGCCTAGTAGTGTGAAGGTATAAGTGCCATCGCTCAGGACTTTGAGGGTGAACACATCGGTACTACCCGCCTTGGCGGTCATGGTGTCACCGGAGAAGCTGTAAGTAACCGCGACACCACCAGAGGTTATTGTTGGCATGATCGCTGGCGAGGTATTTAGGCTGAACTGCCCGCTATTGGTACCCACCAACAAATCAACCAGGCTACCGGTGGCAACTGTATTAACGCTGTCGCCATCTGTAATACCGCCAGGCAGCTCGTCTTCGTCCACCCGGCCAATAACCGGAGAGGTGTCCTCGATATTGATGGTCAGCGAAGCACTAGATGGGTCGCCATCCTTGTCAACGATGGTGTAGCCGAAGCTCTCGCTCGTATCAGCTGCCACACTCGGCGGCGCCACATAAGTCCAGGCACCAGTGGCGAAACTGAAGCTCAGTTTACCACCCAGACCAGTAGCAACCTCCGTCAGCTGACTACCCGCAATATTGCCACCGGTACTGACGCTAATAGTGCCGACGCCATTCCAGGTGTAAGTCGCCCCATTGATGGCAATCGATTGGATATAACCTGGGCCATCGGCCCCGAAGCTATCATCGTCACCGCCGCCCACTGCATTATCGCTACCCAGCAGTACATTGCCGCTGACACTACCACCGACCAGCTGACTCAGCAGGGTACCAATCAGCCCGCTGAAGTTACTGATCAGGATGGGTGAGCCATTACCATCGACATCTACATCCTGCAGGCGAGCAGCATTGATGCCGTCGCCAACACCGATGGTCGTGACATTGATGCCGTTATTGTCGACAAAGTTATTCCAGGCTGTGGCAGTGGTTGTGGTCAGCGAGGTACCTCCAGGGCCGGTCTGCTCGTTAGGATTACCGTCACTAATGAAGAACACCTGGTTACTCCAGCCGGCTATCGGGCTGTAGACAGCCATGGTTTGCTGGATACCATCAGTGAAGTCGGTCTGCCCGCTGAACGGCCGATTGGCAATGATGTTGTCAATCAGGGCGTTGAAAGACGCCAACGTGGTAACCGCTGGATAGGCCACTGAAGTCGACGAGAACGCCACGATAGTTACTTTCACATCACCGTCAGTACCGGCATACAACGCCTGCCCTGCCGCTTTCACGGCATTCATCATGGTGCTGAACTCGCTGCTATTGATGCTGCCGCTGGAGTCCAACACAAAGGCTACGTTGAAGTCCTGCCCGCGACCTTCCGCCACATTAGCGGTATCGTTCTTAGCCATCGGTGTGTCGTCGTCAACGTTGATTGACAATGTGCCTGTGGCCTTGTCGCCATCTTTGTCAGTCACCTGATAACTCAGGGTAAAGGCCTGGTTGTTCTCCTGATTGCCGGCGACGTGCTGAATCGGAGCATTCTGGACAACACCATAGGCCCCAGTGGCGCTGTTGAGAGACACCGTCAGTACAGTTACGCCACCTTGCTTGACCAGCAACGAGCCGCCAGGTCCCGCCTCGTAAGTGAAACCGCCCGGAGCACCAGTAGTTAACCACTGCACGCTTCCTGCGCCATCGGCACCGAAGTTGTGACTCAGGATACCGCTGGCGTTTATCGAGTCCGCGTCATCGCCTACGCCTCCAGGAATGCCATTGGCCAGAGCATCGTCGTCCAGTTGCACAAGTTCATTGACGCCAGTGGTAGGAACATCGTCCTCAATTTGCACCAAGAACTGTCCAGCCAGGGGCAAAGGGTTACTGCCGTTGCTGGCCATAATGATGCTGGCAAAGTCCATGACCAGCAGCTCATTGTCATCGCCATTGCCCAGTGGGTGATCCAGGGCTTTTAGCAAGGTGAAGGTATAGTCACCATTGCTTTGGACTTCTAGCGTGAATACAGCAGGACCTGCAGCGCCGGCTTTCGCTGTCAGTAGGTTACCAACCACGCTATACACCAACGGAGTACCACCTGAAGATGCACCGCTCAACCCACTGGTATCAGCAGACAAACTGAACTGCGCAGAGACTGCTGGACCAACAATCAAGTTACTGAGGCTGCCAGTTGCTACGGTATTAACCGAATCGTTATCAGTGATGCCACCAGACAACTCATCTTCGTCAACCATCGCAATGATCGGGCTCACGTCTTCAACATAAACGGTCAAGTTAGCGCTGGATGGATCACCATCCTTATCGACAATGGTGTAGGTGAAGGTCTCGGTTTTATCACCGGCGACATTTGAAGGAGCCTGGTAAGTCCACGCCCCGCTGCTGAAGTTGAAGCTCAGTTTGCCGCCTTCAGCCGTAGTGATATTGCTCAGCTGGCTACCGGCAATTGCCGGCCCGCTGCTAGGGGTAATGGTATCGGTACCATTCCAGACATAGGTGACGTTATTGATCACGATGGACTGGATATACCCTGGGCCGTCAGCGCCAAAGGCATCGTCATCGCCACCACCAGCAACACCATCGCTACCCAGCAACACATTACCGCTGACCAAAGCGCCAATTTGGCCCAGCAGGGTGTCAATCAGTCCATTGAAATTAGCGACCAGAATAGGTGCGCCCACGCCATCCAAATCCACATCCTGTAGGCGGTCAGTATTGATTCCGTTACCAATACCGATGGTGGTGACATTCACACCCACCGGACCATTAACGAAGGCATTCCAAGCGGTAGCCGTGGTATTGCTCAGCGAGTTGCCGCCCGAACCAGTCTGCTCATTGGGGTTACCGTCGCTGATAAAGAACACCTGGTTACTTGCCCCGGCAGTAGGGGTGTAAACCGCCATAGTTTCCTGAATCCCCGCAGTAAAGTCCGTCTGCCCACTAAACGGACGGTTCCCTCCCTCGGTCGGATTAAGGCTGCCTATCAGGGTCGAGAAGGCGGCGTAGTCGGTCACTGCGGCATAGGATGTCGCTGTACCGGAGAAGGCAACGACCTTGATTGTCACATCGCCTGTGGTGCCATTGAACAATGCCTGCCCGGCAGCACGCACGGCCTGCAGCATGGTGTTCAGCTCGGTGTTATCGATGCTGCCACTGAAGTCCAGCACAAAGGCCACATTGAAGTCCTTGCCTTGCGAGGCTTGAACTGTGGCAACGTCGTCCTGGGCTTGCGGGGTGTCATCGTCAACATTGATCGACAAACTACCAGTGGCGGTATCACCATCCTTATCAATCACCTGATAGCTCAGGGTAAAGGCTTGGTTGTTCTCCTGATCAGCCGTGGCATGTTGAATTGGCGCGTTCTGGGTAACCGTGTAAGCACCAGTTGACTGATTCAGTGTCACAGTCAGTACGGTGGTAGCCCCTTGTTTAACCAGCAGCGAACTGCCCGAAGTTTGATAGGTAAAACCATCCGGAGCCCCCGTAGTCAGCCACTGCAGGCTACCCGCACCATCAGCACCAAAGTTATGGCCCAGCGTACCGCTGGCGTTGATCGAGTCGGCATCGTCGCCCACGCCGTCTGCAATGCCATTAGCCAGGGCATCGTCGTCCAGTTGCACCATGTTATTCGGCTGCACACTTGGACCATCATCCTTGAAGCTGATGACCGTACCGATGTCCAGGCTGGCGCTGGCCTGATCACCATCGCCGTCAGTCACAGTAGCCGTAAGGCTGACACGGCCAGCACCAAGGAACTTGGCTTCATCAGGATCACCCGTTGGGTGAACGATGGCGCGCAGTTGATCCAGCTTGACCGTGCCTGCCGCATCAACGCTCAGGGTAAACACCAACTGATTAGTGCCCGAAGTACGGCCCTCGATAACACTGCCATTCAAACTAAGCAGTACCGATTGATTGGTTTCGGTGTCCACCAAACCCGAATTGGCGTTCTGCACGGCCAGTTTGTAGGTCAGGCTTTGCAGGCCATCAGCCCCAGGCTGCACGTTGAACACACCACTGAAGTTTGCCGTGGCATCAATATGGAAAGCCGACTCATCAACCTGCAGCGATGAGCCCCAGGTAATGTTGGTGCTGACATCGTTGTAGTCGTAATCCGAGGTGAGGGTCTTGTCTTCCCAGTTCTGATTACCAGCGCTTCCAGTGTCCTGCAGATGTGAGCCACCAGGGTTGCGGCTGGCATCACTGAACAGCACATTGGCACCGTCAGCACCCACTAGGGCTACGCCACCCAACTTCGCCTGCCACTGGCCGGCGACAAACTCGAAAGTCACAACCGAGCCATTAGCCAAGCCTGCATTCGCTCCGCCATTGGGGATGATAAAGAAGCCGGTATTGGCTGGATCCAGGCCACTGAGGTCAGCCACATCACCAACGGTTTGATCGTGGACATTGGCCCAGATCACTTTGCCGCTCAGCGGTGTGCCATCTGCAGCCTTGGTGTAATAACCGTAGGAGTTGCTGTAACCGGCATCAGTCCCCAGAAAGGTCACATAAGAGCTGACGCCGAGGCTACCGGCCTGAATGGTTGGGGTGTCATCGTCAATGGTGACCACCAGCGAACCAGTGGCCGAGTCATTATCGCCATCGGTCACCGTATAACCGATATTCAGGGTGATATCGTCTTCAGTGCCGCTGACCGGGTGCATCAGTGGTTTCAGCAACGTGATGGTATAGGCACCCGTAACCGGAGTATCCAGCACGACAGATACCAATGGGCCACGCGAACTGCTGATAGTCAGAGTGCTGTTTACACCATCCCAGCTCGAGGTAACCGCTTCGCTACCCAGGGTTGCTGGCCCGCTGAGCACGATGGATTTGAGCCCATCCGCGCCTGCCGAGAACACCAGATTGCCGCTGGTAGTGATGGCCGCACCATTAGCATCGCCTGGCCCGCCGTTAATGCCACCATTCAAGCCTTCATCATCCAGAACAAGCGCGGCAGTGGTCTGGCCTGCAGTTGGTGCATCGTCTTCGAAGCGGATCACATGACCAATGTTCACACTATCGACTGCAACATCACCGTCGCCGTCAGTCACCGTGACCACGGCTTTAATCTTGCCACTGAGGCTCAGCGACTCGTCTGCGCTACTGCCATCTGGGTGTTTAAGGGCGATGTACTGCGCCACACTGAGCTTGCCATCATTGCCAATGGCCACGGCAAAGGCGGCCTTGCCATTGTCAGCACCGCCGGCCACTCGGCCGACAATCAGATCCCCTTCGACATAAAGGCGGATCGTGGCACCTTCGGTGGTTTTCAGCCCCGAATCCAGGCCATTGTTGCCCTGCAAGGCCAAGCTCAGCACAGTCGTTGCACCTTCGCCATCCTGGCCAGCACTGCTGCCCGCTGCACTGACTACTGCAGTAGCACTTTGCGCATAGCCAACCGCAGCAAGACCAGTACCCGGCGTGGCCACGCCAGCAAAGAGCGAAGACAGATCCGCCACATCATTGTCATCAGCATCGCCCGCAATCAGCGGAGTGGCGGTCGCATTCTGCAAGCCAGCAGATTCATCGTGCGTCACGCTGGCGTTTTTCACCAAACTGATACGTGCAGTGGGGCCATCGTCCTCAAAGCGGATCACACTGCCAATATCGACCTTGTCGACCGCCACATCACCGTCGCCATCGGTCACGGTAACCACTGCCTGGATTTTGCCAGCCAGGTTTACCGCCTCGTCGTAGCTGCTGCCGCCAATCGGGTGCTGCAGCGACACGTACTGCGCCACGCTCAGCGAACCATCGGCACCGATGGCGATAGCAAAAGCAGCCTTGCCGGCATCTGCCCCGCCCACGATACGCCCAACAATCAACGCTCCTTCCAGATGCAGCGTGATGGTGCGACCATCGGTGGTACGCAGGCCGGAGTCATCGCCATTGCCGTTTTTCACAATCAAGCTGAGCTGGGTGGTCGCACCCTCCTCATCTTCGCCGTAGCTGCTGCCCAGGGTAGTAACAACGGGTGTGGCACTCTTGGCAAAGCCAGTCGGGCTGATGTCTGTACCTTTGTTGGCAACGCCATCAAATACCGACAGATAGGCCACATCATTATCGGTAATGTCGCCCAGCGCCCAGGTGTTCCAGAAATTCTGCAGGCCGGCCGTTTCATCGTGGGTGACATCGGCCCATGGGCCTTTGAGATTAATGTGCGCGGTGGGGCCGTCATCTTCGAAGCGGATTGCGCTGCCGATATTGACCTTGTCGACCGCTACATCGCCGTCACCATCAGTCACTGTCAGTACTGCTTGTACCTTGCCAGCCAGGCTGACCGCTTCGTCATAACTGCTGCCGCCAATCGGATGCTGCAGCGACACATATTGCGCCACGCTGACCGTGCCATCCGCACCAATGGCGATGGCAAAGGCGGCCTTGCCGGCATCCGGCCCGCCCACGATACGACCAACGACCAGATTGTTCTCGACATAGAGTTTGATGGCGAAGCCAGCGGTCGTAGAAAGTCCAGAATCAGCGCCGTTACCACCTACAACGGCCAGACTGAGCTTGGACGTCGCGCCCTCCTGATCCTGCCCATAGCTGCTGCCAGCGGTGCTGACCAGCGGGCCATTGCTTTGTGCATAACCTTTTGGAGAGAGGTCGCCACCTCTGTTGCTAACGCTGCTGAACAGGTTGGAAATGCCATTGATGTCATTGTCATTGGCATCTTCAGGAACGGCTGGTGTTGCCGTGGCGTTCTGCAGGCCATGCGACTCGTCATGCACCACACGTACGCCCTGCACGGCCTTGATTTGCGCAACCGGGCCATCGTCTTCAAAACCAATCACATGGCCGATGCTGACTTTATCTACTGCCACATCACCATCACCGTCAGTGACGGTCACCACTGCCTTGATTTTACCGGCCAGGGTCACGGCTTCGTCATAGCTGCTGCCACCAACAGGGTGTTGCAGCGACATGTACTGGGCAATGCTGATTGAACCATCGGCACCAATCGCCACAGCAAAGGCGGCTTGGCCGACAAAATCGCCACTGGCAACCCGGCCGACAATCAAGCCGTTTTCCAGATAAAGATTAATCGACGTGCCATCAGTGGTTTTCAGGCCTGAATCACTGCCTTGAGCCCCTGTCAGCTCCAGGCTGAGCACGGTACTGCCCATGCCGTCGGAGCCATAGCTGCTGCCGAAGGTGCCGACAATCGGCGTCAGGCTGCGGGCAAAACCGGCCGGGTCAATGTCTGCACCCTTGTCGGCGACATCGTTGAAGACTGATCCTGAACTGACGTCATTATCCCAGTCGCCCGGCTTCCACCAGGAACTCAGGAAATTCTGCAAACCGGCACTTTCATCATGAACAACTTGCGTCCATGGGCCTTTCAGGTAGATGCAGGCTTCTGGGCCATCATCTTCAAAGCCGATGCGCGAACCCAGCTCAACCGACTCGGAAGTGGCCGAGTCACCGTCATTGTCATAGACCTTGACGGTCACACCCACCAGCCCTTCGCCAATGACCGCCATGCTGTCGTGATTGTTGCCGTCTTCACCATGGTCAATGGCCGCGTACTGGGTAACAGACACCGCACCGGTGGACGAATTAATGCTGATGCGGAATACCACCAGCCCACCGTCGGCGATCCCCAGGATATCCCCGGCATCAGGCCCTTCGCCGCCCACGAATGACAGCAGAATGGCTCCGCCTGCCGTGGCCGTAAGGCCCGAGTCTGCGGCCGGGCTCGACAAGGTTAGAGAGAATTCGCGCCGCTCCAGGTCTTCACCGTCAGCGCCAGGCTCCACCACCAGGGTGAAGATGCTTTCGACATTGAAACTGGCATAGCCGATGACACCGCTCTCGCTACCGGTGTAATTGGTCTCATCGTTGTTCGCTGCCTGACCGGGCTCATCCTTGGTCGAACCACCTTTGCCGACAGACTCATCGACCACCAGCATGCCGCTCTGTTCGGAAATATCGAAACGCAGAATACTTGGGCCATCGTCATAGATAGCGATGGTCAGCGGCACGGTAGGCGATACATCACCGTCGTTGTCAAAGACCCGCACGAAGAAGGGATCGAGTATCTGGTCATCAGCGCCAACCGCATTGGGGTTGGAGTGATTGAGCGTGTTGTCAGCCAGGGTGTAGGTCCAATTGCCTGCGGCATCGAACACCAACTGGCCATAGGTGCCCTGCACCACGCCGCCGCCCTGCACATTGATCCAGACACCGTCCTTGTCCAGTACCTGAATTGCCGAGATGCCATCCGGGGAATTAATGACCAGCGTTCCCGACACCCGCTCGGCATTGCTGCCGGGGTTGGAGCCCGGCTGCCCGCCACCGCTTTCACCACCATCCAGAGCGGCCTCTTCAACCACGCCCGGCCCGGTAACGACCGAGCCTTCCTGATCAAAGTAGATGATTTCAATGGTCGGGATCGAGTTCGGCGCATCATCCGCCGCAACTGGGTCGGGATCAGGGAACTCCGGCCCGGTGTTCAATCCCTCGGTTGGGAAGCCGATGATCGGGTCGAGCGCACCACCGGTTTCACCCAGCAGCACAAAGGAATGTCCGCCACCCGCGCCGCCGGCCCCACCTGCACCACCGGCACCCGGGCCGGCAGCAGTGGCTTCGCCTTCAAGCGTCGGGTCGACGCCAGCCTCGATCGCGGCCTGCAGTCTCTCGACATCGGTCAGGTCGCTGTCACTGGGTGCTGTCGGTGGTGTTTCTGCGGTGGGAGTCTGCTGATTGGAACTGCCTGCGAGCATCTGCTCGGTGAGGTTGAGGCTGCTGTCACGCCCTAACGTCAATTGCTGACCGTTGCTCATCGCAACGGCAATGGAACCTGCGGCCCCGGTAACGATTTGCTCCCCTGCAAAAACCCGATCACCTTCACTGAGCGGCCGACGCGTTCCGTCGCCAGCTACTGCATAGACTTCGCCGATAACTTGGCTGACGACACCAATCAAAGTAGCCATGATTCCATCCTCACTACAACTGCCGACCACCGCCGACACGTATGCCAAAAAAGGTCGAGCTACCTTTCAAGGAGAGAACAAAACCGCTGGCTGATTAAAACGACGTCACACTCAAAAACAAAAACGACAAAAAACTGTCACCATGACCCACGTCGCACACCGCACCAGAAAGATCCCGCCCCTATTTGCATCCGACCGTCTCATATAGCCGCGCACGCCACTGAAGAGCACGAAATGCACGGCTTCTGGTTGAAAACAATGTGCTGGTTTTCGCAGTCTGCATAAGATTTTTTTCTTATAGGCCTTGTAACAATTTTTTCTTAGCTACGCTGAAAAGTGTTCTTAGCTGTGATGTTACAGACTGAGAGTAATCCAGCAGGAAAATAAGCCATTTTTTTGGCGACGGATTTAGAAAATCTTATAAGGAGAGTTACCAGATGCGCGCACTCAACCCTTTATGGAGCAGTATCGTGCTGGCCGCGTTCTGTACCCAGGCACAAGGCATCACCTTGTCGGAGGCGATCCAGAGCACCCTGGATAACCACCCTGAGATTCATGCCGGGGTAAACAGTCGTCTTTCATCGGATGAAGAGGTCAAGATTGCTAAAGGTGGCTACCTGCCGACCGTCGACCTGCTGGTGGGCTATGGCCGTGAACATACCGACAGCCCAAGCACCCGAGCCATCGGCAATCACAATACTGAAACACTGAACTACGGCACCTCCGAGCTGCGCCTGCGGCAGATGCTGTTTGATGGCTTCAACACGCCCAATGAGGTGGAGCGCACCAAAGCGGTGGTCAACTCCCGCGCCTATCGCCTGCTCGGTACCTCGGAAAGCCTGGCCCTGCGCACGGTCGAGGTGTACCTGGATCTGCTGATGCGCCGTGAGATGGTCGAACTGGCCCGTAATAACCTGCAAGCCCACCAACGTATCAATGACCAGATCAGCCTGCGCAGCCAGCAAGGCGTAGGCAGCACGGCAGACCTTGATCAGTCCGAAGCGCGTCTGGCCCTGGCGGAAAACAACCTCTACACCGAGCAGGTCAACCTGGCGGATGCCGAAGCCAACTTCTTCAGCGCTGTTGGCCGTATGCCCGACGAGCTGGACTCACCGGCCTCGCTGAAAGGCTCGCTGCCGGCCACCCTTGGCGAAGCACGGCAGACGGTAATCGACAACAACCCCTTCCTTAAGTCCGCCCAGGCGGACGTACATGCGGCCGAGAAACAGTATGAAGTCGCCAAATCGACATTCTACCCACGCGTAGACCTCGAACTGGCCACCAATGCTGACAACGACACCCAGGGTGACGAAGGCCACACCAAGGGTTGGCGCGCCGCCGTGGTGATGAATTACAACCTGTTCAACGGCATGCGCGACAAGGCACGCCTGCAATCGACTGCGCACCAGATCAACGAGTCGATGGACATCCGCAATAACGCCCTGCGCGTACTCAATGAAAACCTCTCCCTGGCCTGGAACGCCATGGAAAACGCGCAACTGCAAACGCCCAAGGCTCGCGAATATGCCGATTACACCCAGCGTGTTCGCGAAGCCTATCAACAGCAATTCAGCCTTGGCCAACGCACCCTGCTCGACCTGCTCGACAGTGAAAACGAACTGTTCACCGCCAACCGCCGCTACAGCGAGGTGCGCTTTCTCGAAGAATTCTCGATGTACCGCGTAACCGCAGCGATGGGTGACTTGTTGCGTCAGCAGCAAGTGGTAGTACCGGCAGAGGCGGTAGCCCTCACTGAAGTGAAGAGCGAGGCGCGTCTGCCGGAAATGAAGTAAAACCGGCATAAGGAGTAGTAGACCTTGACCACCATGGAACGGCCGGGGTCATCCAGCGACCCGCGTATGAATCACGACGATCCGCTGCTGGATGGCTTGTTGATTCTCTGCAAACTCCACGGCTGTTCCGCCAGCCGTGGCAGCTTGAGTGCAGGCCTGCCATTACCTGAGCAGCGCCTGACCACCGAGTTGCTACCACGCGCTGCCGCCCGCGCCGGTTTGCAGGGGCGCCTGCTGCAGCGCGAGCTGGCCAGTATTTCCGCACTCAACCTGCCGGTGTTGCTGCTGTTGAAAAACGGCCGCAGTGCAGTTCTGCGGCAATGGGGGCCGAAAAATCAGGCGCAGATTCTGCCGTGTGAAGCCGACGGTGGTGAGCAATGGGTCAACCGCGAACAACTGGCTGCGGAATACAGCGGCCAGGCTTTTTTCGCCCGCCCGCGCCATGAGCTGGAAGAAGCTCGCAACCCGCTGGTGCCGCGCATTGAGGCATGGTTTCGCGACACCTTGAAACTCTCGCGCTGGCTATACACCGACGCCGTGCTGGCCAGCCTGCTGATCAACCTGCTCGGCCTGATGGTGCCGCTGTTTGTCATGCAGACCTACGACCGCGTGGTACCCAACCAGGCGACCTCGACGCTGTGGGTGCTGAGCATCGGCCTGTTGATCGGCATGGGCTTTGAACTACTACTGAAAATTCTGCGTTCACACCTACTCGACACCGCCGGAAAGAAAACCGATGTGGTGCTCTCAGCCACCCTGTTCGAGCGCATCACCGGCATGTCGATGACAGCCCGCCCAGCCACCATCGGTGGCTTTGCCCAAAGCATTCACGACTTCCAGGGCCTGCGCGAGTTCCTTACCGCAGTCACCCTGACCAGCCTGATTGACCTGCCCTTCTCGTTCCTGATGATTGCTGTGATCTGGTTGATCGGCGGCTGGCTGGTCGTCATACCTCTGCTAGCGTTCCCCATCACCGCTCTGTTCGCGTTCATCATCCAGGCACGCCTGCGCGATACCGTGGAAAAAAGCCTGCAACTGGCCTCGCAACGTCAGGCCCTGCTGATTGAAACACTCGGCGGCCTGGAAACCCTGAAAGCCTGCAGCGCTGAAAGCGAGCGCCAGCACCAGTGGGAGAAAACCCATGGTGCCCTCACCCGCCTGGATATCCACGCCCGCTCGCTGGCAGCTATCGCCACCAACGGCACACTGTTTCTGCAACAGTTTGCCGGCATGGCCACCATTGTCTGCGGGGTGTACATCATTATTGCCGGCAAGCTCAGCGTCGGCGCGCTGGTGGCCTGCTACATGCTGGGCAGCCGCATTCTCGCACCACTGGGCCAGATCGCCGGGCTGATCACCCGCTACCAGCAAGCCCGCCTGACCATGACCAGCACGGACGCGCTGATGGCCCTGCCACAGGAACGCCAGTCGAAACAGCGGCCACTGGATCGCACCCACCTGCATGGCGCACTGGATGTGCGCGATGTCACCTTCAATTACCCAGGACAAAGCATGCCCGCCCTGGCCGGCGTCAGCCTGCGCATGGCAGCTGGCGAGCGCATCGGCATCATCGGCCGCAGCGGCTCGGGCAAAAGCACCCTGGCGCGGCTGGTGATGGCCTTCTACAGCCCGGACAAAGGACAGATTCTGCTCGACAACCTCGATCTGCGTCAGCTCGATGTGGCCGACCTGCGCCACCAGATCGGCTATGTCGCCCACGACTTGCCGCTGCTCGCAGGCAGCCTGCGTGACAACCTGACCCTCGGCGCCCGTTACGTCAGCGATGCACGCATGCTCGAAGTGGCCGAACTGACCGGAGTGGTCGACCTGGCACGGCAACACCCGCAAGGCTTTGACCGCCCGGTAGGCGAGCGCGGCCAGCTGCTCTCGGGGGGGCAACGGCAAGCCGTACTGCTGGCCCGCGCACTGCTTCTGGACCCGCCCATCCTGCTACTGGATGAACCCACCAGCGCCATGGATAACACCAGCGAGGAAATCCTGCGCAACCGCCTGCAAACCTGGGCCCAGGGCAAAACCATGCTGCTGATCACTCATCGCGCCTCAATGCTCAGCCTGGTTGATCGCCTGGTAGTACTGGATAACGGCCACATTGTCGCGGACGGTCCGAAAGAAGCGGTCATTGAGGCGCTACGCAAAGGTCGAGTCGGCCCTGCAGCGGTATAGGAACGATCATGCCCACACGCCATTCGATTCGCGATTATTTCGCCAGCATGCGCCAGCGCAAGCAGGACACCGAGTTCATGCCGGAAGTCGACGGAGCCATTCTCGAAGACTCGCCCTGGTTCACCCGCATCACTGTCTGGGTGGTCAGCAGTTGCCTGCTGGTGGCACTGGTCTGGGCCAACTTCGCCGTACTGGAAGAAGTCACCACGGGTGAAGGCAAGGCCATTCCCTCCAGCAAGATTCAGGTTATCCAGAACCTGGAAGGCGGCATTGTCAGCGAAATTTTCGTGCGCGAAGGCCAGGTGGTGGAGAAAGGTGCCGTGCTGCTGCGCCTGGACGACACACGCTTTCTCTCCAACCGGGGTGAAACCGAAGCTGACCGTTTGGCCCTGGTTGCTCGGGTCGAACGCCTGACAGCCGAGGCCGAAGGCCGGCCGATCAATATGCCGGAGGATATTCTGCGCCAGGCACCGCAGTTGGCCGAGGATGAACTGGCGCTCTACCAGTCCCGACAAAATCGCCTGCAAAGCGAACAACGCACCCTAGGCGAACAGCTACGGCAGAAGACTCAGGAACTGGCCGAGTTTCGCGCCAAAGCCCAGCAGTACCGCTCCAGCATGGGCCTGCTGCAACAGGAACTGAACATGTCACAACCGCTGGTGGCCACCGGCGCCATTTCCCAGGTGGAAATCCTGCGCCTGCGCCGCAGCCTGGTGGAAGTGCGCGGTTCATTGGACGCCACCAACCTGGCCATCCCCAGAGCAGAAGCGGCGATGGATGAAATCAAGAGCAAGATTGAAGAATCAGAACTTAGCTTCCGCTCAGAGGCTTTCAAAACACTCAATGAAGTGCGCACGGAACTGCAGAAGATCACCGCCACCAGCGTGGCCATCGATGACCGGGTCAGCCGTACGACCGTGGTTTCACCAGTGCGTGGCATCATCAAGCAACTCAAGGTCAACACCATTGGCGGCGTGGTTCAGCCTGGCAGTGACATGCTGGAAATCGTCCCACTGGATGACAGCCTGCTGATCGAGGCCAAGGTGCGGCCGCAGGATGTCGCCTTCCTGCACCCTGGGCAGAAGGCCATGGTCAAATTCACCGCCTACGACTACACCATCTACGGCGGACTCAAGGCCAACCTTGAGCTGATCAGTGCCGACACCATCACTGACGAAGAAGGCAACAGCTTCTACCTGATCCAGGTACGTACCGACAAAAGCCATTTGGGCAGTGAGGAACATCCACTGCTGATCATCCCCGGCATGGTCGCCACCGTGGATATCATCACCGGTGAAAAAAGCGTGCTCGACTACCTGCTCAAACCGGTGCTCAAAGCCCGTTCGGAAGCCATGCGCGAACGCTGAGGCAGCCGCTAGTCAGACTACGACGACAGCCCAGTATCAACATGATTGCGCTGGTAAGTGTGCTCGCCCATCGCCTCGATCTGCCCATCAATCAACGCTTCGAATGGTGCAAGCAAGGCATCGAAACGGTTAGGGGCTTCAACACTGTTGAGGGCCTCAACAATCGCCTCGATAGTCGACAATGCTCCCGGCATAGGCGCTTTGCGCAGGCGATAGCGCGACTGCAGCCCCTGCGCCAGCATCACCCGTGGCAACGCTGCTAAAAGCGGGTTCAGGTGCAGCAGTTTGCGCGCCTTGCGCCAGGTGCCGTCGGGCACCACCAGCAACAGGGGCAGTTCGCCATGCTGCTTGGCAAACGGCACTAGCGCGTGCGCCTGCTCTCCGGGAAACAACAGGCAGGCACGGTACCCCGGTTGCTGCAACAAGGCAGGCAACTGGTCGAACACTTCGCCCACCAGCAACTCGGCATTGCTCAGGCCTAGCGCGGCCAGCCGTGCTGTATTGAGCGCATGACGCACCTCACTCGGGTGCTGCAGGATCAGCACCCGGGTGCGGCTCGCTAAATGGGGAATCAGTACGCATAAACAGCGTTCGACCGGGCGGGTGCAGCGTGGGCATTGCGGGCGTGGCATGGGGCTCTCCTCGGCCGCGCAGTGTGCCACAAGCGCAGGCAGCCGGCCCGCTTTCACTCGGGCCGGCTGCCCTGACTCAACGGTTGAAGCGTTCGGCCAGGCTGTGCAGATAGTCAGCCATGTCCTCCAGTTCCTGACCGATCTGCGCACCCTGATGCGCCTGCTCGGCGCTGCGATCTGACAACTGCGCGATCTGGGTAATCTGCCGGCTGATGTCTTCCGCAACATGGCTCTGCTCTTCGGAAGCCGAGGCCATCTGCTGGCTCATGCCGGTAATACGGCTCACTGCCTCACTGATGCCATCCAGGGCGGTGCGCACCGATTCGACGCTCTCAACACTCTGCCTGGAAATCGATTCGCCCTTGCCTGCCGTCACCACCGCCCGCTCGGCACCGGCCCGCAGCGACGAGATGATCTGGTGAATCTGCTCGGTTGACTCACGGGTTCGCGATGCCAGCGAACGCACTTCATCCGCCACCACGGCAAAACCACGGCCTTGTTCACCCGCACGCGCGGCTTCAATCGCTGCGTTGAGCGCCAGCAGATTGGTCTGTTCGGCAATCGAGGTGATCACATCCGCCACGCTGCCAATGGACTGCGTGGAGTTGGCCAGATCATTCACCGCCTGGCCGATGTCTACCACGGCCTGTGCCATGTGCTGCATCGAATCCAGGCTGCCGCTGGCCAATTGCAGGCCCTGTTTGGCCAGGCGGTCGGCCTCCTCTGCGGCATGCGAAGTGTTCTGCACGTTGTGTGTCACTTCCTGGATGGTGGCCGCCATCTGGTTGATTGCAGTCGCCGACTGATCGGTTTCACTGCGCTGCTGATCCAGCATCTTGGCCCCGGAGCGGGACAGGTCCGCCGAACGCGTTGCATGTTTCTTGACATTGTTGCCGGCATCTTCGATACGCGTCAGCGCGGTCTGCAAACGCGCGTCCTCGCTGATCATGGCCATATCGAGCAAGGCCTGGGCACCGCGGCTGTCGGTATAGGTCAGGGCCACCAGTGAACTGGTAAAGGCCTTGGGATGCTCGGCCAGGGTTTGCCGGATCAGGCTGCGCTTGGCGTAGGACTGGTAAGCCCCCAGGCCGAACATCGCGGCGAAGATGAACGCCCAGAGCCAGGGACCACTGAGCACGAAGTGCGACGCAAGAATAATCAGCCCGGTGAGAATCAGTGGCCAGGACTGCACGATATCCAGCAACCAGTACTCCAGCTTGGGCACCGGTGGTTTACCTTCGCGCAGGCGTGCATAGAGTTTCTCGGCGCGCCGTTTCTGCGCCTCATCGGGCACTGAGCGCACCGACTCGTAACCGGCAATACGGCCGTTTTCATAGATGGGCGTGACATAGGCGCTGACCCAGTAGAAGTCGCCATTTTTGGAGCGATTCTTGACAATACCCATCCAGGGTTTGCCCTGTTTGATGGTTTCCCACATGTGGGCGAATACACCGGGCGGCATATCTGGATGACGAACCAGGTTGTGTGGCTGGCCGATCAGCTCTTCGCGGGTAAAGCCGCTGATCTCGACAAAAGCATCATTGCAATAAGTGATGATGCTGTTGAGATCGGTGGTAGAAATCAGCCGTTCGCTTTCAGGAAACGTTCTTTCCCGCTGGGTTACTGGGAGGTTCTGGCGCATCTGAAGCTATCCCTGTCTGAGCTATTTACATAACTGCTGATGTAGGTCTAGCACAGCCATGTAAAGGCGCTAGCAAATGCTTGTTTTAAAAAACACAGCACTGATCCAGAGCAATTTTCCCAGGCAACAGCATGCTGCTGCCTGGCATGACCTGGCGACAGACAAGCTGCATTCAGAAGGAAGAATCAGTGTCGACGTGTAGTCGAGCGGGCCGCGGGCACGTCGCTACGCACAGGGATTGGTTGCAGGCGTGGCCGCTCGCGCAGGCCCAAGGCAACCAACAGGTTCAGCAGGACAGTCTGCAACTTGGCGCTCATGAAATTACCTCCAACCAAGAACATCGGACAGGTGCATGCACACCTGTTTCCAGCCTAGTTCAGGCCTGAGCAGTCTGCAGGCACAGTCGTTAAAACATCACCCGCAAGCCGGCATACAGGGTGCGCCCCGGGCCTGGTTCGAAGTAGCGTGCGTTGCCGTCATTGATGCGCAGGTTGTCAAAGTACTCGCGCCCCAGCAGGTTATCGATGCCCAGGTACGGCTCCAGGCTTTGCTCGGCAAACTGCAAACGTTTGCCAAGCCGCAGGCTAAGCAAGGCATGCCCGGGGGCAGACTGAGTATTGCCATCATTGGCGTAGACCTGCGCCTGCGCCGTGACACCCAGCCGCAGGTAGAAATCCTGATGTTCATAGGCCACTTCACTGAACAGGCTCTGCGCCGGAATACCGGGCACACGGTTGCCAGAAAAATCCTCAGCCTGTGCCTGGTAGTCGATAAAGCGGTAACGGTTATAGGCATAGGCCAGGGACCAGCGCCAGGCGTCGGCAAGCTGCCAGTCGAGGCTAAGCTCAACGCCATCGCGCCGTGATTGCCCGGCGTTACGGTAAAAATTGCGACCGGACTGGAAGCTGAACGCGACCAACTCATCCTCCAGGTCGATGCGGTATAGCGCCAGGGCATAGCGCAGCGCTGGCCATTCCCCTTTGATGCCCAGTTCACGGCTGAATGCCTGAGCCGGTTGCAAGGCACTGTTGAAGCCTGCGCCTTGCGGATTACCCAGTTCGTTGATGGTCGGCGTTTCGAACGAGCTGGCCAGGCGCGCATAGAGTGATTGCTGCTCGCTGAAGCGATAACTCAAACCGCTGCTGTAATTCCAATCAGTCAGGCGTCGTGAACCGGAGTCATCACGGTTGTCGATCAGATAGGCATCATCCACCGCCAGGCGCACGCGGTCATAGCGCAGCCCGAATGTGGCCTGCCATTGCTCGCTGAGGTCGATCTGATCCTCGACAAACAGCCCCTGACTTAGCGCCGACTCCTCCTGCTGCTGGCGCAGGGTGCCGCGCTCGCCGAACAGGTTGTCATAGCGCTGCCGCTCATCGCGCTGCGCCTCCAGGTCGAAACCGGCGCTGAGTTTATGCGCCAGACCGGCCACGTCACGGTAATGGCTGTACTGCCCGCCTATGCCAGTGAAATAACGTTCGAAGGTGGTCTGCCCGCTGGTACGAAAACCCAATCGATTACCAAACTCGCGATGCCCCAGGTAGCTGCGCAACTGGTACTGATCGGCCCCTGTGCCATAACCATCCCAGACCAGTCCCAGGCGCTGCTGGCGAATATATTCATCGGCATCAAAGCGCAGGTTGCCGGCTGCCGCCTGGCGGCGATCTGCCTTGACCTCAGCCGCCGTCAGGCCGCCGGGGTCTTCGGCACGGTTGTCGATGGCGTTGAGGTTCAAACGCAGTTGGCCGTTCGGCGCATACCAGCGCAGCTTGCCGGTCAGGCTGTTGGTCTGCGCACGGCTGTGCTCACGGTAACCGTCCAGTTGGCTGCTGTTGAAAGCCAGCAGGCCACCCAGATTGCCATCGCTGCCACCCAACTCGCCGCGCAGACGCTGATAACCCAGCCCCGCTGCACTCAGATCCAGTTGCATCGACGGCAGGCTTGGCGGCTCGCGGGTATCGATGACCAGTACGCCGCCGGCGGCATTGCCATACAGCACCGAGGCGGGACCGCGCAGCACCTCCATGCGTTCGACCAGGCCGAGGTCGAGGCCGTCAAGCTCGGTCTGGCCATCCGGCATGGTCAGGGGCACACCATCGACCAGCACGCGAATCCCACGCACACCGAAATTGCCGCGCGCGCCAAAACCGCGAATGGCCGGACGCAGACCCTGGGCCAGGTTGTAGCGGTTGAGGCTGAACACCCCGGGCACGCGGGCCAGCCACGAATCCAGGGCGAGGGACTGCTCGCCCTGAGCAGTCGATGCGTCAACCACGGTTACCGCCGCTGGCGTACTCAGCCAGCGCATATGGCTACGCGGGCTGGTAATCAGCAAAGGCGAGAGTTCGACCGCTTCAGCTTCAGCTTCAGCTTCAGCCTCGACCTCGGCCGCCAGCAGCACAGGCCGCTCCGCCAGCAGACACAAGCCGGCAGTCAGCGCAGCCCAGGCAACACGCACGCGGCTCAATACTCCTTGTCGGCCTGATCCTTGCGCCGATAAGGGAACACGTCGATCACCTTGCCAGCGCGGATAGCCTCCTGCAGGCCCTTCCAGTAATCGGCGTCATACAGATCGCCATGCAATTCACTGAACAGCCTGCGCTGCTTGATATCGGCAAACAGGAACGGCGGGAATTCCTCGGGGAACACATCCAGTGGGGCCACCGAATACCAGGGCTCGGAGGACATTTCATCCTCGGGGTAACGCGGTGGCGGAATGCGCCGGAAGTTGGCTTCGGTGAGGAAGCAGATCTCGTCGTAGTCGTAGAACACCACACGGCCGTGGCGGGTCACGCCGAAATTCTTCAACAGCATGTCGCCGGGGAAGATGTTGGCTGCCGCCAGCTGCTTGATCGCCAGGCCGTAGTCATCCAGCGCCTCGCGCACCTGCGCTTCGCTGGCACTTTCCACATAGAGGTTAAGCGGGGTCATGCGCCGTTCGGTCCAGCAGTGGCGCACCAGCACCGTGTCGCCATTGACCTCGACGGTGGACGGCGCCACTTCCAGCAGTTCCGCCAGGCACTCGGGATCGAACTTGCTCAGCGGGAAGCGGAAATCAGCAAACTCCTGAGTGTCAGCCATGCGCCCTACCCGGTCGACGGTTTTCACCAGGCGGTACTTCTCGATCACCGTGGCGCGGTCAACGTTCTTCGACGGCGAGAAGCGGTCCTTGATGATCTTGAATACAGTGTTGAAGCCCGGCAGGGTGAATACGCTCATCACCATGCCACGCACCCCCGGGGCCATGACGAATTTGTCGTCGGTGGTGGCCAGGTGGTTGATCAGCGAGCGGTAGAACTCCGACTTGCCGTGCTTGTAGAAACCGATTGAGGTGTACAGCTCGGCAATGTGCTTGCCCGGCAGGATGCGCTTGAGGAAGCCGACAAACTCCGCCGGATAGCCGACCCGCACCATGAAGTAGGAACGGGTAAAGGAGAAGATGATCGACACCTCGGCTTCGTCAGTAATCAACGCATCGATCTGAATGCCCTGCCCCTCGCGGTGCAGCAACGGGATTACCAGCGGCCATTGCTCATCGCGGGTGTAGATACGCCCCACCAGGTAGGCGCCCTTGTTGCGGTACAGGCGTGATGAAAACAACTCGATGCGCAGGTCAGGGTCCTTGCACACCCAGTCTGGCAGGCTGTCGCGCAGTTGCTTGAGCAAGCGCGCGAGGTCACGTTCAAGGTTTTCGTAGCCCACTTCGAAGCTGAAATCTTCGAAAATCTGCCGCAGCGCCGGCTCTACATCGCCCTTGGGCTCGTACACGCGGGTTTGCGGGGCACGCTCATTGACCCGCAGCGCCGGGCGCGTGGTGTGGATAAACATGCAGCCGTCGTTGATCTGATCATGGCTGAACAGGCCGCAGAAGATCGAGTTGAACCAGGTTTCCGCCAGCTCATCGTCGTAACGCAGGTCGATCAGGGCGATGTAGGCCGACTTGACCAGCGGCCACTGCTCCACATCCAGCAGCACATCGGCCTCATAGGCCTTGCGCAGGCGCTCGCTGACCGCCGTGACAAACTCTTCATAGAGGGCAATCCGGGCCGCAGATGCCTGCTGGATCTCTTGCCACTGGGCCTGCTCGAAACGCACCCGCGCCCCGTTGGTAATCTGCCGGAACTGCTCGCGGTAATCGTCGAAGCCTTCGAGGATAAGTGCGGCAATCGCGCTGGCCGGCCATTGCTGTGGCATAAACGAACCCCTACAGAAGAAATGCGGATAATCCGTCGAGCTTATCCAGTGGCCGCGCCAAGTAAAAGCCGGCAATGCATGGATAGGCGCTTATCTACGACGAAATATTGCCAATTCAGTACTTTGAAAGCGTATTTCGGATTGCCTTGGCAGGCGCGCCCGGCAACACTGCTCGGCCTGTTTCGCTGTTGTGGAGTCTGTTGTGCGCCTTGCTGACCTGAGCCGTCTGCTGTTGCTTGCTGCCATCTGGGGCGCCAGCTTTCTCTTCATGCGCATCGTCGCGCCGGTACTGGGCAGCATGCCGACCGCATTTTTCCGCGCCAGCCTGGGCATGCTCGGCCTGCTGGTGATTCTCCTGCTGATGCGCGTGCGCTGGGACTTCACAGGCAAGCTCAAGCATTGCCTGCTGCTTGGAGTCATCAACGCCGGCCTGCCCTCGGCCATGTATTGCATGGCCGCGCTGGTGCTGCCGGCCGGCTATTCGGCAATTTTCAATGCCACCACGCCCATGATGGGGGTGCTGATCGGCATGCTGTTCTTCGCTGAAGCGCTGACCCTGAGTAAAGCGGCCGGCGTGGCCATCGGTCTGTTCGGAGTAGCGGTGCTGACCCGCACCGGCCCGGTGGAGTTCGACCTTAAGCTGCTGCTGGGGGCCGCCGCCTGCCTGGTGGCGACCGCCTGCTATGGCGTTGCCGGTTTTCTCACCCGCCGCTGGATTGGTCAGCAAGGCGGCCTGGACAATCGCTTGACGGCGTTTGCCAGCCTGTGTGGTGCCAGCCTGTTTCTGCTGCCCTGGTTTGCAGGTTCCCTGGTGTTACAGGCACCAGCCAGCTGGGGCGGGCTGCAGGTCTGGCTGTCGCTGGCCGGGCTGGGCTTTATCTGCACAGCATTCGCCTACGTGCTGTATTTCCGCCTGCTCAGTGATATCGGGCCGATCAAGGCCAGCACCACCACCTTCCTGATCCCGCCCTTCGGCGTACTCTGGGGCGCCTTGTTGCTCGATGAGCCGCTGTCCTGGGCGTATCTGTATGGCGGTGTGCTGATCGCCATCGCCCTGTGGCTGGTGGTTCGCCCGACAGCCGGGAAACCTGCCTGATGCCAGCCTAGGCCTGGACAAACTGCACAAAAAAGCCCGCAGTTATACGGGCTTTTTTGTGCAAAACCGGTCAAACAGCACTCAACTCAGGCGCGAGGTCGACTTGCGGATGATCTTGATCGAATGCTTGAGCGTCGGTTTGCGCGTCACGCTGATGGCGCGGCGGGTCACGGTGTCGATGGTGATATTCCAGAAGCCACTGCTGGGCACAGTGATCTTTGCCGGAAAGCTGTCGAACGCACCGCCGTGGTAGGTATGCCGGCCGCCATTCTTGAAGCTGCGGAAGTTGGCATCACTCATCAGGCGAATGTTGCAGGTCTGCGAGCACTCGATCACGACGATATCGTCTTCGTTGAGGTGCTCGCGCTGGTGTATGAATTTCATCTGCTGTCTCAGGCTGCGTAGGCGACAAAGCCGCGACTATAGCATGCCGCCTGGGCATCCACGGCCAACGGGGCCGGGCCTAGACGCGAGACGTTACACAATCTGCGCCACCCAAGCTGGTCAGCGCCGGACTTTCACTCTATACAGCCCAGGCAAGTAGTCGCTCAGTGTCCGGTACGGTTATTGGAATCCAGTTGTCGAGCGTTTGATCTCCCCCTCGACTTCAGGAGCCTCACCATGACCTTGCTTGACCCACGCGCCAACGAGCTCTACGCCAGCAAGCTCTACAGCGCCAGCATCATCGGCCACACCACCGCGCACAGTGCGCGGATCTGGATCCGCCTCTACGAACCCGGCCAATGGACCCTGGTGGTGTCCAAACAACCGTTCAGTGGCGACCTCAAGCGTCTGGGTGAACACAACATTGCCGCCTTCCTGCAAGAGCAGGCCATCCAGCCCTGCGCGGTTCTGAGCCATGACTTCAGCTACGCCAGCAACCTGACCCACTGCTTTGACGTGGCCGATCTGGAGCCGTCGACACGCTATTTCTATGCGGTGATGACCGAGCGCAAGGAGGTCAGCCGCCGCACCGAACTGGGCTACGGCACACCTCGGCAGTTCCGTACCCTGGCGGCCAACCCGGAGGAAATCGTCTTCGGTTTCTACAGCTGCCACGACCATATCAACGCGGGCGGCGATGTCGGGGCCTGGCCGAACTTTCTTGAACAGCTGAACGACCTCAAGGCCGACTTCGTGATTGGCGGTGGTGACCAGATCTATGTCGATACCAATGCCAAGCTGGGCTTCCCGGACATCTGGAAATGGCTCAAGGACAACAAACCGGCTCTGCTGGAGCGTTACCGCAAGGGTCGTGGCTACGACCAGGCTGGCCTCTACGAGTACCTGCTGGACATCTACCGCTGGTACTACCGGGTGTACTGGAATGTCGGGGCGCTGCAGCAGGTGTATGAACGCTTCCCTCAGTACATGATCTGGGACGACCACGAGATCATGGATGGCTGGGGCTCTTTTACCGAAAAAGAACGCCTGAAACGCCTCTCGCGGCTGTTCAATGAAAACCAGCCAAGTGTCGACAAGATGTTGGTGAACCTGATGTGGAAGGCTGCCTGCCGCGCCTATTACGAATACGAGCACAGCCACAATCCCCAGACGCCCTACGACACCGACGAACCGGATAACTGCCAGTGGGATTATTCCTTCGCCCATGGCCCTGCCGCCTTCTACGCTCTGGATGTGCGCGGTCACCATGATGTGGAAAAACAGGGCGATCCCTACCTGCTGCTCGGCAAGGCGCAGATGACTCGTTTTCAGAACTGGCTGCAGGCCGCTGCGGACAACCCTGCCTGCGCCGTGCTGTTCGTGATCACTCCGGTGCCGCTGCTGCACTGGGTCGATGCGCTGGTCAACTATGCCGACCTGGGCAGCGTCAAAGACGACTTCATGGATGAGTGGGACCACCAGAGCAACTGGAGTGAACGCGCGGTGCTGCTGCGCAACGTTTTCGACCGCCTGGACCGCCAAGGTAAGCTGCTGGTGTTTCTCAGCGGTGATGTGCACTGCGCCTCGGCCTATCGCCTGACGCACGAGCGTTACCGCAAAGCCCGCATTTACCAGCTCACCTCCAGTGCCATCTCACGCAAACCTGCGCCCTCTGCCAGCATGCTCGGCATCAGCGCGGGCGGTGAACTCAAGGGCAGCAAAGGTGTATTTGGCGAGCGGTTGTTTGCCCTGACCGGCAATAAGAACTTCTCGCTGTTGCGCGTGCGCCGGCAAGCAGGTGGCCAATATGAAGTGGCCGTGGACCTGTGCTGGCCCGGTGAAGAGGCCGGCTCCACCATCCGCAAGCGCCTGATTCTCGACTAACCGAACTACGCCGGTCGGCCCGGCAGCCAGGCTGTTACAAGCCGGCTGCCGTTTCGCTGGCGCCGGTGGTAGCATGCGCGCCCCATGCATATTCACGACTTTCAGCAACGCCTGACCGACCTCGGTGCCAAGCCCATGCACATCGGGCGTATTACCCGTGCCTGGCTGCGTGGCGTACCGCTGGACACCGGTACGCGCAACCAGAAGACCGAGAACTTCCTGCCGCTGGCGGTGCGCAACGCCCTGCCCGAAATCAGCAGCGAACTCGATGGCCTGGCGCGCCTCAGCTCTGAACACCCCGGCGGCGATGGTTCGGCGCGGCTGCTGGTGGAGCTGGCCGACAAACAGATGGTGGAAAGCGTGCTGCTGCCGCGCGATGGCCTGTGCGTTTCCAGTCAGGTTGGTTGTGCGGTGGGCTGCGTATTCTGCATGACTGGCAAAAGCGGCCTGCTGCGCCAGTTGAGCACTGCCGAGATCGTCGCTCAGGTGGCGCTGGCGCGGCGCTTTCGCCCGGTGAAGAAAGTAGTCTTCATGGGCATGGGCGAGCCGGCGCACAATCTCGACAATGTGCTCGAAGCCATCAATTTGCTCGGCACCGAGGGCGGCATCGGCCAGCGCAACCTGGTGTTCTCAACCGTCGGCGATCCACGGGTGTTCGAGCGCTTGCCGCAGCAGCAGATCAAGCCAGCGCTGGCGCTGTCGCTGCATACCACCGACGCCGAACTGCGCCAGGCACTGCTGCCGCGCGCGCCACGTATTGATCCTGAAGAGCTGGTGGAGCTGGGTGAAACCTACGCACGGCAGATCGATTACCCGATCCAGTATCAGTGGACGCTGCTCAAGGGCATCAACGATAGCCAGGCGGAAATGGACGGCATCCTGCGCCTGCTCAAGGGCAAGTACGCGATCATGAACCTGATCCCCTACAACAGCCTGGAAGCTGACGAATTCCAGCGCCCTGATGGTGACCGTATCGTGCAGATCGTGCGTTACCTGCACAGCCGTGGCGTACTGACCAAGGTGCGCAACAGCGCCGGCCAGGACATTGATGGTGGTTGCGGGCAACTGCGCGCACGGGCGACCGAAGTGCTTGAGCGTCGCAAAGGCCGCACTTCGCCGTGACCTCGCTAGCCGCGAGCCCTTGTTGTAGCAGCATAAAAAATGCCCGCAGTGCGCGGGCATTTTTGTTTAGCCATCTACTTAGTAGTAGGCATTTTCCTTGATGCTGTGGTCGGTCACATCGCGCACGCCTTTGAGCTCGGGGATGCGTTCCAGCAGGGTCTTCTCGATGCCTTCCTTGAGGGTAAAGTCAGCCTGACCACACCCCTGGCAACCGCCACCGAACTGCAGCACAGCAATGCCTTCGTCGACTACGTCGATCAGCGTCACCTGGCCACCGTGGCTGGCCAGGCCGGGGTTGATCTCGGTTTGCAGGTAGTAGTTGATACGTTCGTTGAGCGGACTGTCTTCGTTGACCATCGGTACCTTAGCGTTCGGCGCCTTGATGGTCAGCTGGCCGCCCATACGGTCAGTGGCGTAGTCGACCACGGCATCGTCGAGAAACGGCTCACTGACGGCATCGATCCAGGCAGTGAAGCTGGCCAGGCCCAGTGCAGTGTCTTCGGCCTTCTGCTCGCCCGGTTTGCAGTAGGCAATGCAGGTTTCCGCATACTGGGTGCCCGGCTGGGTGATAAACACGCGAATGCCGATGCCCGGGGTGTTCTGCTTGCTCAGCAGATCAGCCAGATAGTCGTGGGCAGCGTCGGTAATGGTAATGGTGCTCATGGCAACTCCTCGCAAACATGGGCGCAGTGTACGCCACTCGCCAGCGCCGGCAAAGTCCTAGTGTTTTAGTAGGAATAGAACGTATTCACCAAACGCCAGCCCTCGCCGACTTATGCGCAGAGAAACTGCGCAATTGCATCGGCGGCCGCCTGCATGTGCTGCTGATGGCTGAGGCCTGAGCTTTTTAGTGGCTTTAGGTCATGGTCGCCGGCGGTTAACCAGTGCAACGTGATCGCCGCAGACAGCGTATAGCCTGCCACCGCTTGGCGATCGCCCAGGGCATCGCGCTCCCCCTGAATGATCAACGTCGGCGTACTCAGCTCGGCCAAGTGCGCGACACGCGGTTTTTCCGGCTTGCCGACGGCATAAAAGGGATAGCCCAGGCATACCAGCGCATCCGCGCCTAATTCATCAGCCAGCAGACTGGCCATGCGCCCGCCCATGGACTTGCCGCCAATCGCTAGCGGCCCTGCGACCTGTTGGCGCACCTGGCGGTACACCTCGCGCCACTGTTCAAGCAGTTTGGCCTGGGGGTTGGGGGGGCGCTTCTTGCCGTCCAGACGCCGCGCAGCCATGTAGGCGAACTCGAAGCGCACTACAGCAATCCCGCGCGCAGCAAGGCTTTGCGCCATGGTTTGCATGAATTCGCTGTCCATCGGCGCACCCGCACCATGAGCCAGAATCAGGGTGGCGTGCGCCTCGCCAAGCGGACGATCCCACAGCCATGCACCCTCACCCGGCCCCTGCACGTATTGATCCCCGTCAATACCTGCCACCTGCCCTTTGCTCATGCTTGCCTCGCTTAGAACCTACTTACGATTTCGCGAGCTAGAGCCATGCAAGACAAAAACAGGCGAGGAAGCGGAGTGTACGAGTTGTACATGAGCATTCCGAGCCTGTTTTTAACGCAGCAGGGCCGACGCGCAGCAGATCGTAAGTAGGTTCTTGAAGAATCCGTTGGACTGCGGTGCAGATCGTACAGGCCCGCAGCCGCTGATTTTCGATGATCTGCCTATAAACCGTGGATGGAAGCCCAGACATGAACACAGCAACCAGTTCCGCCTACAACTACAGGGTGGTTCGCCAATTCGCCATCATGACAGTGGTGTGGGGCATTGTCGGGATGGGGCTCGGCGTGTTTATCGCCGCGCAACTGGCTTGGCCCGAACTCAACTTCAACCTACCGTGGACCAGCTTCGGGCGCCTGCGCCCGCTGCATACCAACGCGGTGATCTTCGCCTTCGGCGGTTGCGCACTGTTCGCTACCAGCTATTACGCGGTGCAACGCACCTCGCAGGCCACCCTGTTCGCCCCCAAACTGGCGGCCTTTACCTTCTGGGGCTGGCAACTGGTGATCGTGCTGGCGGCCATCAGCCTGCCACTGGGCTGGACCAGCTCGAAAGAATACGCCGAACTGGAATGGCCGATCGACATTCTGATCACCATTGTCTGGGTCAGCTACGCCATCGTGTTCTTCGGCACGGTGATCAAGCGTAACGTCAGCCACATCTATGTGGGCAACTGGTTCTTCGGTGGTTTTATCCTCACCGTGGCCCTGCTGCACCTGGTCAACAACCTGGAAGTGCCGGTCACCCTGACCAAGTCCTACTCGGCCTATGCCGGGGCGACGGACGCGATGATCCAGTGGTGGTACGGCCACAACGCCGTGGGCTTTTTCCTCACCGCCGGTTTTCTGGGGATGATGTATTACTTCGTGCCCAAGCAGGCTGGGCGCCCGGTGTATTCCTACCGCTTGTCCATCGTGCACTTCTGGGCGCTGATTGCCGTGTACATCTGGGCCGGCCCGCACCACCTGCACTACACCGCGCTGCCGGACTGGGCGCAGAGCCTGGGCATGGTGATGTCGCTGATTCTCCTGGCACCGAGCTGGGGCGGCATGATCAACGGCATGATGACCCTCTCCGGGGCCTGGCATAAGTTGCGCACCGACCCGATCCTGCGCTTTCTGGTGGTGTCCCTTGCGTTCTATGGCATGTCGACCTTTGAAGGTCCGATGATGGCGATCAAGACCGTCAACGCCCTGTCTCACTATACCGACTGGACCATCGGTCACGTGCACGCCGGTGCGCTCGGCTGGGTGGCCATGGTGTCCATCGGCTCGCTGTATCACATGCTGCCGAAAGTCTTCGGCCGCGAAGAGATGCACAGCACCAGCCTGATCAACGTGCACTTCTGGCTCGCCACCATCGGCACCGTGCTCTATATCGCCTCGATGTGGGTCAACGGTATCGCCCAGGGCCTGATGTGGCGCGCAGTCAACGAAGACGGCACCCTCACCTACTCCTTCGTCGAAGCACTGGAAGCCAGCCACCCCGGCTTTGTGGTGCGAGTGATCGGCGGCGCGATCTTCTTCGCCGGCATGCTGGTGATGGCCTGGAACGTCTGGCAGACCGTGCGCCATACCAAAGCCGCTGAGATGGAAGCCGCCGCGCAGTTTTCGCTTGAGGGAGCCCACTGATGAGACACGAAATACTCGAGAAGAACATCGGCCTGATGGCGCTGATGATGGTACTGGCCGTGAGTATCGGCGGCCTGACGCAGATTGTTCCGCTGTTCTTCCAGGACGTCACCAATGAACCAGTGGCCGGCCTCAAGCCCTACACCGCACTGCAACTGGAAGGCCGCGACATCTATATCCGCGAGGGCTGCGTCGGCTGCCACTCGCAGATGATTCGCCCGTTCCGCGCCGAAACCGAGCGCTACGGCCACTACTCGGTCGCCGGTGAAAGCGTCTACGACCACCCCTTCCTCTGGGGCTCCAAACGCACCGGGCCGGACCTGGCCCGTGTGGGCGGCCGCTACTCGGATGAATGGCACCGCGCGCACCTGTACAACCCGCGCAACGTGGTGCCGGAGTCGAAGATGCCTTCTTATCCCTGGCTGGTGGAAGGCACTCTGGACGGCCAAGACACCCCGGCCAAGATGAAGGCCTTGCGCCTTCTCGGCGTGCCCTACAGCGATGAAGACATTGCCGGCGCCACCGCAGCCGTTAAAGGCAAAAGCGAGATGGACGCCATGGTTGCCTACCTGCAAGTGCTTGGCACTGCCGTGAAGAACAAGAGGTAAGCCATGTCATTCGAATTTATTGATATCGGCGCTCTGGATATTGGAACCGTACGCGGCATCGGCACGGCACTGGTTCTGCTGTCGTTTGTCTGTGTGACCCTCTGGGCTTACAGCGGCAAACGTCGCGCAGCCTTCGATCAAGCCGCCCTGCTGCCCTTTGCCGATGAACCCAAGCTGGCTGCACCTAGGAGCAAGACCCCATGAGCACTTTCTGGAGCTGGTACATCACCCTGCTGACAGTCGGCACCCTGATCGCGCTGTTCTGGCTGATTTTCGCCACCCGCAAGAGCGAAGTTCACAAGAGCCCCACCGATCAGACCATGGGGCATGCCTTCGACGGCATTGAGGAATATGACAACCCACTGCCCAAGTGGTGGTTCATGCTGTTTCTCGGCACGCTGATCTTCTCGATTGTCTACCTGGTGCTGTATCCCGGCCTGGGCAGCTGGAAAGGCGTACTGCCGGGTTACGAAGGCGGCTGGACCCAGGTCAAGCAATGGCAGCGCGAAGTCGACAAGGCGGATGAGCTGTATGGGCCTATCTTCGCCAAATACGCAGCCATGCCCCTGGAAGAAGTGGCCAAAGACGAGCAGGCGCTGAAAATGGGTGGTCGCATGTTCGCCACCTATTGCTCGGTTTGCCACGGCTCCGACGCCAAAGGTGCGGTGGGCTTCCCCAACCTGACCGACAGCCACTGGCGCTGGGGCGGCGAGCCTAATGTGATCAAGACCAGCATCCTCAATGGTCGCATCGGTGCCATGCCGGCCTGGGTCGCCGTGATTGGCGAAGAAGGCGTGCAGCAGGTAGCAGCTTATGTACGCAAGGATCTGGCCGGTTTGCCACTGCCTGCTGACAAGAGCTTCGACCTGGAAAAAGGTGCCGCCATCTTTGCCGCCAACTGCCAGGCCTGCCACGGCGCGCAAGGCACCGGCATGGCCATGCTGGGCGCGCCTGACCTGACCAGCCCGGCTGGCTGGATCTACGGCAGCAGCCTGGTGCAGCTGCAACAGACCATCCGCCACGGCCGCAATGGCCAGATGCCGGCGCAAGAGCAGTATCTGGGCAACGACAAAGTGCATTTGCTCGCCGCTTATGTACTGAGCCTGAGCAAATCGCAGCAGAACGCTGCCGCCCAGTAAGGCGCCTGTAACACACTGACTGGCGAGCCAGCCTCGCCAGTCAGTACAAAACCCCCGCCCCTCGCGCTGGACAGCTGCTCCAGCCATGCGACCCAAGGTCGCACCCTTCCGACCAAGTGCACGCGCGATGTTTGACTTGAGCTAATCTTGTCGACAGTCGCCACCTGTCATAACTCCAAGGCGATTCCCATCTTTCGCGCTACGCCTGTTAGGCGTTTATTGCTTGCGGCAATGCCCTGCATACGCGGCCATGCATGCTTGCCAACAGCCCTGAAAGCCTTATCGCGCCGGCTTGTGTCGTTGCAATGAGCACCTGCTTTCTCCATACTTGCCGCCGATTTTTGCCCCTAAAAAATCCATTAACCGTGGAACCCATAATGAGCACAGCAATCAGTCCGACTGCTTATAACTACAAGGTGGTTCGCCAGTTCGCCGTAATGACGGTGATCTGGGGAGTCATTGGCATGAGCCTGGGTGTTTTCATCGCCGCACAGCTGGTGTGGCCTGAACTTAACCTGGGTATGGAATGGACGAGCTTTGGCCGTCTGCGTCCGCTGCACACCAACGCGGTGATTTTCGCCTTCGGTGGTTGTGCGCTGATGGCCACCTCGTTCTACGTGGTGCAACGCACCAGCCAGGCACGCCTGATCTCTGATGGCCTTGCCGCGTTCGTATTCTGGGGCTGGCAAGCCGTGATCGTCGCAGCAGTGATCACTCTGCCGATGGGTTTCACCGGTTCCAAGGAATACGCCGAGCTTGAGTGGCCAATCGATATCCTCCTGGGCATCGTCTGGATCGCTTATGCCGTGGTGTTCTTCGGCACCATCATCAAACGCCAGACCAAGCACATCTATGTCGGCAACTGGTTCTTCGGTGCCTTCATTCTGGTTACCGCGATGCTGCACATCGTCAACAGCGCGGCCGTTCCGGTCAGCCTGTTCAAGTCGTACTCCATGTACGCCGGTGCAACAGACGCGATGATCCAGTGGTGGTACGGCCACAACGCGGTGGGTTTCTTCCTGACCACCGGCTTCCTGGGCATGATGTACTACTTCGTACCCAAGCAGGCTGAGCGTCCGATCTACTCCTACCGCCTGTCCATCGTGCACTTCTGGGCGCTGATCACCCTGTACATCTGGGCCGGTCCGCACCACCTGCACTACACCGCACTGCCGGACTGGGCTCAATCCCTGGGTATGGCCATGTCGATCATCCTGCTGGCGCCAAGCTGGGGCGGCATGATCAACGGCATGATGAGCCTGTCGGGCGCCTGGCATAAGCTGCGTACCGACCCAATCCTGCGTTTCCTGGTGGTATCGCTGGCGTTCTACGGCATGTCGACCTTCGAAGGCCCGATGATGGCGATCAAGACCGTCAACGCCCTGTCCCACTACACCGACTGGACTATCGGCCACGTACACGCCGGCGCGCTCGGCTGGGTAGCGATGATTTCCATCGGCGCGCTGTACCACCTGATCCCGAAAGTTTTCGGTCGCCCGCAGATGCACAGCGTTGGCCTGATCAACGCGCACTTCTGGTTGGCCACCATCGGCACCGTGCTGTACATCGCCTCGATGTGGGTCAACGGCATCACCCAGGGTCTGATGTGGCGTGCAGTCAACGAAGACGGCACCCTCACCTACTCCTTCGTTGAAGCGCTGGAAGCCAGCCACCCGGGTTACGTGGTGCGCATGATCGGCGGCGCCTTCTTCGTAGCTGGCATGCTGCTGATGGCTTACAACACCTACCGCACCGTGCGTGCCGCCAAGGCTTCTGAATACGAAGCCGCTGCACAGATCCCTGCTGGAGTAGCGCACTGATGAAACACGAAATCATTGAGAAGAATATTGGCCTGATGGCGCTGCTGATGGTTCTGGCCGTCAGCATCGGCGGCCTGACTCAAATTGTTCCGCTGTTTTTCCAGGACGTGACCAACGAGCCGGTAGAAGGCCTCAAGCCTTACACCGCGCTGCAACTGGAAGGCCGCGATGTGTACATCGCCAACGGCTGTGTCGGCTGCCACTCGCAGATGATCCGTCCGTTCCGCGCTGAAACCGAACGTTACGGCCACTACTCGGTAGCTGGTGAAAGCGTCTGGGACCACCCGTTCCTGTGGGGTTCCAAGCGTACCGGCCCGGATCTGGCTCGTGTCGGCGGCCGCTACTCGGATGAGTGGCAACGTGCGCACCTGTACAACCCGCGCAACGTAGTGCCTGAGTCGAAGATGCCGGCATACCCCTGGCTGGTCGAGAACAAACTCGACGGCAAGGACACCGCCAAGAAGATGGAAGTCATGCGTGGCTTTGGTATTCCTTACACCGATGAAGACATCGCTGGTGCCAAGGATGCTGTAAAAGGCAAAACCGAAATGGACGCCATCGTTGCGTACCTGCAGGTTCTCGGCACTTCCATCAAGAACAAACGGTAACGCGCGATGGATATCGGGACTATTCGCGGCATAGGTACAGCAGTGGTGTTCATCGCCTTTATCGGCGTTGTGCTCTGGGCCTACAGCAGCAAGCGTAAAGACAGCTTCGACGAGGCCGCCAACCTGCCCTTCGCCGACGATCCCAAACCCAACGAGCGTGACGAGCAATCTTCCAGGAGCAATAACCAATGACCACGTTCTGGAGTTGGTACGTAACCATTCTGTCTCTGGGCACCATCTTTGCCCTGACTTGGCTGATCTTCGGCACCCGCAAGGGCCAGCGCGAAGAAACCACCGAAGAAACTGTCGGCCACTCTTTCGACGGTATCGAAGAGTTCGACAACCCGCTGCCCAAGTGGTGGTTCATGCTGTTCGTCGGCACCATCATCTTTGCCCTCGGTTACCTGGCCCTCTACCCGGGCCTGGGTAACTGGAAAGGTTTGCTGCCGGGCTACGACTACCTCGACACCGAGGCCAAGACGCCGTTTGCCACCAACGTGCAGATCGCCGGCGGCGCCGAGCGCAATAGCGGCTGGACTGGCGTGCACCAGTGGGAAAAAGAGATGGCCAAGGCTGATGCCCAGTACGGCCCGATCTTTGCCAAGTACGCCGCCATGCCGATTGAACAAGTGGCCCAGGACGAGCAGGCGCTGAAAATGGGCGGTCGCCTGTTTGCCTCCAACTGCTCGGTCTGCCACGGTTCTGACGCCAAGGGCGCCTACGGCTTCCCCAACCTGACCGACAACGACTGGCTGTACGGCGGCGAGCCGGAAACCATCAAGACCACCATCATGGCGGGTCGTCAGGGCATGATGCCTGCGCAGCTCGATGCACTGGGCGAAGAAGGTATCCGCAACGTGGCTGGCTACATTCGCAGCCTCTCCGGTTTGAAAAACCCGGAAGGTATCGCGGTTGACCTTGCCGCAGGTCAAGACATCTTCGCGACTACTTGTGCAGTCTGTCATGGCGCTGAAGGTAAGGGTCAACATGCCATGGGCGCACCCAACCTGACCGACAAAGTCTGGCTCTACGGCTCCAGTTTTGCTCAGGTGCAACAAACTCTGCGCTACGGCCGTAACGGCAAGATGCCAGCTCAGGCTGATTTCCTGGGCAACGATAAAGTGCATCTGCTGGCGGCTTACGTGTACAGCCTGTCACAAGGTAAAACCGAGAAGTGATTCTCCGGCTCTGGCAGGCGCGACCGCTGGTCGCACCTGCCGAGCAATCGTCAGGCGTACCATAGCGCAAGAGCCCGTATGACTTCGGCCGGCACGTATCGGTTGAAGCAGCCAATCAACCGCCGTGGTACGAACTGATGAGCGCACAGATTCCAGTCAAAGACGTCACCCCTGCCCCGGCCAAGGTCGAAGTTGTCGACCTGTACGCCAACCGCGAAAAAATCTACACCCGCTCCTTCACCGGCATCTTCCGCAACCTGCGCATGCTCGGTGGCGCAGCCCTGTTCCTGTTGTACTTCGGCACCGTATGGTTGAACTGGGATGGTCGTCAGGCCGTCTGGTGGAACCTGCCGGAGCGCAAGTTCTACATCTTCGGTTCCACCTACTGGCCGCAGGATTTCGTCCTGCTCTCGGCGCTGTTGATCATCTGCGCCTTCGGTCTGTTCTTTATTACCGTGTTCGCTGGCCGCGTGTGGTGTGGCTACACCTGCCCGCAGAGCGTGTTCACCTGGGTCTTCATGTGGGCGGAGAAAGTCACCGAAGGTGACCGTAACCAGCGCATGAAGCTCGACAAGACCCCCATGAGCACCCAGAAATTCCTGCGCAAGCTGGCCAAACACGGTATCTGGGTCGGCGTTTCGCTGGTCACCGCGATCACCTTTGTCGGCTACTTCACGCCAATTCGCGAGCTGATCCCCGAACTGTTCACCCTGGAGGCCAGTGGCTGGGCGCTGTTCTGGGTTGGTTTCTTCACCCTCGCAACCTATGGCAACGCCGGCTACCTGCGTGAGCAGGTGTGCATCTACATGTGCCCCTACGCGCGCTTCCAGAGCGTGATGTTCGACCAGGACACCCTGATCGTCTCCTATGACCCGCGCCGTGGCGAATCCCGTGGCCCGCGCAAGAAGGACGCCGATTACAAGGCCCAAGGCCTGGGTGACTGTATCGACTGCAAGATGTGCGTACACGTCTGCCCTACCGGCATCGATATCCGCGACGGCCTGCAGATCGAATGCATCGGCTGCGCGGCCTGTATCGATGCCTGTGACAGCATCATGGAGAAGATGAACTACCCGAAAGGGCTGATCAGCTACACCACCGAACACAACCTGTCCGGACAGAAAACCAACCTGGTGCGCCCGCGCCTGATTGGTTACGCGGTGGCGCTGACTGCCATGTTCTGCGTGTTCGCCTGGGCCATCGCCGAGCGTTCGCTGGTGGAACTGGATGTGCTCAAGGACCGTGTGCTCTACCGCGAAAACGAAGAGGGCCGGATCGAGAACGTCTACACCCTGAAGATCATGAACAAGGCCCAGCACGACGTGACCTACCTGATCGAAGCCGATGGCCTCGACGGTCTGGTGTACGAAGGCAAGCGCGAGATCAAGGCAATCGCTGGCGAGGTGTTGTCCTTGCCGGTCGAGCTGTCTATCGAGCCGGAAAAACTTCCGTCAAGCACCAATGAAATCACTTTCCACCTGCACTCGGTGGATGACCCCAGTATCAAAACCGACGCCGCCAGCCGCTTTATCGGCCCGAGCGTGCGCTGATTAGAGAAGCCCATGTCTGAACCCATTGCTGAAAAGAACGCCGAAATCATCAAGCCCTGGTACAAGCAATTCTGGCCCTGGTTCCTGATTGGCCTGCTGGCCTATTCAGTGGTCCAGGGGTTGACCCTGCTGACCATCGCCACGAAGAACCCGCCAGGGCTGATCTCCGATGACTATTACGACGTCGGCAAGGGCATTAACCAGTCGCTGGAACGGGAAAACCACGCCATCCGCCTCAAGCTGCACGCCGTTCTGGTGCTGAACGAGGAAACCGGCGTCGCCAGCCTGCAGCTGAGCGGCAACAGCCGGCCGCAGCAACTGGTGCTTAACCTGATCTCGCCGACCCAGCCGGAACGCGACCGTCGGGTGATTCTGCAACCGCAGGCAGATGGCAGTTACAGCGGGCAGATGATTGATGCGGTTGAAGGCCGTCGCTTTGTCGAGCTGATCGGCCAGGAGGGCGGCAAGGACTGGCGTCTGTTCGAAGAGGAAAACGTCAAGAGCGGAAAAACGATCAACCTCGGGGATGCCCAATAAGCACACCGATGGCCAGTCCGACTCCCTGCTATCACTGTGGCCTGCCGGTTCCTGCCGGCAGCCGTTTCCAGACCCAGGTACTGGGTGCAACCCGCGAGATGTGCTGCCCGGGCTGTCAGGCAGTGGCCGAGGCCATTGTCAGCGGCGGTCTGGAGCACTACTACAAGCACCGCAGCGAAAGCGCCGCCAACCCGCAAAGCCTGCCCCAGGCGCTGCCTGACGAGCTGGCGCTGTATGACCGCAGCGACGTGCAGCAGCCCTTTGTCGAACATGACGGTGAACTCAGCGAGACCTGCCTGCTGATCGAAGGCATCAGCTGCGCGGCCTGTGGCTGGTTGATCGAGAAACACCTGCGTAGCCTTCCAGGCGTCAGCGAGGCGCACCTCAACCTGTCCAACCACCGCCTGCAAGTGCGCTGGGCCGACAGCCAACTGCCGCTCAGCAGCCTGCTCAAGGCGCTGCGCAAGATCGGCTACGCTGCCCACCCCTGGCAGGCCGATGCCGCCGCCGAACAGCTGCACCGCGAGAACCACCGTGCCATGCGCGAGCTGGGCGTGGCGGGCATGCTGTGGATGCAGGTGATGATGGCGACAATGGCCACCTGGCCGGAATTCAACATCGACCTCAGCCCCGAGCTGGACAAGATCCTGCGCTGGGTCAGCCTGTTTCTCACCACACCGATTGTCTTCTACTGCTGCGGCCAGTTCTTCCGTGGCGCGCTGCGCGACCTGCGCACCCGCCACCTGACCATGGATGTATCGGTATCTCTGGCGATTGGCGGCGCCTACATCGCCGGGATCTGGTCAACGGTGACCGGCCAGGGCGAGCTGTATTTCGATGCAGTGGGCATGTTCGCCCTGTTTCTGCTGGCGGGCCGCTATCTGGAACGTCGCGCCCGCGAACGCACGGCTGCCGCCACCGCGCAGCTGGTCAATCTGCTACCGGCCTCCTGTCTACGCCTGGACGCAGCGGGTCAGAGCCAGCGCATTCTGCTCAATGAACTGCAGGTCGGCGATCAGGTACTGGTGCCGCCCGGCGCCCTGCTGCCCGCCGATGGTTGCATCATCCAGGGTCAGTCGAGCGTGGATGAGTCCGTGCTGACCGGCGAGTACCTGCCACAACCACGCAACGTCGGCGACAGCGTGACCGCCGGCACACTCAATGTCGAAGGGCCGCTGCAAATTCAAGTGCAAGCCCTCGGTGATGCCACGCGACTGTCAGCCATCGTTCGCCTGCTAGAGCGTGCGCAAAGCGACAAACCGCGCCTGGCAGTACTGGCCGATCAGGTTGCGCAGTGGTTCCTGCTGATCGTCCTAGTAGTGGCGGCTGTCGTCGGACTGGTCTGGTGGCAGCTCGATCCCTCGCGAGCGTTCTGGATTGTCCTGGCCCTGCTGGTCGCCACCTGCCCGTGCGCCCTGGCCCTGGCCACCCCCACGGCACTGACCGCCGCCACCGGCTCACTGCACAAACTGGGCATGCTGCTGACCCGTGGCCACGTGCTGGAAGGCCTGAACCAGATCGACACCCTGGTGCTGGACAAGACCGGCACCCTCACCGAAGGTCGCCTGACCCTCAGCGCCATCCACCCCCTGCGCGAGCTGGATGCCGACACCTGCCTGGCCCTGGCCGCAGCGCTGGAAAACCGCTCCGAACACCCGATTGCCCGCGCCTTTGGCCAGGCCCCTGAGGCCGCCGAAGCGGTCGACAGCCATCCAGGTTTGGGCCTGCAGGGGCGTGTTGGCAAACGGCTGCTGCGTATCGGCGAGGCCAATTTTGTCTGCGCGCTGAGTACACAACCGGCGCCGACGATTAGCGGCGAACACGGCCAATGGCTGTTGCTAGGCGATGAGCAAGGGCCGCTGGCCTGGTTTGTATTGAATGACCGCCTGCGTGACGACGCGCCGCAACTGATCGACATGGCCAAGAGCAAAGGCTGGCAGATCATGCTGCTGTCCGGCGACAGCTCGCCGATGGTCGGTGAAGTGGCGCGCCAACTGGGCATCACAGACGCCCGTGGCGGCCTCACGCCGGATGCCAAGCTGGAGGTGCTCAAGCAGCTGCACAGCCAGGGCCGCCGCGTTCTGATGCTGGGTGACGGGGTTAACGATGTGCCGGTATTGGCCGCCGCCGATATCAGCGTGGCCATGGGCAGCGCCACCGACCTGGCGAAAACCAGCGCCGACGCCGTGCTGCTGTCCAACCGCCTGAGCAGCCTGGTGCAGGCGTTACACATGGCGCAACGAACCCGGCGCATCATCATCGAGAATCTCACCTGGGCCAGCCTGTACAATGGCCTGGTGCTGCCCTTCGCCGCTATCGGCTGGATTACCCCTATCTGGGCCGCGCTGGGCATGTCGGTAAGTTCATTGCTGGTGGTGATCAACGCTCTGCGCCTGACTCGCACGTAGGTTGGGTTGAGAAGCGTAGCGACGAAGCCCAACATATCCAGATCGCTGCCAGACTCTAAAGCCACGAAACGTTGGGCTTCGCTACGCTCAGCGCCAACCTCCGCGCTGCAGCGTCCAATACCCACTCCGGAGATCCCATGCCCGCCCTCTATATCCTGATCCCGGTCGCCATCGCCCTGGTGGCCTTTGCCATCTGGCTGTTCTTCTGGGCGGTGGACAGCGGTCAGTACGATGACCTCGACGGCCCGGCGCACAGCATCCTGTTTGATGACGAAGACCCCAAGCACACGGCCGCCGTAAGCCAGGTACAACAGCTCGACGAACCTCAGCCTGACCAGGACAAGCCCGGTGCTTGAGCTGCTGCCGCTGCTGATCTCGGCACTGATTCTCGGCCTGCTCGGCGGCGGACACTGCCTGGGTATGTGCGGCGGCCTGATGGGCGCGCTGACCCTGGCCATTCCGCCCGAGCGGCGCGCACAGCGCTTTCAGCTGCTGCTGGCCTACAACCTGGGGCGCATTCTCAGCTACAGCCTGGCTGGCCTGCTGCTCGGCCTGGCAGGCTGGGCAGTGGCCAATAGCCCGCTGGTCATGGGCCTACGCGTAGTTGCGGCGCTGCTGCTGATCGCCATGGGGCTGTATCTGGCCGGCTGGTGGAGCGGACTGACCCGTATCGAAGCCCTCGGCCGTGGTCTGTGGCGGCATATCCAGCCACTGACCCGGCGTTTTATGCCGGTCACCAGTTTGCCGCATGCCTTGATGCTCGGCGGCCTGTGGGGCTGGCTGCCCTGCGGCCTGGTTTACAGCACCCTGTTGTGGGCCGCCAGCCAAGGCAATGCAGTCGACAGCGCTGCGCTAATGCTTGCCTTTGGCCTCGGCACCCTGCCCGTGCTGCTAGCCACCGGCATCGCCGCCGAACGCCTGACCGCCTTGCTGCGCAAACAGGGTGTGCGCACGGCAGCCGGCATTCTGGTGATCCTCTTCGGCCTGTGGACAATGCCCGGCCCGCACCAGCACTGGCTGATGGGTCACTAGCAGGCCGCTTGATACAGGTCAAAACACCCCAGCCGCAGCGCCCATAGACTGCCCGGTATTGAAAGCCAAACCGGGAATACCCGCATGCTCAACGCCATCCAGTGGGACAGCACCCTGATCCGCCGCTACGACCAGGCCGGCCCGCGCTACACCTCCTATCCGACCGCCGTGCAGTTCCATGAGCGCATCAGCCAGTTCGACCTGCTGCACGCCCTGCGCGAGAGCCGCAAGGCGCTGCGGCCGCTGTCGCTGTATGTGCACATCCCGTTCTGCGCGCACATCTGCTACTACTGCGCCTGCAACAAGGTGATCACCAAGGATCGCGGCCGCGCCCAGCCCTACCTGGAAAAGCTCGAACGCGAAATCGAGATCATCAGCCGCCACCTCGATCCGCAGCAGAAGGTCGAGCAGTTGCACTTCGGCGGCGGCACGCCAACCTTTCTCAGTCACGATGAACTGCGCCACCTAATGGGCCACTTGCGTCAGCATTTCAACCTGCTGGATGACGACAGCGGCGACTACAGCATCGAGATCGATCCGCGCGAGGCCGACTGGTCGACCATGGGCCTGCTCCGCGAGCTGGGTTTCAACCGCGTCAGCCTGGGCGTGCAGGACCTCGACCCGGCCGTGCAACGGGCGGTCAATCGCCTGCAAACCCTGGAAGAAACCCGCGCCATCGTCGAAGCCGCACGCACCCTGCAGTTCCGCTCGATCAACATCGACCTGATCTACGGCCTGCCGCTGCAAACACCGGAGCGCTTCGCCCGTACCGTGGCCGAAGTGATTGCCCTACAGCCCGATCGCCTGTCGCTGTTCAATTATGCCCACCTGCCCGAGCGCTTTATGCCACAGCGGCGGATCAACACCAGTGACCTGCCCAGCCCCGCCGACAAGCTGGCCATGCTGCAGGCCAGCATCGAGCAACTGAACGCCGCCGGTTACCGTTATATCGGCATGGATCACTTTGCCCTGCCCGACGACGAACTGGCCAGCGCCCAGGAAGACGGCAGCCTGCAGCGCAACTTCCAGGGCTACACCACTCACGGTCATTGCGACCTGATCGGTTTGGGCGTGTCATCGATCAGCCAGATTGGCGACCTCTACTGCCAGAACAGCAGTGACCTGAGCCAATACCAGGACAGCCTCGACCATAGCGAACTGGCTACCCGGCGCGGCCTGCACTGCGACCCGGACGACCGCTTGCGGCGCGCCGTGATTCAACAGCTGATCTGCCATTTTCAGTTGCGTTTTGCTGATATCGAGCAGGCGTATGCCATCGATTTTCGCAGCTACTTTGCCGATATCTGGCCGCAGTTGCAGCAGATGGCCAGTGATGGCCTGATTGAACTGAACGCTCAGGGCATTGCGGTGCTGCCGGCTGGCCGGCTACTGGTGCGTTCACTGTGCATGCTGTTTGATCGCTACCTGAATGAGCTGAGTCGGCAGCGTTTTTCCCGAGTGATCTAGCAGACAGCGGACTGTATGGGCCGGGGTTATTTCATAACCAGGCTGGCCACTTCCTGCATCTGCTGATCGCTCAGATCCTGCTCACGCATCACCTTGATCAGCGTCGCATTGGCGCTGCTCAAGGCCCCCTGCAGTGAAGCCAACTCGCCCTGCAGCATTTCGATCTTCATACGTTTGGCCTCGGGGTCGAGGCTCTGGTCCTGCATGACCTCTTTCAGCTCGGCTTTCTTCGCCTCGATCTGCGCCTTGATCTCACGGATTCGCTTGAGCAGATCCTTGACCACATCCGGCAGGCTGCTCTCATCAATATCGCGATTTTTCTCTGCGGCAGCAGAGCGCGCCTTGCCCAGTTCCGACAGGCTCACCCGCAGGCTGTCGCGCAGCGCCTGCTTCTCCTCCTCGCTGCTCGCCACAACGCCTTCGGCCGCGGCACTCTTGCGCTCCAGCGCGAGGTTCATGCGGGCGCTCAACTGAGTCGATTCCAGACGCATACTGGTGCTCCTTGCCGATATTGAAAGTCGCCCGAACTATCGGCCACGCCGGCTAAAACTTGAACACTCGATCAGACTTGTGTCCTAGTGGCCCTACCCTGCGCCCTGCTGTAACCTTACGGCTATTGTGTGTTTACTCAGGATCGCCAGCGATGTCCGAAAGCATCAAGTTGCATACCCCACACCAAGCCCATTGCAAGGATTGCAGCCTGGCGAGTCTGTGCCTGCCGCTTTCCCTGAACCTGGAAGACATGGATGCGCTCGACGAAATCGTCAAACGCGGCCGCCCGCTGAAAAAGGGTGAGTTCCTGTTCCGCCAGGGCGATGCCTTCAACTCGGTGTTTGCCGTGCGTTCCGGCGCCTTGAAAACCTTCAGCCTGAGCGACAGCGGTGATGAGCAGATCACTGGCTTCCACCTGCCCAGCGAACTGGTCGGTCTGTCCGGCATGGACAGCGAAAGTTACCCCGTGTCGGCCATGGCCCTGGAAACCACTTCGGTGTGTGAAATCCCCTTCGAGCGCCTCGACGAGCTGTCGGTGCAATTGCCGCAGCTACGCCGCCAGCTGATGCGCATCATGAGCCGGGAGATCCGCGACGATCAGCAGATGATGCTGCTGCTCTCGAAGAAAACCGCCGACGAACGCATCGCCACCTTCCTGGTCAACCTGTCGGCGCGCTTCCGCGCCCGCGGCTTCTCGGCCAATCAGTTCCGCCTGGCCATGTCGCGCAACGAAATTGGTAACTATTTGGGCCTTGCAGTCGAGACCGTATCGCGGGTATTTACCCGCTTCCAACAGAACAAGCTGCTCGAAGCCGAAGGCAAGGAAGTGCATATCCTCGACCCCATCGAGCTGTGCGCCCTGGCCGGCGGTAACCTCGAGGGCTGATCGACCCGCCCTGAGGACCTAGCCGATGATCTTCGACGAATTCACTATCAAAACCCTGATCCGCCCGGTGGTGGACTTCCCCAAGCCGGGGGTGATCTTTCGCGATATCACCCCGCTGTTCCAGTCGCCACGCGCCCTGCGTATGGTCGCCGACAGCTTTATCCAGCGCTATGTCGAAGCGGAGTTCAGCCATATTGGCGCCATGGATGCACGCGGTTTTCTGATCGGCTCGATCATCGCCTATGAACTGAACAAGCCGCTGATCCTGTTCCGCAAGCAAGGCAAGCTGCCCGCCGACGTGCTCAGCGAGAGCTACCAGACCGAGTACGGCGAAGCCAAACTGGAAGTACACGCCGACAGCCTCTGCGAAGGCGACAAGGTGCTGATTTTCGATGACCTGATCGCCACCGGCGGCACCCTGCTGGCCGCCGCACAACTGGTAAGGCGCATGGGCGCGAGCATCATCGAGGCCGCCGCCATCATCGACCTGCCCGAACTGGGCGGCTCGCAGAAACTGCAGGACAGTGGCATTGCCACCTTCGCCCTGACCAGCTTCGCCCTCAACGACCAATAAATCCGCCTCTCAAGACCCTGGCTGCAGCGCTGCATGTCAGGGCCTGGCTGACCCTCGCCCACCGCTTACACAAGTACCCCAAAGACCATGAATCAAGCACCCACAAACCCGATGTCCAGCGCCTGGCGTCTGCGCCTCGGCGCGCTGATGGAAAGCACAGCCGTCACCCGCGTGATCACGGCACTGATCATCCTCAATGCGGCCATTCTCGGCATACAGACCTACCCCAGCCTGATGGCTGACTGGGGCACGTGGTTGCTGATGCTGGATAAGCTGATTCTCGCGGTGTTTATCGTGGAACTGGCGCTACGTTTTATCGCCCGTGGCCTGGGCCTGCTGCGTGATCCCTGGGCGGTATTCGACTGCCTGGTGGTGGGTGTGGCGCTGGTGCCGGCCAGCGGGCCATTTGCCGTGCTGCGGGCGCTGCGCGTGTTGCGCGTACTGCGACTGATCTCGATCAACCCGAACATGCGCCGGGTGGTCGAAGCACTGTTATCTTCGCTGCCGGGCATGAGCAGTATCGCCATGCTGCTCGGCCTGGTGTTCTACGTAGCGGCGGTGATGGCTACACAGCTGTTCGGCGCAGCCTTCCCCGAGTGGTTCGGCAGCCTCGGTGCCAGCCTCTACACCCTGTTCCAGGTGATGACCCTGGAAAGCTGGTCGATGGGCATCGTGCGCCCGGTGATGGAGCAGTTCCCGCTGGCGTGGATGTATTTCCTGCCATTTATCCTGATTGCCACCTTTATGATGCTCAACCTGTTTATCGCCGTGGTGGTCAATGCCATGCAGACCACCCATGAACAGGAAGCCCAACTGGCACCGCCCTCGCCCACCGAGCAATTGCTGCTCGATGAACTGCGCGCCCTGCGTGCGGAAGTCGCCGAACTGCGTCAGCAACGCTGAAGCACAGCCCCCGGATAAGCCGCTTGAGGTTGCGGCTCAGGGAGTTTGTAGGAGCGGCCCATGGCCGCGCATGGCATGTTCGGCAAAGCCATCGCGGGCACACGGCCCGCTCCTACGCCCGGCAAGACTGCGTAGTAACCACCCGGCGAGATTACAGGCCCCAGGGATCAGCACCGGCTGCTGCGTCATAGACGCGCTCCCTCGCAGCCAACTGTCCGACAACTATCCATAAGTTGGCCCATTTCCGGTCGCCCTGGCCAGGAATGACCTCGCGCCCAAAACGCCCTCGGCTAAAGATAAATCACGGCCCAAGACAGCTTCAGCTGTCACCCCGAGCCCTATAACAAGAGCGGTCGCGGACCGCGATCAATACGCCCAGGAGTCGCCCTTATGACAGCCAAGATCAGCACCCCTCCCTCCAGCTTCCCGGTGCGCCGCATGGACTTCAGCTTCGATGACAGCCAGAAGTTCTGGTTTGCCGGCGACCCCTTTATGAGCCACTTCATGAATAACCTGTCGTCGCTGTTTCCCTATGGCGAGAAGTTCTTCGTCGACAGTGTGCGCGCCGTGCGCGATCAGGTCACCGAGCCACAGCTGAAGAAGGACATCAGCGCCTTTATCGGCCAGGAAGCCATGCACTCCAAGGAACACGCGGCCTACAACGACTACGCCGCCGAGCACAATATCGACCTGGAGTTGCTGGAGCTGCGCATCAAGGTGCTGCTGGAGTGGGTGACCAAGATCACCACCAAGAAGCAGCGCCTGGCTGCCACCTGCGCCCTGGAGCACTTCACCGCGACCATGGCCGAACAATTGCTGCAGCGTGAAGACCTGACCACCCAGATGAACGATCCCAAGCTGTATCAGCTGTGGATGTGGCATGCGATTGAAGAAAACGAGCACAAGGCGGTTTGCTACGACGTGTACCAGCAGGTCTACGGCGGCTATTTCACCCGCGTTGGCATGATGGCGATTTCCACCGTGATCTTCTTCGGCGTGATCGGCTGGTTCCAGCTGCACCTGCTGCGCAAGGACGGCCAACTGTTCAACTGGCGCAGCTGGGGCAAAGGCCTGAAAACCCTGTTCGGCCCACGCAATGGCTTCCTGACCAAGCTGATCCTGCCGTACCTGGACTACTACCGCCCTGGCTTCCACCCCTTCGATCACGACAGCAAAGCACTGGAACAACGCTGGCGTCAGCGGCTGGGCTTTAACAACTGAGTGTCAGCCCAGGAAAAGAAAACCCAGTGTTGGCCGTAATACTGTTCACATAAGAAAAATGCCGCTTCTCCCTTGCCAGGAAAGCGGCATTTTTTGTGCCCTTCCTACGGCCTGCAGCCCCGCCTCAACCTTCCTCGGCAAAACGCGGCAAATCGTCGGCCAGCTCAAACCAGGGTAAGCGCGATGCATACCAAATGTGTTTCTGCGGCGCAAACCACTCGGGATGATCAAGCGTCACGCTATTGAGTCCAACCTCTTCACGACCCTGCTCGCGATACTCCAACGGAGTACCACAATCGCGACAGAAACGCCTTTCTCCACGGGTGCTGGAGCGGAATACACCGATATCACCACTCAGGTAATGCAGTGCCGCCCTAGGCACCATGGCCCAGGGCATGGCAGGTGTAGCACCTGATTTCTGGCAGATACGGCAATGACAGTAACCACTCTCGGTGGGCAGACTTTCCAGGCGGTAGCGCACACTGCCACACGCGCAGCCGCCGAATAGAGGCAATGACAGCATGCTGCTGATCTCCATTGAAATCTAATCCACCGGCAACTTGAGCTGCCCCAGCCCCTGCAACACGCTGGCCCCGGTAAACAGCATCACGATCTGCTCTTCGGCCAGGGCGCAGATCGCCGCTTGCCGTTCAGGCTGCTCGATATAGTCCAGCGACAGCTGGAACAGGTTGCGGCTGATCAGGTTCGACACCTGCCGCACCACCGCCGGGTTGACCATATCTGGCAGCAGTTTGAAGGCAATAATGTCCTCGGCCATGTCCGCGCCGAAGTCGTCCATCACCTCCTGCAGGGCCACACGCAACACCGCAGAGGCGCCATGCAGTTCGCGCACGCCGATGATGAAGGCTTCGGGGTTCTGCGCAACAAAATCGAAGAACAGCTGCACGGTTTCGTGGCAGACCCGCCGCCCACGCTGCAGGTCAATGCCAAACAGCATCGGCAGGCTTTTGCGGCTCGTCTGCACAGCCCGCTCGGCGGCTTCACGACGCAGGTCACGCAGCGGCTGACGCAGCTGGGTGGAGATTTGCCGAATCACCGTCAGCCCCAGGTCATCCACATCCTTGAAGTGCCGGTAGAAGGTATTGGGATTAAGCCCCGCCTCACGCGCCAACTCGCGCAGGCCCAGGTTGCTCAGGCTGCGACTGGTTGAGGTGAGACGTAACGCGGCCTCCAGTAACAGGGTCTTGCCTGGGGCCTCGGTGGCTTTTTCTGCGCCTGGCTGCTGCTCGCTGGCGTCTGCCTGCATGACGAACCCTACCTAAAAGTTGGCTTGTGAGAATGCTGCTTGCTGGCGAGTATACATTTGTCTACCTTGGTATACAGCTGTATACGCCAGCAATAAACATAACAGGAGCTTGGCCATGAATGCACCCGTCTCACCCCCAACTGCCACCCGCCACTGCAAGGTGGCCATTATCGGCACGGGCTTCTCCGGCCTGGGCATGGCTATCCGCCTGAAGCAGGCCGGAGAACATGACTTTCTGCTGTTCGAGAAAGAAGCCGGCGTCGGCGGTACCTGGAGGGTCAACAACTACCCGGGTTGCGGCTGTGACGTGCAATCGCACCTGTATTCCTTTTCGTTCGAGCAGAACCCCAACTGGACACGCATGTTCGCCAAACAGCCAGAAATCCGGGGTTACCTGGAAGGCTGCTGGAGCAAGTACCGCCTGCAGAACCACACCCAGCTGAATACCGAAATCACCCGCCTGGCCTGGGATGAACAGCAAGAGCTGTGGCAGATCAGTGACCGCGCTGGCAACCACTACACCGCGCAGTTTGTGGTGTCCGGCATGGGCGCGCTGTCCACCCCATCGATTCCGGCGCTCAAGGGCCTGGGCGACTTCACCGGCAAGATCTTCCACTCGCAGCAGTGGGATCACAGCTATGACCTTACCGGCAAACGCATTGCGGTGATCGGCACCGGCGCCTCGTCGATCCAGTTCGTGCCGCAGATCCAGAAGCAGGTCAGCCAGCTCGATCTGTACCAGCGTACCGCTCCGTGGATCATGCCCAAGCCTGACCGTGCCATCAGCGAGCGCGAGCGCAACCGCTTCAAACGCTTCCCGCTGCTGCAAAAACTCTGGCGCGGTACCATCTATGCCCTGCTGGAAAGCCGGGTGATCGGCTTTGCCATGCTGCCCAAGGTGATGACCGTCGCGCAGAAAGTCGGCAAGTGGTACATCAACAAGCAGATCAAGGACCCGGTACTGCGCGCCAAGGTCACCCCGGATTACCTGATGGGTTGCAAGCGCGTGCTGATCTCCAACGATTACTTCCCAGCGCTGACCCAGCCTAACGTCGACCTGATCACCGACGGCATCGAGGAAATCCGCAGCGGCAGCATCCGCACCGTGGACGGAAAAGAACGCGAGATTGACGCGATCATCTTCGGCACCGGCTTCACCCCAAGCGATCCGCTGCCACGTGGCGTTGTGTTCGGCCGTGGCGGCGTCGACCTGCTCGACACCTGGCCAGAAGGCCCGCAGGCCTACAAAGGCACACTGACTGCCGGCTTCCCCAACTTGTTCTTCCTGATGGGGCCGAACACCGGCCTGGGCCACAACTCCATGGTCTACATGATCGAGTCGCAGATCCATTACGTGCTCGGTGCACTCAAGCTGGTGGATGAGCAAGAGCTGCAGAGCCTGGAAGTCAAACAGGCAGTGCAGGACAAGTTCAACGGTAAGCTGCAGGGCAGCCTAGGCAACACCGTATGGAATGCCGGCGGCTGCAAGAGCTGGTATCTGCACCCGGTCAGTGGCCGTAACTGCACCGTTTGGCCTGGTTTTACCTGGCGTTTCCGCCTGTTGACGCGCAACTTTGACCCAGCGGCCTATCATTTCAGTCGCAAGCACGCGGCACACCCGGCGCAGACCAGCGCTATCCAGTTGACTGCCCAGGAGGCCAGCGCATGAAGTCGTTTGAAAACAAGGTAGCCGCCATCACTGGCGCAGGTTCCGGCATTGGCCGCGCCCTGGCCTTCGGCCTGGCTCGCCAGGGTTGCCAGCTGGCGCTCTCCGATGTGAATGCCGAAGGCCTGGCGGAAACCGCCGCCCAGGCACGCAAGCTTGGCGTGCAGGTCAGCGAAACCCTGGTCAACGTCGCCGACCGTGAAGCCGTGCATGCCTGGGCCAATCAGGTAGTGAGCGAATTCGGCCGGGTCAACGCGATCTTCAACAACGCCGGCGTGGCCCAGGGCGGCACCGTGGAAGGCAACGACTACGCCGACTACGAGTGGATCATGAACATCAACTTCTGGGGCGTGGTCAACGGCACCAAGGCCTTCCTGCCGCATATCAAAGCCAGCGGTCAGGGCCATATCGTCAACGTCTCCAGCGTTTTCGGGCTGTTTTCCCAGCCGGGTATGAGCGCCTACAACGCCAGCAAGTTTGCCGTGCGCGGCTTTACCGAGTCGCTGCGCCAGGAACTGGACATGGCCGATTGCGGCGTATCGGCCAGCTGCGTGCACCCGGGCGGGATCAAGACCAATATCGCCAAGACCGCGCGGATGAACGCCAGCCTGAGCAGCGTCACCGGCCAGGATGCCGACAAGGCGCGCCAGCAGTTCAACGATCAGTTGTTGCGCACCACGCCGGAGAAAGCCGCCCAGGTAATCATCAACGGCGCGCTGGCGAACAAGCGGCGCATCCTGATCGGCCCGGACGCCTACGCCCTGGATGGCATGCAGCGCCTATGGCCGGCGTTCTACCAGCGCCTGGTGACCGCATCCATGCGCCTGGCCGCGCGTTTTGCACCGAAAGGTGCGAGCAAGAAAGCCCAGGCGGCCGTGAAGTAATCGGCAGCAGCTCAAGCCCCAGCGCCGCAGGTGTCTGGGGCTTTTTTATGCCTGCCATCCCTGGCAGCCACCCTGCGGGCCGTCGCTGTGCGACGTTAAAAATGTCTCCCGGCCATTTTTTATGCCTAACGTTTGTCTGTGCGGGATGAACACCGCGCGCATTCAATTGGCATAACAGTAGTTGGCGCGATAAATTGTCGGCACCTGTCCTGTGCTGCTGGAGAACGCCATGACTACGCCAGACCCTTGCGCCGAACTGCTGCTCGATAACCAGCTGTGCTTTGCCCTGTATTCGACTTCGCTGCTGTTGACCAAGGTCTACAAGCCGCTGCTGCAGGAGCTGGGCCTGACCTACCCGCAGTACCTGGCGATGATGGTGCTCTGGGAAAGTGATGGCATCACCGTCGGCGATATCAGCAGCCGTATGCTGACCGACCCCGGCTCCGTCACCCCGCTGCTCAAACGCCTGGAAGCCGAAGGCCTGCTCAAGCGCACCCGCAGCAGTGTCGACGAGCGTGTGGTCGAACTGTTCCTCACCGACAAGGGCCGCAACCTGCGCGAACAGGCCAAACGCATCCCCGGCTGCATCCTTACCGCCACTCAGCAATCCGCTGCGGAGCTCGGCGCGCTCAAGGCTGAGCTGGTCGCCCTACGCAGCAGCCTGCAGCAAGCCGTGTAAGCACCTGGGCGACAGACCTGTCGCCCGCTCAGCTTTCTTGACGCACAAGTCGCGTACGCTCCTCCATCACCTTCCCGCTCCGCACAACAATTTCGCCCTGCCGGCGCTCTCGAAAACATCGCGCAACCGCCCGCCACGCCTGGCTTATGCCTGAACACAGCAGTATTTATCGCTAAATGTTCAAAAATATATCTTGCGCACTAAATTAATGAGCACTAAAGTTAGCCCCACGGAACTGATTAGCACACAAAACATTAGCGCGAAAAGACCACGAAGACCTGAAGTTGTCTTCACCCACCCCAACAACCTGACAGTCGTGGAGCACCGTTATGAAAACCCTGATCACTTTCACCGCTCTGCTCGCCCTTTCCGCTCCAGTTCTGGCTGACGACAGCCAGGCAGACGGCAAAGGCCTTTACCCGAACTGGCTGATCAGCCACGAAGGTTGATCACCACCCGACAGCGCAACGCCTTAAACAAACCAACCCAAACAGCTCCAGAGGATTACTACCATGTCGATTCAAACCATTGCTTACCGTGCCTATGCAGAAGCCACTGGCGGCCGTGACGGCCGGGCCATCTCTTCCGACGGCGTACTCGACGTCGCACTGACCACTCCGAAAGAACTCGGCGGTGCAGGCGGTGCGGGTACTAACCCCGAGCAGCTGTTCGCTGCGGGCTACTCGGCCTGCTTTATCGGCGCGATGAAGTTCGTTGCCGGCCGCGACAAGCTGGCTATGCCGGCGGACGCCTCGATTGAAGGCGTCGTAGGCATCGGGGCGATCCCCAACGGTTTCGGCATCGAAGTCGAACTGCGCATCAGCCTGCCAGGCATGGACCGTGAGCAAGCGCAGACCCTGATCGAGCGTGCGCACATCGTCTGCCCGTACTCCAATGCCACCCGCGGCAATATCGACGTCACCCTGACGCTGCTCGACTAACCCACCACTCATCCGGCCGCTGCCAGTCAGCGGCCCGCCCCAGGAGGCCGCACATGAACATCAAACAAGGTTTGTCGATCGCCGTACTCGCCCTTGCCGTCAACAGCGCGTTTGCCGCTGGTAGCCCCGGGGTGGAGCGTACTACTCAAGATTTCCTCAATGCCCTTGCCGCTGGTGGTGGCAAGCCCCTCGAACAGCTGAGCCCGAAAGACGCCCGCGCTGTATTGGTCGGTGCGCAGGCCGGGGTAAAAGTCGATGTATCGGGCATCAAGGTGGTCGACAAGAGCATCGAGGTCGATGGTCAGTCGATCCAGCTCAAAGTCGTGCGCCCGGCCGATCTTCAGGGCACGCTGCCGGTCTTTATGTTCTTCCACGGTGGCGGCTGGGTGCTGGGCGACTACCCGACCCACGAACGCCTGATCCATGACCTGGTAGTGGGCTCTGGCGCGGCGGCGGTGTATGTCGATTACACCCCATCACCGGAAGCCAAGTACCCGACTGCGATCAACCAGGCTTACGCCGCAACTCAGTGGGTGGCGCAGAACGGCGCGCAAATTGGTGTAGACGGCAAGCGTCTGGCAGTAGCCGGCAACAGTGTGGGCGGCAATATGGCCGCGGTGGTCAGCCTGATGGCCAAAGACAAAGGCACCCCAGCGATCAAGTTCCAACTGCTGCTGTGGCCGGTCACCGACGCCAACTTCAACAACGCCTCTTACAACCAGTTCGCCGACGGTCACTTCCTCAGCAAGAGCCTGATGCAGTGGTTCTGGGATAACTACACCACCGATCCGAAACAGCGCGCCGAGATCTACGCATCGCCGCTGCAGGCATCGGTGGAGCAATTGAAAGGCTTGCCGCCGGCCCTGGTGCAAACCGCCGAGTTCGACGTGCTGCGTGATGAAGGCGAAGCCTATGCGCGCAAGCTGGACGCGGCTGGGGTCAACGTCACCTCCGTACGCTACAACGGCATGATCCACGACTTCGGCTTACTCAATGTGATCAGCCAAATCCCCGGTACGCAAAGCGCCATGCAGCAAGCCGCGAGCGCGCTGAAAGCCAACCTCAAGTAAACAACCACCGATAAGCGCCCCGGCACGCACCACGTACCGGGGCGTTCGAGTCAGCAGATAACAAACACCTGCACAAAGGCGTGGCAATCGACGCCAGCGAGACTCGATCACCTGACGCAGAAAAACTTCCGCCCCTGGATGCAGCCGCCAAAACCATCACCTGTGCGATACCCACCGCTGCGCGACTGGGCGCACCTATGCCGCTCGACCGAAAGCATTTATCCGATAGAAACGCACCGGTTGTGCTGACAAATAGCGGCCGGCCTGATTTCACCCTGATAAAAATATGAATAATTCACGTTAAGCCCAACACTCATGGTGAAAACGGCCTATGATGGTTGAGCTGGAATTTAGTTATCAGCAAAACCGCATAGGTGCTATGAGCACTCTGGCACCGAAATTCGTATCGATTTAAGAGACACACCATGGCAAATCGCGAAACTGGCACCGTCAAATGGTTCAACGATGAAAAAGGCTTCGGCTTCATTACCCCGGCTAACGGTGGCGATGACCTGTTCGTGCACTTCAAAGCTATCCAAAGCGACGGTTTCAAAAGCCTGAAAGAAGGCCAGACTGTTACCTACGTGCCCGCTCGCGGTCAGAAAGGTATGCAAGCTGAAGAGGTACAGGTGGCCTAAGCCCCTGTCCGCTTGAAAACAAACCCCGCGCTCGCGGGGTTTGTTTTATCTGCAATCTGCAAGTTGGGTTACAGCCCCATCTGCTTGCTGATGATCTCGTTCATGATTTCCCGTGAGCCACCGCCAATCGAAAGAATACGATTGTCGCGATACAGGCGCTCCACCAGGCTTTCACGCATATAGCCCATGCCTCCCATGATCTGCACTGCGTCGTAGGTCAGCCGGTCGGCAATGTCCGTGGCGAAATTCTTGGCCATGGAAATTTCCTTGATCACGCTTTTACCTGCAGCCATCTTCGCTGCCTGTCGATAGGTGAACTCCCGAGACACCTCCAACTGGGTCGCCATCTCGGCCAGACGATGCTTGAGCACCTGAAACTTGCCAATGGGCTTGCCAAACGCCTCTCGCTCCTTGGCCCAGCGCATCGATTCTTCCAGCGCCAATTGCGCCGTCATATTGGCCATGATCGCCAACGACAGACGCTCGCTCTGGAAGTTGGCCATGATGCAGGCAAAGCCCATGTTCTCCACACCGATCAGGTTGTCCACCGGCACCTTGCAATCATCGAAGAACAACTCGGCGGTGTCAGACGCCCACCAGCCCATTTTCTTCAGCTTGCGACCGACAGTGAAACCTGGCGTGCCCTTCTCCACCAGCAACAAGCTGACCCCGCCAAAACCATCACCACCTGTTCGTACAGCAACGGTGTAGTAATCCGCACGCACGCCGCTGGTGATAAACGTTTTGCTGCCACTGACGCGATAGAAGTCTCCATCGCGTACCGCGCGAGTTTTCAGATTGGCCACATCAGAGCCACCGGAGGGCTCGGTCACCGCCAGGGCCATGATTTTCTCGCCTGCCAGCACCTGCGGCACGATGCGCTCTCGCAACGCTGGCTTGGCCCACTTGACCACCGGCGGCAGGCCAATATCCAGAGAGCCAAGCCCTGCAACCAGGCCACCAGAGCCTGAGCGCATCAGCTCTTCGCTGGCCGCCACTTTGGCGAACACATCACCCTCATGACTGCCACCGAAGGCTTCCGGGTAGCCAATACCAAGAATGCCGGCGGCTCCGGCCTTGAGGTAAAGCTCGCGAGGAAATTCCTCGGCCTCTTCCCAATCGTTGATGTGCGGCAGGATTTCCCGCTCGACAAAACGCCTGACGGAATCACGCACCAGCTGGTGGGACTCATCAAAATATTCCTGGAAAGCAGACATGAGGGTATTTCCACTGAGGTTTCAGGGAAATTACCAAGCGCTTGCTTGGTTTACAAGAAGGGGATCATGCCATGTACAAGGGCAATCAAGCCGCAGGTGCTTACGTCAAAGCAGAATCGGCCGCCGGCCAGCAATCGAGTGTGCCAGGGTTCCACCATCCACCAATTCAAGCTCGCCGCCCAGCGGCATACCGTGGGCAATACGTGAGGCGATCAGCCCCTTACCGGCCAGTAACTGAGCAATATAGTGAGCCGTTGCCTCACCCTCGACGGTCGGATTGGTCGCCAGAATCACTTCACTGAATGAGCCAGCCTCAATACGCGCCAGTAATTCGGGGATACCAATGGCTTCCGGCCCCAGGCCATCAAGCGGAGACAGATGCCCCTTGAGCACGAAGTAGCGCCCGCGAAAGCCCGTGTGCTCAACTGCGTAGACATCCATAGGCCCCTCAACCACACACAGCAGGCTGTCATCACGTCGCGGGTCGAGGCACAGCTGACACACCTCGTCTTCGCTCAGGCTTCGGCACTGCTTGCAGTGACCGACGCCCTCCATCGCCTGAGTCAGCGCCTGCGCCAGACGCAGTGCGCCATGCCGATCACGCTCAAGCAACTGCAAAGCCATCCGCTGAGCCGTCTTTTGCCCGACCCCAGGAAGGGTGCGCAACGAGTCAATCAGATGACGAATCAGCGGGCTAAAGCTCATGGCAGGGCAACTCAGGGGACAATGGCGAATGGGGTGAAACCGATAGCGTCCAGCCTGGACAGTACAGACCAGGCTGGCCACAAAGACTCTAGAACGGCATTTTGAAGCCCGGTGGCAGCTGCATGCCGGCGGTCATGCCAGCCATTTTGTCCTGGCTGTTCTGCTCGACTTTGCGTACCGCATCATTCACGGCGGCGGCGATCAGGTCTTCCAGCACTTCTTTGTCTTCTTGCATCAGGCTGTCGTCCAGATTGATGCGTTTGACGTCATGCCGACCAGTCATCACCACGCTGACCAGGCCGGCACCGGATTGCCCGGTGACCTCAGCATTGGCCAACTCTTCTTGCATCTTTTGCATCTTTTCCTGCATCTGCTGTGCCTGCTTCATCAGGCCGGCCATGCCACCTTTCATCATGGTGCAAATCCTCGGTAATCAGGGGTTAACGGAAGTATCCAGGGGTTCAATGCTGTCCGCTCGGATAACCGCGGCGAACTGCTGAATCATTTGTTGGATCACAGGGTCCTGGTGAATCGATGCTTCGGCTTCACGCTGGCGATTGGCTCGCTTGCGTGCGGCAGCCTGCGCCGGGGTTTCCTGCTCAGGTTTGCGTAACTCGATCTGCACCTTGAGTTCGCGGCCATGAAACTGATTCAGTGCATCATTCAAGCGGCGCTGCTGCGTCGGGTTGAACAACGCCGAATGGGCAGGGTCCAGGTGCAGCAGCCAGTGATCACCATCGGCAGAAATCAGCGTGCAGTTGGCACCAATGCTCCCTGTCATTCCCGACAGACCAAGCTTGGGGAACAGCTCTAGCCAATCAGCGGCCAAACCAGTGGCCGGCTGCGCGGCTGGCAGCACTTCAGGCTCAATCGGTGCATCACTATCGACGGCATCAAAGTCATATTCAAATGACTCGGCATCCATTTCGACATAGTCATAGTCGCCCAAGGGCGGCTCGTCATCATCAGCTTCGGCGGTAGACGCAACAGATACTGCAGCAGCGCTCTCAGGCTCCGTTGGTACAGCTGGCGCCGGCGCTACAAGCTCTCCAACAGGTTCAACAGCTATTGCCGGGGTCGCTTGCGGCTCTTCCCAAGGCAGATCGCTGACGGCCACCTCAGGCTCAACAACCGACGCAGCAGTTACCTCGACACGCAGTTCAGGCGCTGGTTCAACAGCCACGGGTTCGGGTTCGGGTTCGGGTTCGGGTTCGGGAGAATCCATCACCGGCACGGGTGCCGCCACTGTAGCAGCAGGCGGCAGCGGCGTAGCAACAACGGCAACAGGGGCTACTGGCGCAGGAACAACATTGACCGGTGCTGGCATAGCAGCACCGGCCACTGGGTTGGTCGCGGGATCAGCAGTGGCCTGGCTAATCCCCAGCGGCTTTAGTGCCACCCTGGGGGCATCGTGGGTATCCGCCGGGCGGAACGCCAACATGCGCAGCAGCACCATCTCAAAGCCGCTGCGTGGATCGGGCGACAATGGCAGGTCGCGGCGGCCGATCAGGCCCATCTGATAATAGAACTGCACATCTTCACTGGGCAGAACCCGCGCCAGTTCAAGCACGCGCTCACGGTCACCCTGACCATTGTCCACTGCATCAGGCAGCGCCTGAGCGATGGCCACACGGTGCAGTACATTGAGTATCTCCGCGAGCACACCGTTCCAGTCTGGGCCTTGCTCGGCCAGATGACGCACCGCCTCGATCAGGCCGCGCGCATCGCCCTCCAGCAAAGCGTGCAGCACACCATAGACCTGGCCATGATCCAACGTACCCAGCATGGCCCGCACATCAGCTGCCAGCACCTTACCCTCGCCAAAGGCAATTGCCTGGTCAGTGAGGCTCATGGCATCACGCATGGAGCCGTCTGCTGCACGGCCCAGCAACCACAGAGCATCGTTCTCGAACGGAATCTGCTCAGCCGTCAGGACATGGGTCAGGTGATCAACCACACGCTCTGGTGGCATGTTCTTCAGCGAGAACTGCAAGCAGCGCGACAGCACAGTAACCGGTAATTTCTGCGGATCTGTGGTGGCCAGAAGGAATTTAACGTGAGGTGGTGGCTCTTCCAGGGTCTTCAGCAACGCGTTAAACGAGCTGGTAGAGAGCATGTGCACTTCGTCGATCAGGTAGACCTTGAAACGTCCACGACTGGGTGAGTACTGCACGTTGTCCAGCAGCTCACGTGTGTCTTCAACCTTGGTACGGCTAGCGGCGTCGACTTCAATCAGGTCGACGAAGCGCCCTTCGTCGATTTCCCGACAGATCGAGCACACACCGCAAGGGGTCGAGCTGATCCCCGTTTCACAGTTCAGGCACTTGGCAATAATCCGCGCAATGGTGGTTTTGCCAACCCCGCGTGTGCCCGTGAACAAATAGGCATGGTGCAAACGCTGGCTATCGAGCGCATTGATCAGCGCCTTGAGCACATGGGTTTGACCAACCATTTCGTTGAACGAGCGCGGACGCCACTTGCGTGCAAGAACCTGATAACTCATCGAAACCCGTCACGAGAGGAAAGAAAAAGTGGGCTAATCCTAACGGAGCATGGGGCAAATTGCATCCGATGCTCGGCCCGCATGCGGCAGGAGGTAAACCAGACCACAGATTATCCTGGCGAAAATTTGATCAGTCGATTATCATGCTTGCCGTTCGTACCACGCTGTAAGTCAATTAGGCCTTCTGGCCCACCTTGCTGGTTTCCAGGTAAAGAGCGCATTGCCCCATCAATGCCGCACAGCTCTCGCCCATGACCCCAACCTGCTGACTGATCTGGCCATCACGCGCAAGCGCTGATTCAAGCCCGCCTCCGAAGTACCGACCCGCACACATTCCCCAATGGGAACTTGTGCGCGCAGTCCAGCTCCAAACCAAACATGCAATCGACCCAACAAGTCGACAGCCTGGAGCTTTATTCAGCGCAATGACGCGCACGTTGTTTTAGGAAGTACCAAAAGAATGAATACACAACACCAAATTCAGGATGCCATTCGCACCCTATCCAGTGCATTTGCACCCCTAGACTGCCGCATCATGGCGGCTCGCAAAGGCAGTTTCAGCTTCACTATCGTTAACCATGCTGGCATCGCCCAGCATAGCCAGCGTCTTTACCCTGGACAGTACAGCGGTGCGCATCTGCAACAAGTGATTGAGCGCGCACGCCAATCCTTGACCGCCTAACGCGCAGACAGACGAACCATCACGCCATCCTGAGGTCTGAATCAATCACTCTCAGGATGGAGCATCGTCATGGATAGCCTTAACCGCGAACTTGTTGAACAGCTGTTTGCGCCGCTACGCGCCACCTTCAGCCCACCGCGCCCAGATGGTGGCGTTATCCTCTCGCTGCTGGATGCCAGTGACACAACCGCCTACAGCCGCGTACTCAGCGCCGCCCAGCGTGCAGACCCGCAAGCCTTTGCACAAAGCCTGGAAGACATCCGACTGGAACTCGCCATGCGCTCCGGTAGCATCCCCGCCGATATGCGCAAGGCACTCAAAGAACAGGACAGTGTGCTCAGCTATCACGCCGACTGAATCAGGCAGAGGCCCGTTTTTCGCCGGGCCTCGCCTACCCATCAGATACTGCTTGGCAGGGCCGCACACGTAGGAGACGCGCTCAGGTAGACGGCAGAATTTCTGCGCGAGCAGCGAAGACTGGCCGAAAGCCATGCAGAAATGCAAAAGATAGAGAGGGAAAATTGATGCTGACACATGGTGCTAGTTAAATCCGCACATTCACGAGCCAGTAGATGGAGGCAACCCCACCAGCCACACCCCGGCACACAATGTCACCGCTGCGGCTGCTCCCTTCCAGGCCTGACCGGGTTCACGGCTGATCGTTGCGAGGGGACCGGCAGGGCCACCATAACGCGGCTCACCAGAAGTGAGCCGCGCCATTGTACCGGCTTGGATTGAAGTTACAACCGTTTCAATCACTTAGCCCGCTGGATCGACCATCAGACGCGGAATCGACCGACCAACCTGGTCAATCCCTGCGAGAGTTCCGAAAGACGCTGACTGGCCTGCGCGCTCTGCTCAGAAGTCTGCGCCGCCTCATTGGAAAGGTCGCGAATATCGCTGATGTTACGGGCAATCTCCTCGGTCACGCTGCTCTGTTCTTCACAGGCAGTGGCAATCTGTGCCGTCATGTCATTGATTCGCTGTACCGAATCACTGGTATCGGTAAGCGCCTGATCCACGCCTGCCGCCTGCTCGACACTCTGTCGTGCCTTGCTACTCCCCGAGTGCGTTGCCTTGACTGCGTTTTGCACACCAATCTGCAGCCGCTCAATCATGACCTGGATGTCCTTGGTCGAATCCTGCGTACGGGCAGCCAGTGCCCGCACCTCATCAGCAACGACAGCAAATCCTCGCCCCTGCTCACCAGCACGAGCGGCCTCAATCGCCGCGTTCAAAGCCAACAGATTGGTCTGTTCAGCAATCCCCCTGATAACCGCCAGCACCGCACCTATATTCGCGGCCTCCTGTTCCAGGGTCTGAATGGTGACCGAAGCACTTTCCACTTCTTGGGCCAGCTGACGAATCGAGTTGATTGTCGCACCTACCACCTGCGCGCCTTCCCGCGATTGCGCTTCCGCACTGCGCGCAGCATCTGCTGCATTTTGCGCATTGCGGGCCACCTCATGGACAGCCGAGCTCATTTCCGTAGCTGCTGTACTCACCTGATCCACAGCAGCATGCTCACTGCTGATCAACCGATCATTGGCAGCCGCCATGCCAGCAAGGCTCTGCGCAGAACTTTCAACCTCACCTGTTACGCGCCCCACCTCTTTGATCAGTGGCTGCAACTTATCCAAGAACCGGTTAAAGGCATGGCTCAACTTACCCAGTTCATCGTTAGACAGTACATCCAAACGAACCCGTAAATCCCCATCACCATCGGCAATCTGCTCAATGCGATTAAGTAAGCTGTGTAACGGCCCCGTGACCAGAATAGGAAAACCGACGACCAGTACAAGGCAGACAACTAGTCCAATCACAACGATCAAGCCCTGCTGCCAACTCAGGGTTTCGCCCAACTTGATCGCTGCCAACCCTTCAGCATTGGCCGCCTGATCATCCATTTCACCTAGCTTATCGATAGCCGTACGCATGGCCTCGAATTGCTCTTCACTGGTTGTAAAACTCAACGCACTAGCAGCATGCGGGTCGCTAGCAGCCAGTTTCAATACCTGTTGAGACGTAGCTTTCCAACGCTCGAAGCCGGCATCAAATTGGCTGACTAGATGCATCGCCTCGCTACCAGGCTGCATCGCAGCAAACTTATGCACCCGGTCATAAGCCTGCTGCAGGTTCTCCGTATGCGCATCTGTCAGCGCAGCTACACGCTCACCGACTGCCTCATCGAGCAAACTACGCTCTGCTACAAAAGCCTGGTAAAGATCACGATCAGCATTTAGCAGCAAACTGATACCGGGCAAGAATCGGTTGGTCAATTTCGTGCTGGAATCTGCGACCTGGGTAATGCCGCGCATCCCCAGAAAACCCATGGTCACCAGCAATACCGCCAACAACAAAATAGGCAGCGCAATTTTCCAACGAAATCCCAAATCAGCGAAGGCGCGAAGCATGCTGGCTCTCCCAGGCAATGGCCAAGTAGCATGAGCTTAGACCACGCCAAGAAAGCCTGATAAAAGTTACTCAGCCTTTTCCGTTAGAATCCACACCCATGATTAAGCGGCCTCGACAGTACCGAAGGCGCCAATCTTTCACTCAAAGGAGTCACACCGTGGCCATCACTAAAGACCAACTGATCAGCGATATTGCCGAGGCTATCGACACACCGAAAAGCACAGTGCGCGCAGCCCTCGAGCAGCTCAGCGAAATAGTCTCAGACGCCTTGGAAAACGGTGATGAAATCACCCTGCCCGGCATAGGCAAGCTAAAGGTCACTGAACGACCAGCGCGCACAGGCCGTAACCCACAGACGGGCAAGACGCTGCAGATTGCAGCAAAGAAAGTTGTCAAATACGTTCCAGCAAAAGCACTTAGCGACGCAATTAACTAAACACTGGAGATTGGTGCGCCCGTCCGGTGCACTGACTCTGACAATCACACACGCCGTATCGTTGCCTATCGACGGTTGAGGTGGGTGCTGCTTGTTTTTTCAGCGCAAAGTAAAACCCCCGACCGTTTTCACGATCGGGGGTTTTGGTATAGGTGCTTGACGATGACCTACTCTCACATGGGGAAACCCCACACTACCATCGGCGATGCATCGTTTCACTACTGAGTTCGGGATGGGATCAGGTGGTTCCAATGCTCTATGGTCGTCA
>Ga0209207_1000091_pt1 | contig 75418 bp, 69 predicted proteins | sample SaghotsprinmetaG_FD_184140 | JGI IMG/M metagenome (GOLD analysis project Ga0209207, IMG submission 184140) | Hot spring microbial communities from South Africa to study Microbial Dark Matter (Phase II) - Sagole hot spring metaG (SPAdes) (version 3) | ecosystem: Environmental > Aquatic > Thermal... | reverse complement strand
CCACTGGCTGCAAAAATTAGTCTTTTGTTGACAAAACTAGCTTACCACAGGATTAGTGTGTCTATTGTTAGAAAAGGAAATCTTAAGATTCAACACTTCTGAGACAATATGATTGTGGGGCAGGCAGGATGCCTACCCCACAATCACTCGCACCGGTCCGGAGCGGGGCGAGCGTCAACAGGGCCCCAGGCCAATGGCCCCGGCGTAAACGGCCTGTTCGCCTAGCTCGGCCTCAATCCGCAACAGGCGGTTATATTTAGCGACCCGCTCACTGCGACAGAGGGACCCGGTTTTGATCTGGCCCGCACGGGTGGCAACGGCGAGGTCGGCGATCGTCGTATCTTCGGTTTCCCCAGAGCGGTGGCTGATCACGGAACGGTAGCGGTTACGGGTGGCCAGGTCGATCGCCTGTAGGGTTTCGGTGAGGGAGCCGATCTGGTTGAGTTTGATCAGAATGGCATTGCCCACCCCCAGATCAATGCCCTTTTGCAGGCGGCTGAGATTGGTGACGAACAAATCATCGCCCACCAGTTGTACCCGACTGCCCAGCCGTTGGGTGAGCAATTGCCAGTTGTCCCAATCTTCCTCGTGAAGACCATCTTCGATCGAGACGATCGGGTAGCTCCCCACCAGCTTTTCCAGATAGTCAATAAACGTGGCAGGGGCATGAGCCGCACCATCGTAGATATATTGGCCGTCTTTGTAAAACTCACTCGCTGCCACATCTAAGGCCAACGCCACTTGCTCACCCGGCTTGTAACCAGCCAGTTCGATCGCGGAGATTAACAAATCCAGCGCCTCTTGATTGGACCCCAGGTTAGGTGCGAAACCGCCTTCATCGCCCACACCGGACAGCAAGCCCTTATCCTTAAGGACCTTAGACAGGGACGCGAACACCTCCGCCCCCCAGCGCAGGGCCTCTTGGAAGGAGGGGGCACCGTGGGGCACGATCATAAATTCCTGGAAGTCCACGTTATTACTGGCGTGAGCACCGCCGTTAATGACATTCATCAGCGGCACGGGCAGCAGGTTGGCCATCGGTCCCCCCAAGTAGCGATAGAGGGGTAGATTAAGAGCGGCGGCACTGGCTTTGGCGGTGGCGAGGGAAACCGCCAGAATCGCATTTGCGCCTAGTTTGGTCTTATTCGGCGTACCATCCAGATCCAGCATGACGCGATCGATCAGTTCCTGGTTGATCGCATCCAGATCGAGCAGGTTGGGCGCGATCATTTCTTCCACGTTCTGGACCGCCTTCAGGACCCCCTTGCCACTGTAACGGGCGGAGTCACCATCGCGAAGTTCATGGGCCTCAAAACTACCCGTGGAGGCACCGCTGGGTACCTGGGCTAACCCGTAGGCCCCATTGACGAGGTAGACTTCGGCTTCAATGGTGGGACGGCCCCGTGAGTCGAGGATTTCACGGGCACGGATTTCATCAATTTCGGTCTCTAACCGGTCAATCATGCTGCTCCATCCTTAAGAGTAACTTAAGATTAATCAATGGCGTGATCAGAGTGAGGCGTGATCAGCGCGATCAGTGGCGTGATCAGCGACCTGATCAGCGACGTGATCAGCCGTGCGATCAACCCCTCATTGTTTAACACCCTACGCTGCCCCTGCCCAGTGGGTGGCATCTGCACAGATATTTTTTGGGATCTAATCTAACCAGAGGCCAACCTGATGGGCGGGCAACCTGATGGGCGGGATGCTTGTCGTTATGGCGGAACGTTTCCGAAGAGAACAGAGTACAATGACCAGCAACGGACACCCGTCCGGTTGTTGTCTTGTGAGTGAATAGTACGATCGCCGATGGATACCCAAACCGTTCGTGAGTGGATCAGCCTGATTCAGGGCAAACGGGAAGCCCTTGTCCGCCTGTTAGACTACCCCAATCTGGGAACGCTGCGGGTGGATATCAACCAAGCCCTCGAAGAAGTCGATGATCTGCTCGACGATTTCCAGCGGACCTTTCCGGAGGCCAAAAGCTAGCCCGCCCCAGCCCTCGATCGGGGGCTAGACCGCTTGCCTGCGTAGGCTAGACCGCCTGCCTGCGTAGGCTAGACCGCCGCCCGATCGCGCCAGATATCATGCCCCTGGCCGTTTTTCCGCCCCCCCTAGCATGGGTTACTCATTGGGGGCGCACCCCAACCGACAGCGAGCTTATTAGGTTTAAGCTGTCTTAGGGTTTAGGCTTAGGTTTAGGCTGTCTTAGGTTCTTTGTAGGCTTTAGCTATGGCCCGTTTCCTTCATGTTGCGGATGTTCATCTGGGCTACGATCGCTACGATAACCCCCAGCGTAGCCGCGATTTCTACTGGGCCTTTCAAGATGCGCTCCAACGGTATGCGATTGAGGCTGCCGTCGATTTTGTCCTGATTGCGGGGGATTTGTTTGAACATCGTCACATTCATCCCGCCACCCTGAACCAGGCCCAGCTTTGTTTAGAGCAATTGCAGGACGCGAGCATTCCGGTGTTGGCGATCGAGGGTAACCATGATCATTGCCCCTACGGCACTAAGACCAGTTGGCTGCGTTACCTCTCCAGTTGGGACTACCTGATCCTGCTGGAACCTGATGAAGAGGCCGACGAGGCGGCAACCCTGCTGACTCCCTGGAACCCGAACGAGCATCGGGGCAGCTATATTGACCTGCCCTGTGGGGTGCGGGTGGTGGGGTCCCGTTGGTATGGTGCGACTGCGCCGCAGATGATTCGGAGACTTGCCACAGCCCTGCTCACCTTGCCACCGGGTCCTGCCCATACGGTGATGATGTTCCATCATGGCCTAGAGGGCCAAATCAGTCGCTATAACGGTGCCCTCCGCTATGAGGATCTGCTGCCCCTTCGGGAGGCTGGGGTGGATTATCTGGCCCTAGGGCATATCCATAAGAACTATGCAGAAGCCGGGTGGATTTTTAATCCTGGTGCGGTTGAAGCCAACAGTGTGGCCGAAAGTCGCGATCAGATTAGCCGGGGGGTTTACTTGGTTGAACTGAGCGAAACCGGGATTCAAGCCGACCTGAAGCAGGACTATCAGCAACGTCCGATCGTCCGTCTGCACCACAAGGCCGATAAACGCCAATCCCAGGCTGACTTGGAGCAGGCGATCGTGGCCCAAATCACCCAACTCGCTCAAGCCGGTCGGACCCAAGCGGCGATCGTCGAATGCCGCATTCAGGGGCAAATTGGGTTTAGCCGGTTAGATTGGGATCTGCGGACTCTGCGCGATCGACTTCTGGATCTCAGCCAAGCCTTGATCTTTTTGCTGAAACCAGAGATGGTGGACACGGCCTATGCAACCTATTTGGCCGAGGATGCTGGTCCACCGCCCCGGCCCGCGATCGAGCGCCAGGTCTTCCAAGATCTTCTGGTTGCCCAAACTCAATATGAAGATCAGGCCGATTCCCTCACCCAGGGCTTGATTGAACTCAAGGATCGCACCCTCGCCGAACAGTCCGATGCCGACCTCTACGCCTTCGTCAGCACCCTCCTAACCACCCTGCCTCCCCCCTGATCTGGCAGTCTCTTCGTGTCTTTGCGTCTTCGTGTCTTTGCGTCTTCGTGTCTTTGCGTCTTCGTGTCTTTGTGTTGTCAAAACTTGCCCCCTACATCGCATGACCTCCCCCCACCTAACTCGTCAAGCTACCCTCCGCACGATCGTCCAAACCGCGATCGCTTTCCTCACTAGCGACACGGCTGTCTACATTGCCAAACGCCTTCTCCAAGCCCTCCTCACCCTGCTGCTGGCCTCTGCCCTCAGCTTTTTCATCATTCAACTGGCCCCTGGTGACTATGTGGACACCCTACGCCAAAATCCCCAGATCTCTGAAGAACAGCTAGCCGAACTCCAACGCCAGTTTGGCCTCGATCGCTCCTGGCCGGAACAGTATGGCCGCTGGCTGTGGCAGATCGTGCGCTATGGCAACTTTGGCGAAAGTTTTGTCTACCAGCGATCGGTTGCCTCGTTACTCTGGGAACGGATGGGCGCAACCTTACTGTTAGCCATCTCCTCGTTGATAGTGACTTGGACGATCGCGATTCCCTTGGGAATTATCGGAGCCGTCAAGCAGGATCAGATGCTCGATCGGGGGCTGCGGGTTCTCAGCTACCTGGGACAAGGCTTACCCAGCTTTGTCACCGCACTGTTGCTCTTAATCCTGGCCCAAAATACCTCACCCCTTTTCCCTGTAGGGGATATGACCAGCACCTTTCACGAGGATCTATCGCCCTTGGGGAAAGTCTTGGATATTGGCTGGCACCTGATTCTGCCGACGATCGCCCTCAGCATTGCCGGTTTTGCGGGCCTTCAGCGCATCACCCGTGGAGAACTCCTCGATGTGTTGCGCCAGGACTATATTCAAACGGCGCGGGCTAAAGGGCTACCGGAGCACCGCGTCATCTACGGTCACGCCCTGCGCAATGCGATCAACCCCCTGATTACACTGTTGGGGTTTGAGTTTGCCAGCCTCCTCAGTGGGGCCTTTATTACGGAATACTTCTTCAACTGGCCCGGTCTCGGTCGTCTGATTTTACAATCCGTGTTTAATCAGGACATTTACCTGGTGATGGCCAGCCTAATGATGGGGGCGGTGATGTTGATTGTCGGTAACCTGTTGGCCGATCTCCTCCTCCGCGCCGTCGATCCGCGCATTCAGTTCACCCAGTCTGCCCAGGGTTAATCCTCACCTTCTGCCTGGGTACAAGACCGCAGGGGCCTTTAGAAAAGAGATTTTCTAAATTAGGCTTTGAAAGATCAACTCAGATAGACTTTATTAGCAAATGCCCTTCCAGTAAAGTAGTAATCACATTGTAACCTGGCCGATAGCTTCGCGACGCCAAAGGCGTATCGCGTCTCCCATTTCCCGAATGCTTCAAACCTGGTCTCAGCTTTTCTTTGACTTTTTCCCAGTCCGTCGAACTTGCGGTTATCTGGGTAAGGCTCGGTGGTCACAGCAAATACGATCGCTAGCTCCGCTAGGCGCAGCGGCACGATACTATTGAGAAGTATTCTCAAAAATAAGACTTCCGCCTGAGACACCGTTTGTGCAGCGTCTCCGCAGGAGAATCGCGTCCATGACCTTGCCGCCATCCTGACCATGAATCAGCCACGATTTTGGAAAACCCTCCCGGCCCCGGTGCGAGTGCTGATTCGCCCGACGTTGTTCCTCTCCCTCGGATTACACGTCCTATTGCTGCTGTTGCCCTTGCCAAATGAGCCTGAACCCGAACCTGAACCCGATCTTTTGCCAGAGGAGCAAACGATTAAGGTGGTCCCAGCCCCAACGACACCGATCGCCACTCCCTCGCCCAGCGCCACTCCGCCTCGCCCTACCCCAACCCCTTCACCCACGGCAGCCCGTCCTGTAACGCCATCGCCGCGATCGCAGCCGACCTCTCCTCCAATTGTGGCTTCACCGGCCCCAACGACACAACTGCCAACGCCGGAGACTAGCCCAACGCCAACGCCAACGCCGGCAACGCCCGATGTTGCCCTAACACCACTGCCCCCTGCGGAACCGTTACCGCCGGAAGCCCCTGTCACAGGTGCGTTTGATGATTTCCCCACGCCGACGGGGGTGGTTGGGGGCTGTTTAGGCTTGAACCAGTGCCAACAGGCGGAGGGGGTGCGCTTAACCCAACTAGTCCAGGATTTGCAAGCGGCGCTCCGGCAGCAGGGCTATACGGTGACGGCCCTGGATGTTGGTGATGATCAGGGACGGCGGATTTTTGAGGTCACGAAGGGGGAGGAGAAGCGCTATCTCAATCTGTTTTCCACACCGGAGGGGGCGGTGTACCTCTTGGCCGAGCAAATTCTCACCCTGGCGGAGGTGCAGGCAATGGCAACGGCGCGGGCGCAGCTTGTCAATTGGGTGCGAGGCTTGTCAGGACAACCGGCCCAGAGGCCGGACTTTGCCCAACCCAACCACTTTTTCACCGATCTGGGGCTACCACGGGAAGGCCTAGAACCTTACTGGCCGCTGGTGGCTAACCAAACGCCCGATCGCCTGTTTACGACTCAGCTAGCGCCCCAACTTCAGCAACAGGGGTTTAGCGTCGCTCCTTTAGCAGACTATGCTGGGGGTCCCCTCTACCAAGTGCAGCAAGGCGCGTTAGTATACTATTTAAGCTTAGTGCCTGCTGTGGGCGATCGAGGGACGATCGTTACCCTCTGGTCAGCATTACCTAATTCGAACCCTTAGTTGAGCGGGGAATCAACTGTCGCGAAACCGTTATCCTCTAAATTCATATTAAAGATAAAAATTAGTCGTCAGCATTGGCCGTATCTTTTTTCTTTGTCATGAAAAACGCAAGTTATTATAATTCAAAATTAATAATTATAACTGCTGCGGACTCTAAATATTTTGAACTTGTTTGTTCTACAATCTGGTCAATTCGTGATAAGCCTCAAGGAAAAGACATCGATATTGCGTTTTTAGACTTAGGGTGTAAACTAGAGGAGATTCAATACCTTGAGAAAATAGTAAATTTTATTACGAAGCCACAATCTCATTTCAGCTTTCCAACTGAAGATTCAGTTCCTAGTTATTTGAATGGATTATTAGCACGTCCTTTTTTACGACAATATTTTCCTGGTTTTGAAATATATCTTTGGATCGATTCAGATGCTTGGATTCAGGATTGGCAAGCGATTGATTTACTAATTCAGGGTGCCCTAGGTAGAAAAGGACTTGCAATTGTCCCTGAGATCGACAGAAGTTATTATTTGGCGTATGGGAAGTTGCCCTGGTATTTTCCTTTCGTATATCAAGACTACCAAAAAGTTTTTAATCAAGAAACTGCTGAAAAGTTCTATAGCTATTCAGTACTCAATGCTGGCATTTTTGCGTTACATCATGATGCACCACATTGGCAGATTTGGGAAGAAAAGCTTAGGGAGGGATTACAAAATCATGCTGGTTTAATGACCGATCAAGTTGCCTTAAACGCTATAGTGTATGGCACTCATCTTTTTGAAAGTACGGAAATGCTGCCAGCTTGGTGTAATTGGAGTTGTAATTTTGGTCTGCCTGCTTGGGATGAAGATAGATCGATTTTAGTCGAGCCATACCTTCCTCATCATCCCATTGGAATTTTGCATTTAACTGGAAAAAAGCATGATAGAGTAAACTTAAAAACAATCCAAGGTCACAACAAAGAAGTTGATTTTCGGTATCAACCAAAACAAAAGGAGATTCTAGAAAGCATGGAAAAGAAAAAAAATGATAAATCATGTACTTGGGACTACATTTCTCCAGGATTAAAAGTTACCTATCCTGATGTCGCATTTCCGAATATGATTATTGGAAATACAAGTACTCATAGCTGGACTTATCTACGGCGAGAAGTTCCTCATAATTGGTATGTTGATAAAAGACACCCTCATATTGGTTTTTTAAGCCGTGATGAAGCCCATATCCTTTACAATAATGCCTTACAGTTTCGCGGCAAAAAAGCCTTAGAAATCGGTTGTTGGATGGGCTGGTCGGCCTGCCATTTAATGCTTGCCGGTGTTGAGCTAGATATTATTGACCCAATTTTAAGCCAAGCGGAAGCTCGCAATAGTGTGGTGTACTCGCTGCAATCAGCCTGTCAAGCCGCAGGGGTGAGTGGGCAGTTTGTGTTAGTGCCGGGTTATAGTCCCCAAAAAGTTGAAGCACTGGCCCTGCACCAACAGCGGCGGTGGTCTCTCATCTTCATCGATGGTGAGCACGGCGCACCCGGTCCGCTTAATGATGCGATCGCCTGTGAAAAATATGCTGAAGCCGATGCCATGATCCTTTTCCACGACCTTGCTGCACCTGATGTTGCCCAGGGTTTGGATTACTTTCGGGATCGGGGTTGGCACACCATGATTTACCAAACAATGCAGATTATGGGTGTGGCATGGCGAGGTAATGTTCAACCTGTTCATCATCAGCCTGATCCCAAAGTAGCTTGGACTTTACCTGATTTTCTGCAAAGTTATCCAGTGAGTGGTATATCAACATCACGACATCCTAATCTTAATCATGGTGCCGAGTTGAATACTCAAAGGGAGTTGGAGTTTCATGAAATTGTTGAGCAAATCCGTCCCTTCTCACTACTTAGCGAAGCACGTCTCCATAATCTATATACTAAAGCCAAGGAGATTTGTATTCAGGATTTGCCGGGGAACTTTGTTGAATGTGGTACCTATAAGGGTGGGGCTGCTGCGATGCTGGGAGTTGTCATCCAACTCTATAGTTCGCGCTCCCGTAAGGTGTACGCCTTTGATACCTTTGAAGGAATGCCGCAACCCACAGCAGTCGATAAACATCAGAATATCCCGGCGAATGAAACGGGCTTTGGCGTGGGCACCCTGAAAGCCCCGATCGCGGAAAATATTGGTAGGATTTGTCAACTGCTGAATGTCCAGGATATTGTTATGCCAGTGAAGGGATTATTTGCCCAAACTTTACCCATTTATAAATCCACGATCGGGGACATCGCGTTGTTACATGCTGATGGTGACTGGTATGAGTCAACAAGGGATATTTTTCATCATTTGTATGCGTCCGTGATTGAAAATGGGATCATTCAAGTAGATGACTATGGGCATTGGGAAGGCTGTCGTCAAGCTATTCATGACTTTGAAGCCACCCAAGGGGTTACGTTCAACCTACAGTCGATCGACTACACAGGCGTTTGGTTTACGAAGCCATAGTGCCTAGCCATTGCTTACCCATAATCAGTAGATCGAAAACAATTGTGGGGTAGGCATCCTGCCTGCCCCTGAAAAACAATTGTGGGGTGGGCATCCTGCCTGCCCCTGAAACAACCGAGTCTTCGATATACTCAGACGGCTATCCCACATTCAATTTGTGATCCTTGATGATCTACTGATCAGCCGTTGTTGGGATCAATGTGCTGCAGATTGATTTATGCTGATTGATTTATATCATTGCCCCTTGACGCATCACTGACAAATCTGCTGCAAAGTCGTGACAAAATCGGGATAGGAGATGGCTGCTGCCTCGGCTTGGTGGATGGTGGTCGTGCCCTGGGTGTTGAGGGCCGCGATCGCTAAGCTCATAGCAATCCGATGATCCGTGTGACTATCGACCTCAGCCCCCGTCAAGGTAACCCCCCCTGTAATCTCTAAGCCATCCGGCAATTCCGCCACCCGTGCGCCTAAGCGTTGGAGTTGGGAGGCCATCACCGCCAAGCGATCGCTCTCCTTCACCCGCAATTCCTGGGCATCGCGAATCACCGTCGTCCCCTGGGCAAAGGCCGCCGCCACCGCCAGAATCGGCACCTCATCGATCATGCGAGGAATCAACTCCCCGCCAAATTCCGCCGCTTGCAGCCCACCAGAGCGCACCCGCAGATCCGCCACCGGTTCCCCCGCCACCACGCGCTCATTCTCCCGCTCAATATTGGCCCCCATCATCGCCAACGCCTCCAAAATCCCCGTCCGGGTCGGGTTCACCCCCACATTTTCAATCCGCAGGTCCGAATCCGGCACGATCGCCGCCGCCACCAGCCAAAACGCCGCCGAACTGATATCCCCCGGCACAATCACCGTTTGGCCCGTCAGCCGTGCCGGTCCCGTCACCGTCACACTATGGGTCGCCCGATCGATCGCCAACTTGGCCCCAAAGGCTTGCAACATGCGTTCACTGTGGTCGCGGGACAGGACAGGTTCCGTAATCGTGGTTTCTCCGGTAGCCATCAACCCCGCCAGCAAAATGCAAGACTTCACCTGGGCCGACGCGATCGGCGAGTGGTAGTGAATCGGCTGTAACACTTGGCCTTGAATCGCTAACGGGGCCAGGGACCCATTGTGCCGCCCCCAAATCTGTGCCCCCATCTGCTGGAGCGGTTGCACCACCCGCGACATCGGCCGACTGCGCAGGGAAGCATCCCCCGTCACCGTAAAGAACCGCCCCGGATGGGCCGCCAGCAACCCCAGCATCAAGCGCAACGTCGTGCCCGAATTGCCCGCCTGGAGCACATCGGCTGGCTCCTGCAAATTACCGAGGCCAATCCCCTGCACCTGGACCCACTCCGCATTTAGTGCCGTAATCTGCGCCCCCAGGGCACGGAAACAGGCCGCCGTACTCCGGGGATCTTCCCCCAAAAGCAACCCCTGGATACGGGTCTCCCCATCCGCGATCGCCCCCAACATCAGCGCCCGATGGGAAATCGACTTATCCCCTGGCACCCGAATCGTCCCCCTGAGGGCAAACCCCGAAGCGGGGTGGCGAATCGTTAAGGAATGCTGGGGGGTATTCGCATTTAAAGCGATGACGGGACGTTCCATTAGAGATAGACTGAGGAGGGCGTTAGTGATCCTACCGCTTTCGGACCCTTTCCTGTCGAGATTTTCCCGAGTTTTGTGCACGTCGCGTGGCGACAGGAGAATCGACTGGCATCTGCATTCGGGGCGAATCCCCTCACTGTTGTCTGGCGTATGTTAAAGCACCAACGCAAACCGGTCTCCCTCTCCTTGATTTCCACTGATCTGCCCCTATGGTCGGGTGTCGAGACCTTTGCCACCTTTTACCAACGGGATTGCGATCGCTTCCACTTGCTCCTGAGTGAGCCGTCCATCATCGACCCGATCGCCCTCGCTGAAAACCAGGAAGTCACCACCCTACCCACCGCTGCCCCACCCCGCCTCCTCTGGCTAGAGATCGCTCCCTCGCGGGTGATCATGACCATGCAGGGTAATGGCAAATTTAGCTATCGCCACCTCTGGGAACGGGGGGTCTATGGCGTTAGCCGCTACTGGCTTCAGAGTGACTCCCTGCGCACCAGTGGCCAACTGCGGCTGCGCAACTACACCCGATCGCTGGTCCTCGCTGGCACCTTTGCCGCCCCCCAACGCCTCCAGGTTGAGTATGAACTCTGGGCCGCCCAAGTCCCCTTGGGCCGCTATGTCTTGGCAGTCGAAATTCATTAGTCCCTGGGGCGTCGGGAGTTAAGCCGTTAAGCATTGTTACAGCTCAACGGTTGACTCGGATACGGGTCAGTAAAATACTGGACAGTTCCGCCTTCGCGACGGGTGCCTCGGTATTTTGAATCTCGGTGCCCTGATCTGGGTATTCTGATCTCAGTGTTCTGATCTCAGTGTTCTGATCTCGGTGTTCTGATCTCACCCTGAACAGATGTTCCGGTTCCTAAGGTCAGCTGGTAGCACCTAGGTTATCGTGTAAGGAAGGTAGCAGGGCTGGAAAATCCGCGATCGCCCGGAGCAAGCAGCAACGATCACGTATCTTGATGGGGAAACCACCGTTAACGTGTAGGATTTGTCCGAGTTTTACCGGGTTGTAAGGGTGCGCATCCAGCCCAGTGACTGCTTCCCAACCTTCCCCCCTGGGATAAACTGGGGATCTGTCCTGGAATCCTCCCCCCGATCGGCAACCGCTAGGCAACTTGTAGGCAACAGCTAGGCAACATTATGGTCAACGCAACTGCACAAACAGTCACACCCCAACGGAAAAACCCGAAAAAGCATAACCACTACGGGTTTCGTGACTTCTTCAAGTTTGATACCGAGAAAGGCACGATCGTTGATTGGAATGGTGCCCAAAATATCCTAGCCACAGAAGATTTTATCATTGGCCTGGTGGAGGGCTTGGAAGAAGAGGTGGGCGATGCCTCTGCGGCGATTATGTATACGATCGGCTGCGAATGGGGTCAGCGGGATGCCTTCTTTTTCGAGAAATGGTTCGAGCGCGAGTTCGATCGCAATATCCGCCAGACCAACCTTCTCTTTCTGCTGGAAACCTGGTGGTGGCCCTTCACCTCCCAGGGCTGGGGCCGTTGGGAAGTTGATATGGGCGATCGCAAGCAGGGCTTCATTTTCATTAACCTCTTTGATTCTGCCGTTGCCCGCACCCTGGGGGATGTGGGTAAGCCCGTGTGTCATATTTACGCCGGACTGTTTGCCGGCTTCTTTACCGAACTGGTGAAAAAGCAACTGAGTTGTATTGAAATTCAGTGCTACTCAATGGGTGAAACCTACTGCAAGTTTTTGATTGGTGGCCAGGACCGGATTGATGCCGCTGCCTTCTGGCTCAACGAAGGCGCAACCGCACGGGATATTGAAAAACGGTTACGCTCTGGGGAGCGCTTGGGATGAGTATGCCAACCTCACTGACGAGTCGCAATGGCGCAGGGGCCACAGCCGCCGATCGCACTTGGTTGACCGCAACCGTGCAGCAATTTTTCGCGGCGGTCAATTGGGATGATCAACCCCTAGCCGTCCAAGAACTCAAGCGCACCTCCATTCAAACCGGCGGTCCCCTCAGCTTGACCTTAACCGTCAGCCAGTTTATGAGCGCTTTCCCCTGGGATGGCAAGGCGATCGCCGCCCCCGTCGCCCTAGAGGAGGTGCTCCCCATCGCGGAGACCAAAGGACCAGACCTCACCGTGGACGACTTCTCCAACCTGTTCTAGGAACTGCTAGGAACGGGCCAGCCCTAGCGCCCGCGCCCAACACCACGATTGATCCATTGGCCCCCCATCCCCCCATCCTTTTTGGCACCTGTCTGCACCGGAGCGAATGTATGCACCCACAAATTGAAGCCCTATTTGATCAGGCCGAGAACCGATACCTGCAACCAGAGGAGTTGAACCTCCTAGACAAGTATGTGAGTTCCCTACCCGATCGGCTCGAAACCTATCGTCGTTTACGCGATCAAGAAGTTGCCATCATGCAACAAGCCGTCGATCAGGTCCAGGCCGAAATGCCGCAAGTGCCGACGGTGGATTTAGAGCGCAGTGTGAAGAACGCGTTGCTGGTGGTGCGCTACTGTGCCATGTCGATGCTCTTGGATGACGAAACCTTTACCAAGGAACGTCTCCTGGCTTGGCTGAGCCGCAATGTGCAGGTCTATAACACCCAGGCCGTCGATCGTGCTCTTTACCAGCATCTCGAAAAATCCCTCATCCAGGCCCTCGGCCCCAAGTCCATGAGCTTCCTGCAACCCTTCCTCGTAATGTCACGGGATGCGGTCTTACAGAACACCCCCTCTGTCACAGCTTAGGGGAATCCTGACAGTGAAACGAGGACGATACGCCTTTGGCGCGTCGCGAAGCTATCGCAGGCAGAATGCGGGCACAGAGGGTACGGAAGGGACTGCATGAACCGATTGCGATACCTGGGCTAACTAGACTGACGAGACTGACGAGATTAACGAGACTGACGAGATTAACGAGACTGATTGAGATTATTGCGACAATGAGGGTAGGGTCTTATGGTTTCCGTGGCTGATTTGCTGATTGACAATCGCATCCCCAGTAATTTCTTTGTGGCCGATGCCTATGTTCACAGTGACCTGGAACTTGGGTTATTGGAAAATCGGCGCGGGGCACGTCTCCTGGCTATGCCCGAACCCCTCCTCCAGGCTATTTATGCCGGTTTATATAAGGAAACGGGACAAGCAACCCGCCTGGTACTGTTCAACTGTGGCCGGTGGTGGGGCAAGAACTTCTATGCTCGCTTCTGTGAAGATCTCACGGACTACCACCATCAGCCCCTCGCCGACCTGCCCATGATTGAATTTTTACAATCCCTACAGCAATGTTGGCAAACCCACGGCTGGGGTCGCATTGATCTGGATCAAACCTACCAACAACGCGGCTTCCTCCTGGTCAAAATTTGGGATTCGCCCTTTGCTAAACACGCAATGGCGGTGAGCAGTGTTGATCCCAGCGCGGCAACCAAACGCCCCGTCTGTTTCCTCGAAGCGGGGGTGCTCAGTGCTTTCTTTAGCCAACTCACCGGGCGGGATCTCCACTGTGTCCAAACCACCTGTGAGTCCCTGGGGGCAGACTGTAATACCTTCGTCCTAGGCCTGCGCGATCGCCTTACGGCTGCCGAGGAAATGGCCAACCAGAATGTAGACCACGCCACGATCATGAAGTCCCTGTGCGGGGACAGTTAAGTCCTCAGCTATCGCCCGGTTACGCTCAGCAATCCGTACATTAACACTACTTAATGGCCGCCCATCCCTATGCCAAAAGTACCCGCATCTCCAACTATCGGCTCCTGGGGTTAGTTGGGCAGGGGCAATTTGGGCGGGTTTTTTGTGCCATTCACCGCAAGTCCGGGCAGATGGTGGCCCTCAAGGAACTGAAGCACGATCGCTTCCCCACCCATAAATTCCTGCGCGAACTGCGGTTTCTGCTCAGCCTCCAGCATCCGAATATCGTCACCTGTCGGGCGCTGGAACATACGGCAAATGGGCGCTATCTGGTCATGGACTACTGTGAAAGTGGGACCCTGCGCAATTTGGTGGAGGAGGAAGTGCGGCTCCATCCAGCCCAAAGCCTCAAGTTGGTGATGGATATCCTGGTGGGCCTCGAACACGCCCATAGTCGGGGCATTGTCCATTGCGATATCAAGCCAGAAAATATTCTGCTGCAAATCCAGCCCACCGGTTGGTTAGGGCGTATTTCCGACTTCGGCATTGCCCAACTCAGCCAGGAGTTAAGCCAGGACTTTAATACCACTGGCTCCCCGGCCTATATGGCTCCCGAACGGTTTTATGGACAGTATTCCCCCGCCTCCGATCTCTACGCCGTTGGCATTATTTTATTTGAGTTATTGGTGGGTGAACGTCCCTTTTCGGGCACCCCAGCGGATCTGATGTCGGCCCATTTGAACCAGCCGGTTCAAATCCCCGCGTTTGTCCCGGAAGCCATCCAGGCGGTCATTCGCAAGGCGTTACAAAAACTGACCGGGCGGCGCTTCCACTCAGCCGCCGAAATGCTGACGGATTTGCAGGCGGCGGCGCAGGCAACCGGTTGGCAGATTGCGAACACAGCGGTGGCAGCAACGGTCCCCCTGTTTTGCCAGTTTGGGATACCGGCTGAACTGCGGGCAGGTGAGGTGTCTGCCTCGCTGCGATCGCCCGCTTCTCCAGGGGCAGCAACCCCCTTTGTCTCCATCCGCCAGGACCCTCTCCGGGCACCGATCACCCACTTGCAAGTTCAGACTGACCTCCCAACGGCGGCGGGTGTACCCACGGCAACGCTCTACTGCCTCTCGCGCCAGTGGGTGTACTGCCGTACTTTTACCCCTGATTTATGGACCGCCCAGGAAACCCAGCGATCGGTGTGCCACCTGCCGGTGCCGGCCCAATCCCTGACGATCGGGAAGCGGGGGTGTTGCGCGATCACGCCCCAGGGTATTTTCCAGATTCCGTTCCCCCCACCGCTAGGGGAAGCCAGGACGAGACCTTTGGAAACTCGAATTGTGCAACCGATCGACCTCTTGGTGCAGGAAACTGCTTCCGTGATCGCGATCGACCCGCACGGGTATTGGCTGGCCGCTGCCCCCCTGCTGCCCAGCACCCCCAAAAGCCCGCTCCACCTTTGGACGTTGCCCCACTTAAGCCCCCAACGAACCCTGGAATCTCGTGCCTCCCAGATCGCCCAGATCATTCCGTTGGACTCCGCCCACGGGGTCGCCATCTCCCACCGGCACCACATCCAGGCATCCCGCCTTGAGGTTTTTAATCGACGGGGCCGCTTTCTAGGTCACTTGAATATTTCGGTGACAACGGGAATGTTTTTCCCCAGCCTCAAACCCTATCGCTTAATGACCTGGGAGACCCTCGATATGGGCCACTGTCAGCCAGCAACCTGTCTGCTGGACACGACCCCCTATCCCGCTTCACTCCTAGTGGTGGACCTCAAACCCTATCGCGTGATGCGCTTCCCCGTGGCGATCGTGCCCACCCTCGTGGCCGCCGCTCCCTGGGGCTATGTGTTGGGGGATGCCGCCGGAACCTTGGTGTTTTTGGATGGTGCAGGGCAGCCGGTGGGCCAAGTGACCGGACCCGCCCAGCCCACCGCGATCGCCTGTTTTGGTAACTATGGCTTACTGTTAGCGACCTGGGATGATCACGCCCACAGCGGCTATCTCCATACCCTGGATTTACGCAAGCTGAATCTGGATATGTTGTTTTAACATCCGCGTTAACCCCAGCGCGATCGCTGGTAGTTGCCGATTAGCTCCGCCTTGGCAACCTGGTGTCCCTGCATCGCCGTGATGACTTGGGACTTAGTGGCACCGGGGGGGAGGTCAAGGGCGCGATCGAGGGCGTAGAGCTTAAAAAAGTAACGATGGCTGCCGCTGGGTGGACAGGGTCCCCCATAGCCAAAGTTGCCAAAGTCATTTTTACCCTGGATGCCGCCATCCGCCAGGACGCGATCGCCAGGAACCCCTTCCGGGAGGCTACGGCGATCGGCGGGGAGGTTAAACAGGACCCAGTGGACAAAGGTTCCCCTAGGGGCATCGGGATCATCGCAGATTAAGGCAAAGCTTTGGGTTGTGGGGGGCACATCATCCCAGCGCAGGGGAGGCGAAAGGTCCTGGCCATCACAGGTATAGGGCACTGGAATCGTGCCTTGGTGACTGAAAACGGGACTAATCAGTTGCATGGTCACCTCCATAGGGGCAGCGGGGATCGGACTGGCAGGAGGGGACCCCGACCGAGGGGACCCCGATAACGGGAAACCCGACAGACAGGCCGTCAGCAACAGCCCGACACCAGCGATCGCCAAAACGCCGCCTAGGTAGCTGCCTCTACCCCGCACGCTAGCGTTAGAGGGGATTGCGCGGGACCCGAGGCGATCGCCGATCCGGATCATTGCGCTTCATGGGCTTAGGCTTGGGGCTGCGGGGACGGGGCGGCATCCCCGACTCCCCAGGCTTTTCCGGTCCGGCTGACTGGCGAGGGCGTTTGAACTGCGTTTTGCTCGTATGGGGGGGGCGTTTTTTCTGCATATTGCGATCGGCGCGATCGGACGGTCGCCGCTTCACGGGCGGCATAACCCCAATCAACGTCCCCTTTTGCACCACCAAATCATTCCCTTGCCGTTGGACCTCCAGTTCCCAGAAGTGGCGCAGTACCTTGGGAGAGTCCAGCGTGCCCTTCAAGGTTAACTTAAACGCCTTTGGTCGCTGGGAGGGTTTGCGCGGTTGTTGCTTGATCTTGATGACTAACTTCCCAGTCTCCTGGGCGTAGTGGACAATCTCACCCCGGATCGAGAAAAACCCATCTGGAAGCTCATCGGCAGACACCGGAGCCGCCGTGGGGGTGGGAATTTCTGCTGCCGTAGCTGCCGTTTCAGGCTGGGACACCGGTTCACGGGCAACTGGCGTTGCAACGGGTTCGTCTTCGGTAGCGGCCACCCCTGCATCAGCCGCGGCGGGTTCAGCCGGTTCAGCCGGTTCAGCGACCTGTGCTGCCGTCTCGGCAGGTTCTTCTTCCTCCTTACTCAGGCTTTCCGGTTCCCAAATCCCCACCACCTGGACATGGAGGCTATCCCCCTCTTCGCGGGTGCGGGGATAGACAACCCACAGGTGCTCTTTGCTGAGATCAATATGCTTCTTGACTAGACTGATCACCCGACCGAGCAGCACCGCATCCAACTTCGAACCATCGGCGGTGTGGATATTGCCCCGCGTCACTTGCTCTTCACTGGCCTCATATAACCCCCGAACTAGCCCGATCGCCCGATATTGCATCGGTTCACTGGGGGGCGAAATGGGGTGATTACGGTCTTTCTCCTTGCTGGCTGGCTCCGCCTGCGCGTCAGGAGTCTCAGTAGCACTGGCGGCTTGACTGTCCGGGGCTGGCGTGGCTGACGGGTCCGCCGGGGGGGAGTTGGCAGCAGTAGCGGGCCAGGGAGCGGCGGGCTGGGACGTATCCGGTATTGGAGCGGGTGCGTCTGCGGCTGGGTTGGCGGCAGGGACGGCTTTGGCAGCTTTGGCAGAGGAGTGGGAAACAATCTCTAGGGCACCACTGGCCTTAGACGGAGCTTTACTGGTCGTCTTGGTAGAGGCCGGTCGTTTGGGCGATCGCAAGGGGGGCAATTCCTCCATTGATTCCTCCATTGGCGTGGCCGCTGGTTCACTGGGGGGCGGCAGGGAAGATGCAGATGATTGAGGGGTTTGTGAGACTTTCTCTGATGGGGGATTCATGGAACCTCCTTGCGTGGACACTCCCCAGTCCAATAAAGTTGGATGGGTAGGGGGAGTTTAGGCTGACCCTACCGCCCTGTAGGCAGATTGCCCCTACGAACACCCCTTCCAGGTCTGTCTGGGAAGTTTGTTCCGCGGGCACTTGCTGCGATCGCGCTGTGGCGATCGCCCCGACTGACCCGTGTGCCAGCCTACAGGTAACTCCTCAAGCGTGGTCCTGATGACACGTCATGCCATGTGGTCATCCTAGCACGTCACCCCTAGCTCTGAGCGGCCCAAACACCGCCCCTGATGGCGGGGACCGTCTTGGCTCGCATGACCAGTGGCTGCGGCTGACCAGTGGGTTTGCCTATTTTATTCAATGCAGCCTGGAATTGCTTCATCCGTAAAGTTAGGGCAATCTTTTCGGACAATCTTTAAAAATGCCTGGGAATTGGGCACGATCGTCCCGTTAGGGCAAATGGTTCGGCAAATTTTGCCCGTCTGTGGCTTGAGCAAAGGTTGGGGATTGAGTTTTGGAAATTGAGTTTTGGAAATTGAGTGTGATGACCATCGTGGAGCCAGCAACCTTATTGACGATCACCGACCCCACCCATCCCGGCCATGTGTATTGGATGGAGCAGGCGATCGTCCGGGCGGCGGCGGCGGGCGTAGCGGGGGAAGTTCCCGTGGGGGCGATCGTGGTGGGTCCCCAAGGGCACGTGTTGGCAGCGGCGGAAAATCGGCGGGAGCGGGATTGTGATCCGACGGCCCATGCTGAAATTCTGGCCCTCCGGCAAGCTGGTCAGCAGTTAGGGAATTGGCACTTAAACGACTGCATCCTTTACGTCACCCTCGAACCGTGTCCCATGTGTGCCGGGGCGCTCGGGTTGGCCCGCTTAGGGTTACTGGTCTATGGGGCCAGTGATCCTAAAACAGGGGCAGTGCGCACGGTCCTGAATCTCCCCGACAGTCCCGCCTCGTTCCATAAACTCAAGGTCGTCGGTCCGGTTTTGGCCGCCGAGTGTCGCCAGCAATTACAAGCCTGGTTTGCCCAGCGTCGCCAACACCACCGCCAACTCAAGGCAATACGTCAGGGGCCTGGCACCGCGATCGCCCCCAATGCCCAGTGGCCGACGGACTCCCTTCACTCGTAGGGAATCGGGCTATTCAAAATACTCAGGATGGGTTCAGGGGTACTGAGGTCACCCACCAGCTTGCGCACTGGGGGCGGCCACAGTTTCACCAGGGTGGGCGTGGCGGTAATCTGATCCCGTTCGGCCTGATCCGGGTGTTTGACGACGTTAATCACCTTGAGCGTGTAGGGATGGATCAGGGATTGATCCAGGACATGGCGCAGGTTATGGAGAATCTTTTCCGTCATGCCATCATAGGCCGACACAAACAGGCGCAGGGCATAGCCTTCGATCGCCGCCGAGGGCTGGGGTTGGGAGCCATCAACATGCTGGTGGCTAGCCAGGGCGTTCGTGCCGCCTCTCCGCAGGAGAATCGCCCAATCCTGGGCCGCCGTTGTCACCCTCGCGTTGGCTTGGGGCTGACTGACATTCACCACAAGGTTATGGCAGTCCCACAGTTGGGGAAACTGCTGGCGGTAGGCAGCAAAGAGAATGGGGTTACCCGCATACTGCCGCCAGGGAACCACCTGCCAGGAAAGATCAGGGGTGTGGAACATGGCGTTCAAGAGCAGTTGATACCGGCGGACCGGCGGATAGAGTTCCGCTACCCATTGCAGGTCTTGGGTCAAGGGATCACGCCAGTGATCGATCGTCGCCGTATAGCCGGGCACCAGGAAATGGGGCGGGTCCGGCAAGTCCAGGATCGATTGCAAGGCCGTACAGAGTTGCACATGCCAGTGCTTTTGTTTGTCGGGGTCAATGCAGTACACCACATCCCCGCCGGGGGTGAAGAGAGCAATCCCTTTGAAGTGATCGGGCGGTGGGGAAGAAGACAAGGTTAGCCAAGTAGATGTGAATTGGGAGCAGGCGGGCGGTGGGATCGGCGCAGTAGATTACCTGAGGCTCAGCTTACCTGCCGGGAGGCGAACTCCACGGGTGGCTTCCTGATCCCCACGGTCTCTTTCATCTTAGCGAATTGACGGACTCCGGTTGCGTGGTGAATAGGGATAGCGGCAGTCTAACAAGCAACGTGTTCACCGATACGCCTTTGGCGTCGCGAAGCTATCGCGGAAACTGGGCGATCGCGATCGCGGATTAACGCAGTAGGGTTAAGGGGAGGGAAGCCATCCTGCTTCACGGAGACGCTGCGCGAAGGCCCATGCCGAATTTAACCAGGGAGAGATGCTTGTGCTATCCAAAAACTTGTTACTGAAAGGCTTTGAAATCGAGATCTACACGGGAACCCCCGACGGCCAAATTATTGGCTTGTCCGATCGCATCACCGCTGACCTGCCGGGGTTTGTGCGCGAACCCGATAGCCGCAACGTGGAGTATACGACCCCCCCCTGTGGGCGGTACGAGCAACTCCTGTGTTACCTGATCAAACCCAGACTGCAATTGCGTCAGTATCTCCACACCCTTGGCAACTACACCCTGATTCCCGGCAGCACCCTGTCCCTAGGGGATAGCCGCCACTTCTACCGCTCCGACCCCGCCCATCCCTACCATACCTACATTGAGCAAACCTATGGCACCCAGGTGGTCACCGCCAGTGTGCATATCAATATTGGCATTGCTGATCCGGAACAGCTGATGCGGGCCTGCCGCCTGGTGCGGGTGGAAGCGCCCCTCTATTTAGCCCTGAGCGCTGCCTCTCCCTTTCTGGATGGACAGGTGACGGGGTTCCACTCCACCCGCTGGGGGATTTTCCCCAAAACCCCCGCGATCGTCCCCCTCTTCACCAGCCATGACCACTTTATCCAGTGGACCGAGGCCCAGTTAGCGGCAGGCACCATGCAAAATGTCCGTCACCTTTGGAGTGCGGTGCGTCCCAATGGCGATCGGCGGCCCTATAGCTTGAATCGGCTGGAGTTACGGGTATGTGATTTGGTGACTGACCCGATCGCCCTGCTGGCTATTACTGCCCTGTTGGAGGCTCGCCTGTGGCAACTCTTCCATGACGACACCCTCGATCCCCTCCACCACAGCCAACTGGATGCGGACACCCTCGTGACCCTGACCGATGAAAATGAAATGGCCGCCGCCCGCCACAGTTTGGATGCCACCCTCCACCACTGGCAGGATGGCCGGGCAATCACGGCGCGTCAGTGGATCACACAACTCTATGCCGAGGTGGAAGCCGATAGTCAGCAACGGGGGTTTAAGTGCTTCCTCTCGCCCGTGAAGAAGATCCTGCGGGAAGGCAATACGGCCCAACAATGGTTGCGATCGCACCAGGCGGGCCACTCGGTTGCAGCAGTGATGATCCAGGCCATCCGAACCCTGGCGGAGCAAGAACAGGAGTTAGCAGGCAATCTATGTCAACCACAACCACTGGTGGCCTAAGCCATCAACCAACGGGCACTGCAAGCAGGCCCGTTCTCGCCAAAACACGATTGTCCCTTACGCTTTAAGGAGATTTAAGGAGACGGCTGGTCGGCCCGCAGGGTAAAGGTCAGGGCCGATGGTGGGGTAGTTTCCGAGCCGTCCTGAAGTTCCAGAGTGAGCGTATAGGGTTGCTCAAAGCCCACAGCTTGTAACACCACAGTCAGGGGACCCGCCAGCGATCGCTGGGCCGTCGTCTGGCCCGCTTCGCCCGTCAGTTGCACCCGCCCCCCACAGGGCAATTGGGTCTGCACCCGCAGGCAGGGGATTCCCGCCTCAATATCAGTGGTGATCCGCAGTTGCACCAGCCCCATCGCCGTTTGCCAGGTTCGCTCTAGGGGTTGACGGTCAGCAGGCAACACCAGAGTCAGGGCCGTCAGGAGTTCACGGGCTGCCAGCAGCGACAGCAGCATCTGCTGGTGGGTATCGGCCTGTTCATAGCTCGTGGGTAATTGCGCCCCTAACTCTTGCCTCCACACGGCCTGTGGCCCCCGTGCCGGGGACATCAAGACCAATTCCGTTAACTGGTTGAGGGTCAAAAACTGGCCAGGGAACAAGTCCTCAACCGCCCGGACAAGCTTCGCCCCGGTCTGGAGGGAAGACTGGGCCACGGTTTGGCACTGCTCCAGAATTTGGGCCAAGACCGCCTCACCCATCGGAATGGGTAGGGGCAGATCCCGCAGTTGGGCAAGCCACGCATGGACTAGGCGGCGCTCCCTGGGACTATCAAGGCCAACCTCAACGTCAGATTCATAGTCCGTAACCTGCGTTTCCCAGGGGAACAGGGGAGGATGGCGAAGGATTTCTTGTTTAAGTCGGCGCTTCAGTAACGCCTGGAAACGGTCTTGCACAACAGGTATTCCTCTCGCAACGAGTGGTGGATACCCTGATGATCGGCGGTAACTCTCCAATTCCGAATCAATGGCATCATGCTGATTGGAGGACTCGGCATGATGGGCATAGCGATCGCGCAGCGTCTCTGGCAGAGAATCCCTGCGGGAATCGAGGGGGTTGCGATTCAACTCCATCACCTCGGGGTAGACGACAGGCTCCTGAAAGGTAGAAGATGCAGGCGCAGAATTCCTTTCCCCAGCATCGGGAAGCGGCAATGGGCCTGCAACTGGCTCCGGTGGCTCGCTTTCCCCCAAGAGCCAATGACGTAAATAAGCTTCTAGGCTTTCTGACTCCCTATTCATCGCTTGCCGCTCCTGCTCCGGACACTAAATGGTTACGAATTTCCCAGGCTTGCCCCAGGAGTTTTGACCATTGGCGTTGCAATTGGGCCACCGTACACCCCAGTTTTTGGGCGATCGCCCGTTCCGAGAGTCCCTGTTGCTTCAGGTCCAAAAGTTCCCGCTGCGGTTCACTCAACTGTTGCTGAAAATTCTGCCATTGTTGGGGTGTTAAGCCAAGGTTATGGTCCAGATCCGCCCCTAACCATTGGTGGACCAGTTCCCAGTGGTGGGACAGGGAAAACCGGATCAGGTGGTACTTAAACCGTTGTTGCAGGTAATCCCGCTGGCGCGGGGTCAACTGCAAAATCGCCTCAATTTCATTTGCCGAGAGATCCTGAAGGCGCAGGACAAAATAATCGGCGCAGTCACTCTGTTGGCGCTCCTCCAGGTAGCTAATCAGGGCATTGACCACGGTTTGCCGCAGGGCATCCTCGGCGGGTTCCGGCTCCTGGGCCACCATCTGTTCACGCACCTGTTGCATCGATGCCGCACTCCAAGCCGACTCAAAGTCGGACACGCCCCCCTCAGCCGCTTGCTCCATATCCACCGAGGCTTCGGCAGGTTGCTGTTGGGAAAAGGTTTGTGCCCGCAGGATGATCAACTGCTGGTTGCGCTGGCGGGGCAGGGGAATGCGGCGTTTGGCATAGCGCTCGGTAAAGGCCATGTATTCGGCCAATTCTAGCAAGTGTTCGGGACGGTAGCTTTCGGGCAACTCCATCTCCCGCCGGAAGGCATTGAGGGCCTCCATGTAGAAGTTTTGCAAAAAGTCCTCAATGAGCATCAGGCGCACCTGATAGCTGGCCGGTCCCTGGGCGGGGCGGATATAGCGATACACCACCGCACTGAGGGTACTGTGCAGCTCGACCCGTCCCTGACGGGAACCCAGGCGATAGTATTTCAGACATTGTTGGAGGCGGTGTTTGGCCAAGGTTATGGCCCAGGTTTCGACTTCGCCAGAGGCTTGGATGCGCTTACTTTCGGTACAGATGCGATCGACCTCTTGGGCAAGGCGGTTAGCAACTGCCCAGCAGGTGGCTGTCGTTGCGCGGGTTGATTGATTGAGTTCCTGAAACAGTAGTTGAAGGATCGGCTCCACAACTCGGCACCCGTGATGATTGGTTTCTCACAGCAGGAGTCCCCCTGAACGGGACCCAGCAGACACACCCAATCCTGGCACCCGACTTTGAAGTGTATTACGATGGCTGGTTTAGGGCAGGCTGTTCACATGCGGTACGGAGTAGTCGGTACGGGGTACTCAGTACAGGCTACTGGGTACGGGGTACAGGATACTCGGTACATTGCCCATCCTGCTATCTACAGTCTAAGATGCCCCCGATCCGCCTATGAATGATCTTGATCAGCAAATTAAAGCGCTCATTGACGGTGCCCCCCAGGATAACCGGATACCGCAGGCCGTGGCCGCGATCGGTCCCGTTCTGAAAATGATTGCGGAACGGCTCCGGCATCGCCAATACTATATCGTCCAGACCGCGAACCAGGAGTGGCTAACCACCGTGTTGAGCCATCGCACCCAGCGAGAGCAGGAGAAACGGGTCGTCTACGCCTATCCCACCCTAGCGGATGCCATGCGGGCGACGGGTATCCAGGATGATCCGCGCCTGATGGCCCTGCCAATGCCGATCGTGCCTATCTTGTTCCAGATGCTCTCTTTGGCGACGGTAGATAGCCTGGTTTTTTTTGAAACACCGGGTAATACGGAGGTGGGGACGGAGGTCCAACGGCAGGAATTACAGGCTCTGGTCCAGAGCCACCTGCAACCCCTTGTCCAGTCGCCCCCGCCTAACTGGGCATAGCCATTCAAGATGGCTCATGATGGCTCATGATGGCTTGTCGGGAAATTCTCCGGTTTTTCCCTTGGCCAGTCCGGAAAAGAGTAAGGGTATCCCCTAGGGGGCGGTAAATCGGTGATGACGATCGCGATAGCTTTGCGACGCCTTCGGCGTATCGCTTGGCCTAAGGTTCACGGCACATCGCCGCCGCATCCCTTTGCGAATCGGGCAACGACGGGGCATCCTAAGCATAGCGAGATCAGTGGGGGGGATGGCTCTCCCGTATTCACCTCAAGGCGTGAGGCAGGGTGCCGATCAGGCCATGAATGAGTCAACGACCACTGCCAAGGGCAATATCCTGATTGTGGATGACACGCCGCAGACGCTGCAATGGATCGCCGCTCTCTTACGAGATCACGGTTATGCGGTGCGGGGGGCGCTCAATGGCCTCATGGCCCTCAAGAGCGCGAAGATGGACCCGCCAGAATTGATTCTGTTGGATGTGAATATGGCCCACATAGATGGGTACGAGGTCTGTAAGCGCTTAAAAGCTGACCCAGAGACCGCCGATATCCCAGTTATCTTTATCAGTTCGCTGACCGAGGTCCTGAGTAAGGTCCATGCGTTTGAGGTGGGTGGGGCAGACTATATTACCAAGCCCCTGCAAGCCGAGGAGGTGGTGGCGCGGATTGAGCACCAATTAACTATCCGGCGGTTGCAAGCCTCGCTCCAGCGACAAAATGCCCAACTCCAGCGGGAAATTCAGGAACGGGAGCGGGCACTTCAGGAACTCCAGCGCACGGAAGCCGCCCTGCGATTGGCGGAGGAGAAGTATCGCAGCATTGTGGAAAATGCGGTGGAGGGGATTTGCCAGGTAACGCCGACGGGGCAGTATTTGAGTGTGAATCCGGCCCTGGCGCAACTGTTGGGCTATGATTCCCCCGCTACCCTGATGGCCAATGTGACGAATGTTGGCAAGCAGCTTTATGTGGAACCCTATCGCTGGGCTGAGTTTCTGGCCTATATGCGGCGCTACCGCGAGGTCACGAGCTTTGAATCCGAGGTCTATCGGGCGGATGGCAGTCGGCTCTGGATTTCGGAAAATGTGCGGGCAGTCACCGATGCCCAGGGCCAGTTGCTCTACTACGAAGGGACGGTGCGGGATGTGACCGATCGCCGCCAAACGGAGGAGGAGTTGCGCCAACAACGGCTGCGATCGGAGTATTTATTACTCAATGTTCTCCCCCAGCCGATCGCGGAACGCTTGAAGCAGGGCCAGCATACGATCGCGGAAAGTTTTACGGAGGTGACGGTTTTATTTGCGGATATTGTGGATTTCTCGAAGTTAGCGACCCAGGTGTCGCCGACGGCTTTGGTGGAGCAGTTGAACCAGATTTTTTCCGGCTTCGATCGGCTGGCGGAACGGCATGGCTTGGAAAAAATTAAGACGATCGGGGATGCCTATATGGTGGTGGGGGGGTTGCCTAAACCCAATCCCCAGCACGCACAAGCCGTGGCGGCAATGGCCCTGGAGATGCGTCAGGAAATTAGCCACTTTCAACGGGCGGATGGTCAACCCTATCGTCTCCGCATTGGCATTCATTCTGGTCCGGTGGTGGCCGGGGTGATCGGTCAGAAAAAGTTTATCTATGACCTGTGGGGCGAAACGGTGAATATTGCCAGCCGCATGGAATCCCACGGTTTACCGGATCACATTCAAGTCACCGCTGCCACCTACGGACGGCTGCATTCGTTCTATAACCTGGTGGAACGAGGGTCGATTTCCGTGAAGGGGATGGGGGAAATGGTGACCTATTGGTTGCTATCGGCCAAGCCAATCCTGGCAGATGAAGCGGCGGATCTCCCGATCGGGGAGGGGAGAGGGGAGGGAGTTGCGAACGAGAATCGTGGCACAATACCCTAAAGGGTTGAGGCGGATGGTGATGAATCGCAGAATGCTGCTCAAAGTGGCTACCCTAGGGGTGGCGGGTAGCTCCCTATTGCTGGCTTGGCGACCGTTGTCAGCGATCGCGGAGGAAACCGCAGGCCCGCCCCATTGGGGGTATGGGGGCGACGATGGACCGGCCCACTGGGGGGAACTGTCAACTGAGTATCAAGCCTGTCAGTTGGGCACCCACCAGTCTCCGATCGACCTGGATGGGGCGATCGCGGCTAATCTCCCGCCCCTACGCCTGGACTATCGGGAAACCCCCCTGCGGATTCTGAACAATGGGCATACGATCCAGGTGAATTATGAACCGGGCAGTACCCTGACGATCGGCGACCAAACCTTTGAACTCGTCCAGTTCCACTTTCACCATCCCAGCGAGCATCAGGTACACGGCAAACCGGCAGAGATGGAACTTCACCTCGTCCACCGCAACGCAGCGGGTGCCCTCGCAGTCTTGGGCGTGTTGTTGACAGTGGGGTCTGAAAATGCGGCCCTGCAACCGATTTTTGCGGCGATGCCCGATCGTCCCGGCCCAGAGCAAACGGTAGCCGGAGTCACCCTGAATGCCCAAGCGCTCTTACCCCGCAATCTCGCCTCCTATCGCTATTTTGGTTCCCTGACCACCCCCCCCTGTTCCGAAGGCGTGAGCTGGATCGTCTTGCAGCAACCGGTGACCGTTTCCTCAGCCCAAATCAGGCAATTTGCCGACCTATTCCCCAGCAATGCCCGCCCGGTGAATGCCCTGAACCAACGCTTCCTCCTGCGATCGCCGTAGATCAAGGTCAATTCAAAATTCAAAATTCAAAATTCATGGAGTGAGCGCATGAGTTCCCCCCTGGTTGGCATCATCATGGGTAGTGATTCCGATCTGCCGACGATGCAGGCGGCGATCGCGGTGTGTGAAGAGTTTGGGGTGGCCTGTGAGGTGGCGATCGTGTCGGCCCATCGTACCCCGGAACGGATGGTGACCTATGCGCAGCAGGCCCATCGACGCGGCTTAAAGGTCATTGTTGCCGGGGCAGGGGGAGCAGCCCATTTGCCCGGTATGGTGGCGGCATTGACCCCGTTGCCGGTGATCGGGGTCCCTGTCCCCAGCCGTCATTTGCAGGGGTTGGATTCATTGTATTCGATCGTGCAGATGCCCACTGGCATTCCGGTGGCGACGGTGGCGATCGGCAATGCCCAAAATGCGGGTTTACTAGCAGTCCAAATTTTGGCCACTCAGGATGCGGATCTGCTGGCGCAGGTGGAACAGTATCGCCAGGGACTGACGGCAATGGTGATGGCAAAGCAGGAGCGGCTGGACCAAGTGGGGTATCGGGTCTATTTGGCCGCTGAGCCTTGAGCCAAGTTGTGGGGTCGGCAGCCTGCCGCCAAGAAGCAACCCGGTCTATTGGGGCGCTAAGCCTTACGCCCAATCTTGAGCCAAACCAGGAGATGAAACAAGATACCCACAGCCCAAATCTTCCTGTACCCTATACCCTAAACCCTGTACCTTCCACCCAGTTCTAAATCTATGGCTGCTACATTCTCGTTTGATATTGTCAGTGATTTCGATCGCCAGGAATTGGTCAATGCGATCGACCAAACCACGCGGGAAATTAATGCCCGTTACGATTTGAAAGATACCAAAACAACTGTGGAGTTGGGGGACGATCGGATTACGGTGAATACCGATAGTGAATTTACCCTCAATGCCATCCACGATATTCTGCGCACGAAAGCTGCTAAGCGCAATCTGTCACTGAAAATTTTTGATTTTGGCAAAATTGAGTCGGCCAGTGGCAACCGGGTGCGCCAAGAAATTCTGTTGAAGAAAGGCATTAGTCAGGAAGAGGGAAAAAAGATTACTAAGCTGATCCGGGATCAGTTTAAGAAGGTCCAAGCTTCAATCCAAGGGGATGCAGTACGGGTATCGGCGAAGTCCAAGGATGACTTACAGGCGGTTATCCAGGCGATGAAGCAGGAAGAGTTCACGATCGCATTGCAATTTACCAATTATCGTTAATTCCGTAGTCGTTACAAGTGAAAGCCAGCAATGTTTGTAGTAACGACTTCAGTCGTTACAAGTGAAAGCCAGCAATGTTTGTAGTAACGACTTCAGTCGTTACAAGTGAAAGCCAGCAATTCTGCGGGGAATGGAGGCCAGTTATCGGGTTACCTGGGAAGCGATCGCGGCTTGTCGGAGGGCTGCGATGATTTTCTCGTTTGCCTTCGGGAAAGCGTAGTCATCCAACGCCTCTAACGTGACCCAGCGCACTTCCTCGCAACCGATCGCCTGGGGTTCGCCCCTGAGATGCTGACACTGGTGTACATGCAAGGTCACCCGGTAGTGGGTATAGGCATGATCCAGGGTGATCAACGGTTCGCCCACCTGGATGGCAATACCCAACTCCTCCTGAATTTCCCGTTCAATACAGGCAACGATCGTCTCTTCTGGCTCCTGCTTGCCCCCTGGAAACTCCCACAGACCGCCCAAGAGACCTGCCTGGGGACGGCGATCGATCAGAATTTGGCCCTGATCATTCCAGATCACAGCGACACCAATGTGTTTGTGGGGGAGAGGCGATCGGGGTTCAGTCATGGGGATTTCAACTTGTTTTCCTTGATTGTACGCGCCACAGTGAACTAGCCAGGGACAGCGGTGACAGGCTGGGCGATGCCGGGTGCAGAGCGTCGCCCCCAGATCCATCAGGGCTTGGTTAAAGTCGCGGGGCTGTTGGCGATCGAGCAGTTGTTCCGACACCTGCCACAATTGGGGCAACGCTTGTTTGGGGGGAACTGCTAGGGCGACAAGTCGCGCCAGAACGCGCTTAACATTGCCATCCAGGATCGGGGTGGGGTGGTTGAAGGCGGCACTGAGAATCCCCCCGGCGGTGGTGCGTCCAATCCCCGGTAGCGTGAGGACGGCAGCCATTGCGGTGGGGAAAATACCGTGATGATGCTGAACGATTTGCTGGGCGGCGCGATGGAGGTTGCGAGCACGGGCGTAGTATCCGAGTCCCTGCCAAGTTTTTAACACCTGTTGCTGATCGGCGACTGCGAGGGCCGGGATGGTTGGAAACTGTGCCAGCCAGCGGTGATAGTAGGGGATGACGGTTTGTACCTGGGTTTGTTGCAGCATGATCTCGGAAACCCAGATGGCATAGGGATCACGGGTATGCCGCCAAGGCAGATCCCGCCCGGATTGGGCATACCAGGCCAGGAGCGATCGCCGTAATTGGGCAATATCGGGTTCCGATCGTGACATAGCCTCTCAGTCTGAAGTATGAGCGTGAGCGCCTTGACATCGCCACGGCAAGCCATTGACCGACCAACAGGCTGAAGCTTTAACCCTATGAGGCAGCGCGGGCCTGTTGTGCGTACATGGCTCGGAGCACTAAGGCGGGATCAACCCACTGGCGCGAATACTTCAGCCCCCAATGGAGATGGGGACCTGTCGTCCGGCCCGTCATCCCCACCCGGCCAATCCGCGCCCCGGCTGGGACCATCTGACCTTCATAAATTTGGACACCGCCTTCCTGATCGAGCATCGATCGCCCGCGATGATCGGTCGTCACATAGCCCTGCATGTGGCAATAGATATGCTCCCAGGGACCCGACTCCACCACCACCGAAGTCCCACAGCTACTATCATCCGAAACTTCCACCACCTTGCCCGACCACCAATTGCGGATGTAACTGCCCTCCGGAGCCGCCATGTCGAGACCGTAGTGAAACTCCTGGGTCAGCGACCCCGTTGGCGACAGGCGATAGCCAAACGGCGACGTATACATTTGGAAATTTTCCACCGGGAACGATGCCCCCTGCCATCGGGAAACCGCTGCGATCTTCTGCCCGCCGGTACTGCCCAACTGCTTTGTGCCCGTTGCCGTCCCTTTGGCTTGGGGTTTGGCCGCTTGGGATGTGGCCCCTTCGGTTTTGGGCGTCACTTCGGGTTTAGCCGCCAGATTTGCACTGGCAGGATGCGTTATGGGCAGTGGTGCGGGGATCGGTGGCCCCATCACCTCACCCTGGGTAATTACACCTTCCAGGAAGAGCGATCGTTGCCACTGGTCAAAATCCGCCACTTGCGCCGGTGCCGGTCCACTGGCTTGGGCGATCGGCGTTTGGGCACTGGCCCCTAATTCCTGCTTGCTGAGTAGCGAGCCAACAAAACAGGTCAGGACCCCCAGGGTTGTAATTATGCCAAACCGGATGAGGCGGGTTAACCCTTTGGCCGTTAATCGAGGCAGTGGGAGGGACGGGAGCGCATGGCCCGATCGCGAACCAGAAGACTGGCGAGGCTGAAACTTTTTCACGTTCTGTCCTTCTCTTCTCACAGATACCGTGTGTGTGAGGGTAGGGATAAATACCCTAGGCACCCTATTAAAAAATCTTACCCTAGCCCCTGTTTCCGTCAAGCGATCGCTTAGGACTCGTTTACATGAGGAGGGAAACACGGATGGGAAGATAGAACGCATAAACTATCAGTAAACTATCAGTAAACTATCAGTAAACTATCAGGACGTGTCAGGACGAGTGATTCCCGGTTTATGAGGACACTGCCACTGGGGGCCGATAGGCTTGCAGGACTTGCAACGTTCCCCCCAAATGCAGCCGGGGCTGGATCGGGGCTGTCCCCTTGCCTTGGCGATCGCCCACAAACCCCACCTCCATGAGCAGTTGCCCCAGATCCGTCGCTAACAGGGTCCACGCGGTCTCCGTCTCAAACAGGGCGAAAAACAGGGCCAGCCCCGGGAATAACAGAGGATTCTGGGGCTGATGAAAATCCACCAACGTGAAACAGCCCCCCGGCCTCAGTACCCGATAGACCTCTTGCACAATTTGCCGCAAGGGCACCGGTTGCATCTCATGCAACGCCATACTCGTATGCACCAGATCGAACTGGCCATCGGCAAAGGGCATCTGTTGCGCCATCGCCTGCACATAGGTTGCCCCTGGGACCCGTCGCCGTGCCCGCGCCAAGGCGCGTGGGGAGGCATCTAAGCCAGTGACCTGACGCGATCGCTGCGCCAACACCTGCGTTGCCTGCCCTCCCCCACAGCACAGATCGAGGACGGAGGTATCCGGGGCGATCGCCACCTCTGCCAGGGCCAACTGCCGAAATCGGGCCTCGCCGCCCACACTCAAGGCCATTGTCCAGGAAATCGCATCATAGAGGGCAGGATAGCGGTAACTGAGATCGCGCAGAGGGGTGGCCATAGAGCAAGCAGGGTTAACCGGGGCAAGGGTTAGAGAATGGAGAAGGTTGGTCGTGCTGGCTTTCGCTTGTAACGACTGAAGTCGTTACTACAAACATTGCTGGCTTTCGCTTGTAACGACTGAAGTCGTTACTACAAACATTGCCAAATGTTGGACTTGATGGGCTAAGCAGTCGGGCCTCGCCTACTGCCCATGAGGTATAACAGGGCCATCCGCACCGCTACCCCACTCGTCACCTGCTGCGAGATTAAACTAAAGCGGGGATCATCCATTAACTCGGAACTGATTTCCACGCCCCGATTGACTGGCCCTGGATGCAAAACACGGACGTTGGGCTGGCACTGGCGCAGGCGATCGTGGGTTAACCCAAACTGCTGGTGATACTCCCGCAAACTGGGCAGGAGGTGTTGGCTCATGCGCTCCCGTTGTAACCGCAGGGCCATGACAAAATCTGCCTGTTCAAGGGCCGGGGCAAGTTCCCAGTGAAGTTGAAGGGTGCCGGGGCGATCGTCGCCATAGACGGAAAAAAGCCGCGGTAATAACGTGGGCGGTCCCGCTAGGTGGACAGATGCCCCACTCGCCGTCAGGCTCCACAGGTTCGATCGCGCCACCCGTGAATGCAAGATATCCCCGACGATCGCGATCTTCTTGTCCTTCAAGAGATCCAGTCGCGGTTGTTTGCCATCCAGCAGCAGACAGAGGGTAAAGAGATCCAGTAACGCTTGGGAGGGATGTTCATGTTGCCCGTCGCCCGCATTCAGTACCCCGACTCCTGACCCCAGCCGATCCATCTCTGCCGCGATCGTTTGGGGAACCCCCGCTGCCTGGTGCCGAATCACCATCAGGTCAGTGCCCATTGCCAGATAGGTTTTGGCCGTATCCAGAATGGTTTCCCCCTTAGTCATTGATGAGGTACCGGGGGCAAAGTTCAACGTATCGGCAGAAAGCCGCTTCGCCGCCAATTCAAAGCTGCTGCGGGTTCGGGTGGACGGTTCAAAAAAGAGATTGGTGACCACTTGCCCCTGGAGGGCAGGCACCTTTTTGGTCCGCCGGGACAACACTTCACGAAAGCTCGTGGCGGTTTGCAACACAATGTCATACTCCGCCGGGGTGAAGTCAGCAAGCGATAGAATATGACGACGGGTCCAGGTGAGGGCAGTCATCGCAGGATTCGGGAAAGGTGGCTGGCGATCGCGCCAGGGGTATCGCCTCAACTTTACCGGATGGAGGGAACTCTCCCCTGAAAAAGGCTTCAAATGAATCTATGCACGCAGGCAGGGTGGTCGCCATGAAAATTTACGATTGCTTAAAGGTCTCGATCGTCCCCATTGCCGCTGGGGTTGCCCTGTTTGGCACCAATTTCACGCCCGTCCGCAAAGTCGTTGTCCCTGATGCGGCTCCTGACCCCGCTCCCCTGGTGGCCGATGCCAACGCCACCCCTCGCCCTGGGACCCCAACCACTGCACCCGCTGTCCCAGCCTCGCAGCCTGCAGCCGCCAATGCTGCCAGTGCCGCCAATGCTGCCGATGCTGCCCCGTCGGAGGTGCGCTCGCTGGCAAGGAGTACGACCAACGCCGCCCCATCCCCTGGGGCCAATGCTCCCGCGCCTGTCCCCCCTGCCCCCACCTCCAGTGCCCCTGCGCCCCGCCCGGTAGCAACTGCTCGCCCTGCTCCCGCTCCGGCGACCGCGCCCGTCCCCTCTGCCCCAACGGCGAACGGGTCCGATTCGTTGCCGGAGTTGGTCACCTTTGAACCCCTGCCCACTGCTCCCACCCTGATTGCCCAAGCACCAGCAGCCCCCGTGCCATCCCCGCAGCGGGAGTCTCCGGCCTCCCCTCCGGCTCCGGCCCCGCAGCCGCCCCTCGCCCAAACCCGCAATACGGCAACAACCCAGGTGACCGTGTTCACGATCGATAACCAGTGCAATGATTTCCGGCAAACCCAAATCACGGTGCCAGCGGATAAGGCGATCGAAACAGCGATCGGTAAAGTGCTTGAAGAGCGGGAAAGTGGGGATTTCAGCTTGGGGGGCTATCGGGTCAACGTTAACGGCGGGGTGGCAACGGTGGATCTGCGACCGGCCCCCCACTCGGAGCGATCGCTCCATTCCCTCACCCATTGCGAACAATTGGCCCTTTTTGGGGGCGTGCGTCGGACGCTTCTGGGGAATGCCCAATGGCGCATTCAGGATGTTCAGTTTACGATCGCGGGTGAGGAACTGTATTTCTAGGAATCTCTCCCCTGCCCCATGTGGTTTCAACCTAAGCACACGGATCAGCAACGTCAGGGATTAGGTTGGTTCGGCCTGGGGGCGATCGTGGTCCTGGTTGCCTGTCAATCCCCCCCAGCCGCCGAGGTGCAGCGTCCCTATCGTCACCTGCCGGACCTTGATCTGCGGATATTTGCCTGTACCCCCAACCCAGAGTCCTACCAGTTCCTCTCCCCGACGGCCTTGGCGCAAACGATCACCGAGCTAGCGGCTTACTGCCCGCATCCTCCCTATCGCGGGTTACAGGCTAGTTTCCAGGACAGTCTCAGGCAAGCAGGGGTGGATTGGGAACGCGAGTCGTTGGTTGTCCTGTCGGCCTATTACGGCACTGGCATGGCCAAAGCCCATCTCGATCTCACCCAACCGACACCGGACGTAATCCAAGCGACGATCGTATGGACACTGCCCCCACCGCCCCATACTCCCGATACGGCGGTCTTTCGGGGCGCTTTCCTGGTGGACAAGTCCCGTATTCGCGAGGTGAGGGTAACGGGGCACCCTGATCACTCACTGCTCGTTTCGATCGGTCCCTAGTGGTCTGTCAGCCCTAACCTTGAGAGTTGCCGAGCAATGCTAAGCCCCTTCGAGCGAGCTTCAGGGTGACCGGGAAACTTATCCGTTGGGGCTGAGCCAGTCGAGGGCAATAATCTTAGGTTAGACAGACTACTCGGCGCGACCTGACCAACGTTTAGGGGTAATCCGTCCGGCGGGTCGCGTAGGATGGGAAGGCTGGGATGATGTAACCCGATCCAGCATCAAGGGGGAATCGGCATGGGAGGACAACACGTGTTGAGACATTGGGGATATTGGGGACGGCGCGGGGCGATCGTCTCGAAACACCTGGCCTTGGTGGCATTTTGCCTAGGTGTCGTGCTGTTGGGGTGTACCGGAAACGTCCAGGCCGACAGCCGCATTGATCCCCAACTGGAAGCCCAGGTTCTCCAGATCATTCGCGACCATCCTGAGGTGATCCTGGAGTCACTCCAGCAGTACCATAGCAATCCCAGATGATTCATGAGAGAAGCCAATCCTATATCTACTGATAGAGATTCACTATGTCCCTTCCCATTCTCATAAATGACTTAGGATTGCTACAGCAGGCACAACAGGCCAAACAAGAACAGGCCCGCCGCGAATTTCTCACCCAGATGCAAACGAATCCTCGCCAGGTAATCGGCCAGTCTCCCACGAAGGGCGCTATGGCCCAGTCCATTGTCCTCGTTGAATTTTCCGACTTCCAGTGTCCCTTCTGCGCGAGGGCCAGCGAGACGATTCGCGCCTTTATGGCCAAGCATGGCGATGAGGTCACTTTCGTCTACAAACATTTCCCCCTGACTTCGATTCATGATCAGGCCCTGCCCGCTGCCCAAGCTGCCTGGGCGGCCCAGCAACAAGGGAAATTCTGGGAGTTCCATGATGCCCTCTTTGCGGAACAGGATCAGCTAGGGGAGGACCTCTACCAGGCGATTGCCAAACGCTTAAGCCTGGATCTGGCCCGGTTTGAGCGCGATCGTGCCCGTGCGATCCCGGCCATCCAGCCCGATATTGACCTCGCCGAAGCGTTGGGCCTATCGGGGACCCCCGTGCTAGTGATGAATGGGGAAGTGCTCACGGGAGCCGTTGCCTTGACGGATCTGGAAGCGGTGTTGGAGCGGGTGCGCCATACGATCGCTCAATAACCAGAACCCCTAGAACATCACCGTTTTGGGTGATTTGGGCGTGATTTGGCGGCTAGCGGCAGTTCCCCTAGCCAAGTTTGCTATCCTGAAAACTTAAGGGTAAGCAGGGGTTGGGGAAGTCCAGAAACAGGTCGTTGGTGCGACTCAAGCGCTGAACTAACTAAAAAAACAAGCTTGGAATTGTTAGGAGTGGGCAGGTAGGATGCAGAACGAATATCAGCAACGGCGGGCACGCCTGATGGAGAAGCTGGGTAGTGGCACCGCGATTTTCCACAGTGCCCCCACGGCCATTATGCATAATGACGTTGAATATACCTTTCGGCAGGATAGCGATTTCTTCTATCTCACCGGCTTTGATGAACCCGATGCGGTGGCGGTGCTGGCTCCCCATCACGAAGAGCATCGCTATATATTATTTGTCCGGGCGAAGGATTGGGAACAGGAGGTGTGGACGGGCTATCGGCTGGGGGTCGAGGCGGCGAAGGAGGCCCTGGGTGCCGATGTGGTGTACCCGATCGCGGAACTGGATGAAAAGCTGCCCCAATACCTGGAAAAAGCCGATCGCCTCTTTTATCGCTTGGGACGAAATCGGGCGTTTGACGATCGCATATTGCGCCACTGGCAACATCTTTTGCAAACCTATAATAAGCGGGGGACGGGACCGATCGCCCTGGAAGATCCGCGTTTTATAATGGGGGCATTGCGGCAGGCAAAGAGTGAGGCGGAACTCGATCTCACCCGCAGGGCGATCGCGATCGCGGCTGAAGCCCATATTCAGGCGATGGAGCAGGCCCGTCCGGGTTGCTATGAATATGAAATTGAGGCGGAACTGGCCCATGTCTTCCGGCGACAAGGGGCAATGGGACCGGCCTACCCGTCGATCGTGGCATCGGGGCCGAATGCGTGTATTTTGCACTATGTGGACAATAATCGGCAAATGCAGGATCAGGATTTGCTGCTGATCGATGCCGGATGTGCCTATGGCTATTACAACTCTGACATCACCCGCACGTTTCCCATCAATGGTTGCTTCACGGCGGAACAAAAGGCGCTGTATGAACTGGTGCTGGCGGCTCAAAAGGCGGCGATCGCGGAAGTGAAACCGGGCAATCCCTACGATCAGATGCACAAAACGGCGGTGCGGGTGTTGACGGCGGGGTTAGTGGACCTGGGCCTCTTGGCCGGTAGCCTGGATGAACTGATTGAGGGGGAAAAATACAAGCCCTTTTATATGCATCGCACGGGCCACTGGTTAGGCTTGGATGTGCATGATGCAGGTATTTACCGGCAGGGGGAAACCTGGCAAACCTTCCAACCGGGATACATTACGACCGTGGAACCTGGCCTCTACATTGGTCCGGAAACCCAGCCTGCGGAAGGCCAACCGGACATCCCCGATCGCTGGCGGGGGATTGGCATTCGCATTGAGGATGATGTGCTGGTGACGGCCACGGGGCATGAGGTGCTGAGCGCGGCTGTGCCCAAGGAAGTGACGGATCTGGAGCGCTAATTCGGTTCAGGGGCAGCTCGAATAATCAGGAGGGGGGTGGGGATCTGCCGGAGGACCCCCTCGGTAATGGACCCGACAAACAGGCGATCGAGGCCCCGTCGCCCGTGGGTACCCATCACCACCAGATCATGGTCGGCTGCCTGTTGCAAAATGGCCGCAGCGGGGAAGTCTTCCTCAATCAGCACAGTTGTGGCCGCGACCGAGAGTCGGGTTGCCTGCTGCAACGCCGTTGCCAGGATGGCCTGGGCAGCTTGGCGCAAATCCTGAAGTAATTGGTAGCTATAGGTCACGGGACTGGGAGCCATCCAGCCCACCAGCGAGGTCGTCAGCGGATTTTCTAGGACATGGAGCAGGGTGACGGTCGCCCCAAGCGCGTGGGCCAGTTCCAGGCCATGTTGCAGGGCGATCTGACTACAGGTGCTGCCATCGATCGGAATCAGGATACGCTGATACATTACGGATTAGCCCATTGTCGTCATCGGGTTTATGGGGCCTCCAATCGATCGTAGTGCGGGGGGCAGTCCCAGGGTAAAAATGGGTGGGAATCTTTAGAGAGTGCGAGAGGACGCGATCGTATGGCCCATTATCAACAAGTGCTGAGTATCCGTACCAACGGTAAGTCCTTGCATAAACTAACCCGGCAGGTGGCGCAGGTGGTGGCCGAGTCGGGTATCCGAACGGGGTTATGTACCCTGTTCCTCCGCCATACCTCGGCGAGCCTGATCATCCAGGAAAATGCCGATCCCGATGTCCTCAAGGATCTGGAGAACTTCCTCGCCCAACTGGTGCCCGAAGGCTATCCCTATATTCACAGCACAGAGGGACCTGACGATATGCCCGCCCATATTCGGACAGTCCTGACCCACACTTCAGAACAAATCCCGATTCAACAGGGGCAACTGGTCCTCGGTACTTGGCAAGGGATTTACCTGTGGGAGCATCGCCAACGGGGTCACCATCGGGAATTAGTGGTGCATATTTCAGGAGACTAGGGGGCAGTCGGTCAACGCGGCGCTTCTGGTTGGTTACGGTTATCGGTGATCATCGCGGGGGAAGAATGCTTAGAAATATAGCCTTTCCCGTGCTGATGAGGTGTAATTCAATCATTAAATTCAATCATTAAATTCAATCATTAGTAGTCGGGTCAATGCGGCGATAGCAGGACCTTGTCAGCCTGGAAATTAGGGGTAGGGGCGGGTTGACTGGCAAGGGGGGCCTGCCCCCCAACCCCCGCACGCGGGGGCAGGGGGCATCCATCAAACCCGCCCCCTAGGGTCAGATCAGGGACCCCCAAGGGCGGGTTTTTAGTCAAATTCAGGGGGTTAATTGCCAGAGGGTTACTCAAACCGCCCCGACAGAATCCGGTTGCGGCTCTCTTCTCTCTTCTCTTTTCTCTCTTCTCTCTTCTCAATACAAGCCGACTGAAGAGCCAGTGGATGCGATCACTAGTCTTTGAGGGTGATACATGGCAAGTTTATGAACTTCGAGAGAAAGACAAAAAGCTGCACAAAGCCCTTTGCAAACTTTTGGTAGAAATGTCTGCGTCATCTCTACCAATTAGCCCTCACGCTGGAGGAGACGGATTAAATTTAGTTGTGCTCATAGGGATCTTTGATTAGGACACGGCTAGCGGCGGAGAAACGGGAATATTTGACGATATCGCAGGGGGGAAATTCGGTCAGCGCCAGCATCCCTGTTTGGATATCTTCGTAATAAATCATGCCGCCAATGCCGGAATCAATGTGAAACGGGCCATGAAAAAACTGATATTCAGGAATATGGATCAGGAGGAGATCATGAACCTTAATCTTCCGGCCCAGCATATACTCACAGGTTTGCCTCAGGATCGCCTGAAGTTGCTCATTCTCAGCCGGATGGCCCACCTCGGTGAATTCTGGCTTGTCCGCGAAGTGATCCATATAAAACAGCCAGATATCGGAAAAGTCTTTTTCCGTCGTGAGTTTGATCTTGAGCCGTTTTAAGCGATTGAGGTTCATAGCGTTAGACCATCTCCGAGGCGGCGGCAGTTGCAGTTTGCTGGGGCTGGGGCTGGGGCTGGAACTGGAACAACGAGTACACCACATTACGGCGAATGGTGGTCATCATTTCCAGGAAGAGTTCGTAGCCCTCACTCTTGTATTCGATCAAGGGGTCTTTTTGACCGTAGCCGCGCAACCCGACGGATTCGCGCAGGGCGTCCATTTGTTGCAGGTGTTCGCGCCAGAGGGTGTCGATCTGTTGCAGGATGAAGAAGCGTTCGGCTTGGCGCATCAGGCCCGGTTGAATCTGATCGACCTGGGCTTCCTTGATGTCGTAGGCAATGCGCACCTGCTCATAGAGGAAGGTTTTCATTTCGCCGATGGTGAGATCCTCCAATTGCTTGGCTTCTAAGTCGGCTAAGAGATAGACAAACTCCTTGACCTTGCTCACCAGGTCGTCCAGTTTCCATTCTTCCGGGGGTAGCTCTGGATTGACATACGCCTCAACAATATCGTCCATTGTGCGTTCGGCGTATTTAATTACTTGTTCTTTGAGATCCTGGCCTTCGAGAACCCGTCGCCGTTCGGCATAGATGGCCCGCCGCTGGTTGTTCATCACCTCGTCGTACTCGAACACCTGCTTGCGGATGTCGTAGTAGTAGGTTTCTACCTTGCGTTGGGCGTTTTCCAGCGATCGCGTCAACATCCCCGACTCGATCGGCATATCTTCCTCAACCCGGAACAGATTCATCATGCTCGCCACGCGATCGCCGCCAAAGATGCGCAGGAGGTTATCCTGCAAACTCAGGAAGAACTTGGTGGAACCGGGGTCGCCTTGCCGTCCGGCCCGTCCCCGCAGTTGGTTATCAATGCGGCGAGATTCATGCCGTTCCGTACCGATTACGTGCAACCCCCCCAAGGCCACTACCTCCTGGTGTTCCTCGCGAGTGAAGCTTTCATATTCTGCCTGGATGCGGTTATAGGCGGCCCGTAGTTTTTGGATGACCGGGTCATCAGTCGGGGCTTTCTCAGCGGCAATGGCAACCTTTTCTTCGGCTTCCAGTTCCGAAAGCGACTGTTCACCATACACCTCGACCGCATAGGCTACAGCGAGTTTCAAGGATTTTTCCGCATCTTCCGACAACTCCGTGGGAAAGATCTGGGGCGACGCTTTCCAAGTTTTCACCTTTTTGCCATCACTCGGTCCACCAAAACCCTGGGGTTTCGGTCGCGCCCCGGCACCAGCTACCCGCACAGGACCCACGCTGTCATCGTCTTCGGGTTTAACCAAAGGGGGCATGAAGTATTCCCGCACCTTGAGGCGGGCCATGTAGTCGGCGTTGCCGCCTAGGATGATGTCGGTGCCGCGTCCGGCCATGTTGGTGGCGATCGTGACCGCTCCCTTGCGTCCGGCTTGGGCGACGATTTCAGCTTCCCGTTCCACGTTTTCGGGCTTGGCGTTGAGCAGGTTGTGGGGAATGTTCAGGTCACTCAGCAGGCCCGACAGCAGTTCCGATTTTTCGACGCTGGTGGTGCCCACCAGGACCGGACGGCCCAACTCGTGCATCTCAGCGCATTCGGCGGCGACGGCTTTCCACTTGGCCATTTCGGTCTTGTAGACGACATCGGCGTATTGTTTACGAATGAGCGGACGGTTGGTGGGAATTTGGGTAACTTCGAGGCTGTAGATACGCTCAAATTCGGCTTCTTCGGTTTTGGCGGTGCCGGTCATCCCCGACAGTTTCGGGAACAGCAGGAAGAAGTTTTGGTAGGTGATTGTGGCGAGGGTTTGGGTTTCGGGTTGGATTTCGACATGTTCTTTGGCCTCGATCGCCTGGTGCAGGCCATCACTCCAGCGGCGACCAGGCATCACCCGTCCGGTGAATTCATCCACAATCACAATTTCACCATTGCGGACGATGTAGTTCACGTCGTTAATAAACAATTCCTTGGCCTTGACGGCGTTGAAGATGTAGTGCGCCCAAGGATCTTGGGGATCGAACAGGTCGGTGACACCCAGTTCAATCTCGGCTTGTTCGTAACCCTCATCGGTGAGCAGGACGTTGCGGGCTTTTTCATCCACTTCATAGTGAACATCCCGTTGTAGGACGTTGGCGACTTCAGCAGCGCGGGTATATTTTTCGCTGGGCCGCTCAACTTGGCCGGAGATAATTAGGGGGGTGCGGGCTTCGTCGATGAGAACCGAGTCTACTTCGTCGATAATGCAGAAGTTGAAGGGACGTTGGACGACTTCGGCCATGGTGGTGGCCATGTTGTCGCGCAGGTAGTCGAAGCCGAGTTCGCTGTTGGTGGCATAGGTCACGTCACAGTTGTAACTCCGGTGCCGTTCGCTGGGACTCATGCCCTGCTGGATCAGGCCAACGCTCAAGCCGAGGAAGCGGTGGACTTGGCCCATCCATTCCGCATCACGGCGGGCGAGGTAGTCGTTGACGGTGACGACGTGCACACCTTTGCCACTGAGGGCGTTGAGGTAGGCCGGCAGGGTGGCAACGAGGGTTTTGCCTTCCCCGGTTTTCATTTCAGCGATCTGGCCGTCGTGGAGCACCATGCCGCCGATGAGTTGGACATCGAAGTGGCGCATCCCCAGGACGCGGCGGGCGGCTTCCCGGACGACGGCGAAGGCTTCGGGCAGGAGGTCGTCGAGGGTTTCACCTTTCTCCAAGCGTTGCCGGAACTCGTCGGTTTTTCCCCGCAACTCGGCATCGGAGAGGGGTTGGATGTCCTCTTCGATCAGGTTGATCTCGGTGACGATCGGTTGGTATTTCTTGAGTTTGCGTGCGTTGGGATCGCCGATCAGCGTTTTGAACATGGCACCAGCAGAGTAAGGAGCAGGGATTCGCTTCGTAGACTACATTTTAGCTCCCCTGGCTCCTCCTGTAGCGATCGGGCAGTGGGATTGGGCGGATGGGGGGCGCGATCGGTGGGCAGTGAGGTGGGGCGGGGTGGGCGCGATCGGTATTTGGACCTCCCTTCATCATCTACCCTGAGTAGTCAGGCCCTGAGCATCTGCTCACCGTAGTAACCCTTTTGTGCGCTACTGTAAAATGAGGAGCTTAAAGGCTAGACTACTATGGCGCTGGTATCGAATGGACAAACAGCCATAATCCGCACAGAGCGAGGGCTTACCATTTCGGGTACTCGTATTACGCTGTATGACGTGATGGATTATCTCAAAGCGCAGTACCCACCCAAGTTTATTCGTGATGCATTCAATCTTACGGATGCACAAATTCATGCTCCCCTTTTCTACATTGAAACCCAAATTCAGTAATATATTAAATCTATACAGCTTAGCCAAGCCATGACTACTTTATTACAACAAGCATTTTTAGAAATCCAAAAGCTTCCGGATTATCTCCAGGATGAACTTGCTCAACAGTTACTAGAAGACATTCAAAATGAGCTGAACTGGCAACAAAGTCTTTCAAAAGCAGATGTTGAGTTAGGAGAGCTTCTGACAATGGCACAGGAAGCCCTTATTGAAGAACAAGAGGGGAGAACTGAAGACAAGGGCTTTGGCGAAGGGTAATGAGGTCATCCAGAACTAGAAAGTTTCAGGAATTGTTTTTGAGGTTGCCTCAGAGAATCCAAGAAACCGCCAAGAAAAATTATCAACTTTGGCAAGAGAATCCGTTTCACCCAAGCTTGGAATTTAAAGAAGTCAAGCCAAAAGAGAAAATATGGTCGGTCAGAGTCGGAATAGGATGGAGAGCTTTAGGGATTATGAAGCCAGAGGAAGATAAAATAGTTTGGTTTTGGGTGGGATCACACTCTAAATATGACAAAATTTTATCTAAGAAGTAGAAAAAATCTATGATATGAGGCTCATAGCATCGACAAAAATAATTTAAGCCCAAGTTACCTTTCCTAGATTAGCAATGAACACAGAGCAGGCTCAACCCAATCAGTTTGCTGTGTGCTTAGACAATGAAGGTTATCCAGCCTCGTTAGGGGTGGGTAAGATATATCGAGTTATCGATGATGATGAAGCGAGGACAAATGGGTTAATCCGAGTGATGGACGAGAGCGGTGAAGATTACGCTTTTGCGGCTAATCGATTTTACCCGATCGCGGTACCCAAACCAGTCGAAGTGGTATTGTTAGCGGTTAGTTCGTAGCGACAGTATGATGACGGAAGTGATACAGCTATTTGAGTCACCGGCTACCGTCCCGATCCCCAAAGGTGGATTAACTGGAAGAAAAGGAGATATTTATGATGAAGCCCAAGAAATGTCCTAACTGCCAAGGTGAATTGATTACAAAACAAGTTGAAAAAATTCTGAAAGGTGGCGTACATACAGCCATCATCCAAGTTGAAGCAGAAGTCTGCTTAAACTGCGGTGAGAGGTTATATAAACCAGATGTTGTTAGACAGTTTTCTCAGATTAGGTCGAAGCTGAAAAATAAAGAAATAACAGACTTTGAATTAATTGGACAATCCTTTCGAGTGAATTCACCGACCTTGTAGCGATCTTATAGGGTATGTCCTCCAGTCTAACCTCTAGCCCCCTAGTGAAGGAAAAAACACTTACAGTGCGATCGCGCCTGTGGTGAACTGCAATATTGATGATATGTTACCTGCCCTTGTCTGTACTGACCAAAAGTGCGATCGTGCTTAAGAGTGTGATGGTGGATGCGATCGTGAGAAAGGTGGGGATTCGCGATCGGGTCAACTTGCAGCAGTAATGTAGCCGAAGCGGGCAGTAGGTTAAAATTTTAGAAGTAGAGGCATGGAGCTTGAGAAGCTAAAGGAATAGAGTCAAAAGCAGATGCAACTTAAATCTCAGGAGATAGCAATGGAAATCCAAGAACTCAAACTGCTGATCAAAGAAAGTATGCGAGGAGTTTTGCGTGAAGAACGATTACTGCTCTGCAAAATTCTGACGCCCTATGTGGATGATGATGAACAAAGGGAACTAGAAACCGACTTTGGTTCACCGGCTGACTATCAGGATGAGGAAGCCGTTGACATGACTGCTTGGGTGAAGCATGGCAATCAAATTTCGTAAGCAGGCAATCAAGTTCATCGAAAAGGCTGATCCTGATACAATCAGTCGAATTCAAGAAAACTTGAACCAATTGATAACTACTCTTGAAGAACAGAGTATTATTTGAAGAACAGAGTATTATTCCATTTACAGAACTTGATATCAAACAGATGAAAGGTGGATGGGAAGGTTTCTATCGATTACGAATCGGTAGAATTCGTTTGATTTTTACAGTTGATGTAGCAATCCTAAGTCATTTATGAGAATGGGAAGGGACATAGTGAATCTCTATCAGTAGATATAGGATTGGCTTCTCTCATGAATCATCTGGGATTGCTATGTAACCTCTTGTAATGTTGAGGTTTATGCAATTGGAAGTCGGGGTGATATCTACAAATGATGAAAAAAACAGCTAGATACTTGTCCTGATGGCGTTTACGATCGCATTTCTGTATCGCGATCGCGCTTGCTGGAAATGATTAGATAGCGATTGCGCTATGACACCAACATCCTCATCAGCAGCATCTTGATTACTGAAGTCGTTACTACGAACGTTGCGAAACTTTATGTTTACTGTACTAGGTCCCGATCGCTCTTGCTGCTCGCCGATTGCCCCCTATCGCCAAGAGGAAAAGGGCTGGCTAAATTGCTCCAGGGAAATCAGGTGAATCCGATCGTCCTGTTGGGCCAGGGTCCGCTCAGCCGGGGTGTTGTAGCCCCAATCAGCTAGGAACAACTCAACCTGGGCAAGGTCTGGTTGCTGTTGCACATTCTGGAGCGTTTTCAGGCGATCTTCAACAAACCAAATCGCGGATTCCCCGACTGGCTGCAACTCCCGCAAAATATCCCGCTTAGGCCGCTGTTGCTCCCGACCAAAAATCTGGGGTAGCTGGGTGATGCCCGCCTCCTGTAGCAGTTGGGCGACGAAACGACTTTCTTTGGTTGTGATAATGACGACGCTCACCCCATCGGCGATCGCGGCTTGCAGGCGGGCGATCGTGTCGGGATAGAAGCGATGTAAATGCAGCCACTCCGCCAGATCAGTCTTCATCCAAGCATCTCGCTGGCCATCGAGGGCCGCTTGCAGCAGGGATTGGGTGAGGCGTTCAGTCGCGAGTAATTCCAGCGCGATCGTGGACCAATTTTCGAGTAGGTCGGCTTCGGGATATTCCAACAGCATCGCCCGCAGCAGCAAGGGCATTTCCCAACCCGTTTCCACCACAGGACGCAGACGATAGAACGGTTGCTCAAGCTGAGGTGGTGGTAGAGTTTCTGCATCCGTCCAGATTTGTCCATAGGCTCGCCAAGCCGACTGAAAATACTCACGGCGGCCATCACAGAGGACACCATCAAAGTCCAGGGCGAGGAGAGTCGGCAAGGAGTTGGGCATAGAGAGGTAAGGGAGAGTTTGGCGTTGTTAGTTTTAAATTTTGAATTTTGAATTTTGAATTAGATATTAAGCGTTCGGGGCAGGGTAATAGTGAAAGTTGTGCTTTCTTCGTCACTGGTGGCACTGATACTCCCGCCGAGATGTTCAGCTAAGCTCTTCACGAGGGTTAGGCCCAAGCCAGTACCAGCATGTTGCCAGCGATCGCTACTGGGAACCCGATAAAACTTATCAAAAATGCGGGGGAGTTCGTCGGGAGGAATGACTGTTCCGGTATTGCAGATACTCAGGTAGACGTTGACCTGTTCGTGCCAAGCGGAGACGGTAATCGTCCCGTGGGCAGGTGTGTATTTACAGGCATTATTGAGCAGTTCTGCGAGCATCCGTCCTAAACAGGAGAGATCGGAAACCAGTTCTGGCAGATCCGTAGCCAGTTTTAACAACAGAATTTGTTCGCTTTGTTGGGTGCGTAAATGGAAGGGTTCAACCACATGGGGAACCCAGTCTTGTAAGCGAATCAAGCTCAGTGATGGCTTGCGACTACCGGCCTCTAAGCGAGTTAAATCCAGGAGATCATTAATCAAACTCATCTCCCGTTCACACTCATCGTTCAAAATCTTGAGATAACGTCCCGCTCGATCGGGGGTAAGTGATCCACTATTCATGAGCGTACCTAAGACTTCCGCCGACATCTTGATATTGGCGATCGGGGATCGCAGTTCGTGGGAAACCCGGCTGAGAAAATCATCCTTGAGGCGATCGAGGCGTTCTAGTTCATGAACCTGGGCTTGGGCAGCTTGATGGAGCCGGGATTGCCGCAGGGCGATCGCGCACTGATTGGCAACCTGGCGGACTAATTGGACGATCGTCTCGGAAAAGCCAACTTCTGTATCTTCTTGATAGAGCCACAAATCCCCTAATACTTTGCTTTCATCCGCGATCGGGCACGCTAAGACAATGGTACGGCTAGGAACAGGTCGTTTTCCTTCTAAATCCAACGTGCAAAATTGCAAAATTTGACCTTGCATTAACTGGGAATATAGTTCCCCTAAATCTGATTTTTTTGTGGTTCGATTATGGGCAGAGGGAAAGTCCGGTGCATACTCGTAGCAAATCGTTAACTCAGTTTGCTCATCGTTGAACATGGCCACATCACAACAATCGACCTCCAACACTTGGCCCAATTCCTGGACAACGGTTTGGAGAATACGATCTTCATCCAAGCTTTCACGAATTCTGGCTGTGATCCGTTGTAGGGTTTGCTGGAAGTTGAGGGCCATTTGCAACTGGGCTGTGCGCTCTTGCACCTGTTGCTCTAAGCTGGCGGCTAAGTGATTGACTTTTTGGAATAGTTCGGCATGTTTGATCGCTACACCCACCTGTTCGGCCAGTTGCTTTAACAAATCCACTTCGAGTGATTCCCAAACCCTAGGGGCATCACATTGGTGGGCAATGAGTAACCCCCAGAGGATCTGTCCTTGCAAAATCGGGACGACCAAATTAGCCTGTACCTGAAATTGGCTGAGTAGCTGGACATGGCAGGGCCTAATGGCACCCGAATGGATGTTTTCAATGACCGACACCCGACCATGACGGTAGGCTTGGGCCTGAGTGGCCCCAAAACAGGGATCGTGAATCAGTTGGTTCAGCAGGGGTATCCAGCGCCCATCGACCGACTCAACCACCACCCGACCACTCCAATTCGGTTCAAATTGGTAGAGGACGACGCGATCGCTGCGTAAAAACTGCCGCACTTCGGTGACTGTAGTGTTCAAGATCGTGTCTAAATCCAGATCTTGGCGCAGGCGGCGGGCGATCGCTACAATCAACCGTTCCCGTTCAATTTGCCGTTGAAGGGTGAGTTCTGCTTGCATACCGTCGCGATCTTCCACAGGGGTATCTTGGTTGTCTAGAGGCCGCTATCATTCACCACTGGGCTAACTCGTAGGGTGTCAGAGGCATTGCAATTGCTGACCTGAAATCACTCCTTCATCAAGTTAACCTATCTAACCTCTGTAGTCGCAATCAGAGTCGATCGGTGAGAATAGGTCAACGGGTAGCGGTTGGTGTTCTTTAACTATGGATTCAGTTTAGCAAGTGGCCAATCCGTATTTTTATGGAGAGGGGCAAAAGCGCCTCCGTAAGATCACCGGAAGTCAGATCACTGGGGGCTATATCCCTAGGGAGCTACAGTCGGTTGGGGTTGACTGGCGTTGGCGGCTGCTGGCGGCGAGACCGGTCGAGCGCCGGGTAAATCAGGAGGCCGATCGCTGGGCAATGCTCCCTTGTGGGCAAATTGGAGGCCGTGGCCATCGGGGGCATCCACCACGATCGTGTCGCCTTCCGCAAACGTGCCTTCTAACAGCTTCGTCGCCAGCACGTTTTCCAGTTCCCGTTGCAACGCCCGTTTCAGCGGACGGGCACCATACACTGGGTCATAGCCTACATCGGCGATATAGGCCAGGGCGGCATCCGTGAGCTCCAGACTAATCTTCTGGTCGGTGAGCAGCCGTTCAATGCGGCGAACTTGAATATTGACAATCTGACGCAGTTCCCGCTTGGACAGGGTGTGGAAGTGGATAATGTCGTCCACCCGATTGAGGAATTCTGGACGGAAGTGGCCGCGCAGAGCATCAGTAACCCGGTGTTGCAGGTAGGTGAGGAATTCCGCCAGTAGAGCCTCGCCGGACAGGGATTCCAGCTTGGTAGTGCGCAGGATTCGCTCCCGGAAGCGTTGGGCCATGCGTTTCTCGACAATCCGCGCCAGCCAGTCAAAGGCCACTTCTCCCGACACTTTGGCCAATGCCAAGCCTTCGTTAGCCAGGGCCGTGTTCAGTTGGTTGGGCACATCGACCATATCCAGGACGTACTGGGAGCCGATGTTGCTGGTCATGACAATAACGGTGTTGCGGAAGTCGATCGTGCGGCCTTGGGAGTCGGTAATGCGGCCATCATCCAACACTTGCAGCAGGATATTGAACACATCCGGGTGGGCTTTTTCCACTTCATCGAGCAGCACCACGGCGTAGGGATGGCGGCGGATGGCTTCCGAGAGTTGCCCGCCTTCGTCGTAACCGATATAGCCCGGTGGGGCACCAATCAGGCGTGAGATGGCGTGTTTTTCCATGTACTCGGACATATCGATCCGCACGAGGGCGTCTTCGGTGTCAAAGAGGGCCTGGGCCAGGGCGCGGGCCAGTTCGGTTTTACCCACGCCCGTGGGTCCCATGAACAGGAAGGAGCCGATCGGACGACCGGGATCTTTGATGCCCGATCGCGCCCGTCGAATCGCAGCGGCAACAGCGGCGACGGCTTCCTCTTGACCGATGACGCGCTGGTGCAAATAGGCTTCCAGTTGCAGGAGTTTTTGGCGTTCCGATTGCAGGAGGCGACTGACGGGAATCCCAGTCCACTTTTCCACGATTTCGGCAATATCGGCTTCGGTGACCTGTTCTCGCAATAGGCTGGTGCCCTGGGTTTGCAGGTCCTGGAGTTGGCTTTCCTTAGCTTCGCGATCGCGCTGGATCGTTTCCAGTTGGCCGTATTTCAATTGGGCGGCTTTATTGAGGTCGTAATCCCGTTCGGCTTGTTCGATTTGAACCTTGAGTTGATCCTCTTGCTTTTTCAGTTGGTTGATCTCTTCCAGTAAGCGTTTCTCACCTTCCCATTGGGCATTCAGTTGCTGTTGGCGGACTTGTAATTCTTCAATCTCTTGATCAATCTTCTCCAACCGATCCTGAGAGGTGCCAAAGGTTCGAGCCACCCCCGCTTGTTCCCCTTCCAGCGATCGCTTTTCCATTTCCAACTGCATCAGACGGCGATCGAGGGTTTCCAACTCCGTGGGCTTGGAGGTGATCTCCATCTTTAACTTGGCAGCGGCTTCATCGACCAGATCAATGGCCTTGTCGGGGAGGAAGCGATCGGAAATGTAGCGATTAGAGAGGGTGGCTGCACTCACCAGGGCCGAGTCGGTGATTTTAACGCCGTGGTGGACTTCGTAGCGGTCCTTGAGGCCCCGCAGGATGGAGATCGTGTCTTCAACGCTGGGTTGACTCACTAGGACCTGTTGGAACCGCCGTTCGAGGGCGGCATCCTTTTCGATGTGTTTGCGGTATTCATCCAGGGTACTGGCCCCAATGCAGCGCAATTCGCCCCGCGCCAGGATCGGCTTGAGCAGGTTCCCGGCATCCATTGTGCCCTGGGCGGCTCCAGCGCCAACGACGGTATGCAGTTCGTCGATAAACAGGACAATTTGCCCATCCGAGTGGGTAACTTCGTGCAGCACCGCCCGCAGCCGATCTTCAAATTCCCCTCGGTACTTGGCCCCGGCAATCAGGGACCCCATATCCAGGGAGATGAGTAAGCGGCCCTTGAGGGATTCGGGCACGTCGCCGTTGACGATGCGTTGGGCTAAGCCTTCCGCGATCGCGGTTTTGCCCACGCCGGGTTCACCAATCAGGACGGGATTATTCTTGGTACGTCGGGAGAGAACCTGCACCACCCGCCGGATTTCCTCATCGCGGCCAATCACCGGGTCCAGTTTCCCCGCCCGTGCCAGTTCGGTGAGATCGCGTCCGTATTTTTCCAGGGCGGCATAGCGATTTTCGGGACTTTGGTCGGTGACCTTTTGGCTGCCGCGCAGACCCCGGATCGCCAGTTCTAGCGGCTTTTGCTCCAGGTTAAAGGTTTTAAACAGGCGGCGACCAATGCGATCGTCTTCCCCCAGGGCGAGGAGGAGATGTTCCACCGAAATATATTCGTCCTGGAGGGCCTTACGGGCCAGTTCGGCGCGATCGAGCAGCACATCCAGGCCACGCCCCAGATACAGTTCACTGGTTTCCCCCATCACCTTGGGTTGGCGCTGGGCGAAGGCTTCCAGTTGTTGTTGCCATTTGGCTGGGTCCTGCTCGGCTTTGACGAGGATTTTGTCGGCCAGTCCCTCTTCCTGCTCCAAGAGGGCCAGGATCAGGTGTTCCACCTCTAGCTGGCGTTGGCGGTAATGGCGGGCGACATCCTGGGATTGCACGATCGCTTCCCAGGCTTTATCAGTAAATTTGTTGGGGTCGGTGGGTTGCATAGGGACGCTCGATCGTCAGCCAGGGATAGTGAGTCAGTGGGAATCACTGTGTTTTAGTCTAATACCATTCTTGGGGTTCGTTTTTGCGAGTTGATGCAGGCACTCGCGTTCCCAGGTGGGACGTTGGACCAGTTGCCGGATGCGAGTGAGGGGGGTGCGATCGCTGTTTGGCGGTGTTGGCCCAGAGGTTGGGGTTAGATGTAGCGGTGATTAAGAATGCGGTGCGGAACGGCCCCTGTCACCATTGATCACAATGGCTATCGTGTTGCTTGGGATAATCTTCCTGCCTGGGTGTGCGATCAGTTGCGATCAGTGTGGTGAGGTTATGTTTGAAGCTCATGAGGTTAGCTTGATCCAACTTGATCCAAGCTGCACTTTCTGGCTTAGATCGTGAAACGGCTACCCTCGTAGCGCGATCGGCAAAATGTCCCGCATCCGGTTGAGTGTGATGGCCTTGACACGTCATGCCCAGATAAATGCTCATAATCAAGGCTGGGAGCCAGTGGCATTCAGATGGGATCAGAATTGCGTATATTTCCCTAAAAAAACTAGATGCGGCCAGATACAGACAACAACCATCAACACACTGCTGCGACGTCAAGTTCAACGATATCCCCCCAGCAACAGCAGCAACGACTTCGGGAATTGGCTAAGGTCTTTCTGCGTCTCGGCACGATCGCTTTTGGGGGACCCGCCGCCCACATTGCCCTGATGGATGATGAGGTCGTCAAGCGACATCAGTGGCTCAGCCGCGAGAAACTCCTGGACTTGATTGGGGTTACCCATCTGCTCCCTGGCCCCAACTCGACCGAATTAGCCATTCACATCGGCTATGAGCGAGCCGGGTGGCGCGGGTTATTCGTGGCAGGGGGCTGTTTTATCTTGCCCGCCATGCTGATTGTCTGGCTGTTGGCTGCCCTGTATGTCCACTATCAAAGGGTCCCACAACTGGAATGGTTGCTGTATGGCATTAAGCCGGTCATCATCGCGATCGTCCTCCAAGCCCTGTGGAAACTAGGCCGCAAAGCCGCAAAGGATATCCCCACGATCGTCGCGGGTGCTACTGCCGTTGTGGGTTATTTACTCGGTTGGCATGAAATTCTGCTCTTGGTGTTACTCGGCCTTGCGGTCATGCTGGCGAAGAACGGGTCGCGCCGCAACCCGATTTCTGGGAGCTGGTTGTTTCCGGCAACTGGGATGCTGGCTCAGGTGGGTAGCACACCGCCAGTAACAACCGTCAGTTGGATCGGTATATTTCTATTCTTTCTTAAAATTGGTTTTGTTCTCTATGGCAGTGGTTATGTGCTGCTGGCTTTTCTACAACGGGATCTGGTTGAACGTCACCAATGGCTGACCTCCCAACAACTTTTAGATGCCATCGCGATCGGACAAGTCACCCCCGGTCCCGTCTTTACCACGGCAACTTTTGTTGGCTACCTGGTGGCTGGCAACCCAGGTGCGATCGCGGGCACGATCGGCATTTTCCTACCCGCATTTCTTTTGGTTTGGATAGTCAATCCCTGGCTACCTAAATTACGTCAATCCCCTTGGGCCAGTGGCCTCCTAGACGGCGTGAATGCCGCCTCCCTAGGACTCATGGTGGGTGTGACCTACACGTTAGGCAAAGCGGCCCTTGTGGATGGACTAACCGTAGTGCTTGCGATTGTCAGTACTGCTCTCATTTTCTGGTTAAAACCCAATTCTGTTTGGTTGGTGCTAGGGGGAGGCGCGATCGGCTTTCTGGCTCACCTCTTTTGAACCTATCCCGACGGCTTAAGGCAAACGTGAAAGGCGCGCGATCGTGTCCCCCCTTTAATAAGCTCCATCCTTCGCAAACACAACCCACAGCGTTTGTGCCACTAAGCGCAAGTCATAGAGCAGTGACCAACGATCTTGATACTGCAAATCTAATTGCACAACTTCCTCAAAATCCTCAATCTTAGAACGACCCCGAACTTGCCATTCACCGGTAATCCCCGGCTTGACATTCAGCCGCTTCCAGTGATGCGCCTTGTAGTTCATAACCTCAGCAACCGTCGGTGGGCGTGTTCCGACCAAGCTCATATCGCCTTTGAGAACATTCCAAAACTGGGGAAATTCATCTAGGCTTGTGCGTCTCAGAAAGCGTCCAATACGAGTAACTCTTGGATCATGACGATTCTTAAAGATATTTCCTTTGGCCTGATTACTTACTAAATTTTGGAGCTTATCCGCATTGGCAATCATGGAGCGAAACTTCCACATCCGAAAAGTTTTCCCACGATAGCCACAGCGAATCTGACTATACAAAATTGGGCCGGGATTATCTATTTTAATCGCAATCGCGATCGGAATGAATAGAATTGTCGTAAGCCATAACCCAACCATTGCTCCCACAATATCAATCAATCGTTTTGTTAAACTGAGTGTTGAGGGATGAAAAAACTCAACATCTGAATCAACTTTTAATGATGTTTCTAAAATGGATGAATAGGACACGGTTTAATTAAGAATAGTGAATTATCAGATAAATAAAATGATGATCTAAAGCAATCAAATTAAGGATATTCAAACAACAGCGAAAAGAGATGAAAAAGACAGAAAAGATTAATTATTTGAAAGTGGTATCAAAAAATCACCCCTCCAAAACCCTCCAAAAAACGTTTGATCTCTTTTGATCTCTATAGTTGGGATATGATGATTATGATATTGACTGAAATATTAAGATTAGGGTTATGTAGTTATGTATTTGTATTGCTTAAAGATATCTTTCAGATCTGCCTTTTGAGAGAGGAACGCGATCCGCGATCATTACACAGTAGCATGCTGGCAAAAGAACGATTTCCAGACCAGCCGTCGCGGATAATCTTCACGAAAACTTCACAGTCCTTCCTGGTCTTCATGGAAATTACATAGAACTTGTGACTTAAACCACAACTCCCCCCCCTAATCTCGCTGAGGATAGGAGTATATGCCTGAAATCTACGGAAGGTTGGAATCCTTGGCTTGCACTTACGGGTTTGCGACTTACGGGTTTGCACTTAACCGGTTTGTGCTTACAAGTCTGGGCTTAGCAGGGGTTCTAGTGACCGGCCTCGTGTGGGTGAGTCCCTTAGCAGTTTCTTAGGAAGGATCGGAGTAGTTCCTTAGGAAAGGTCGGCTCAATTCCCTGATTTCCGTCGTCGTGCGATCGCCACCTCAGCAGCAACCTTGCCTTGCCCAGGTAAGTTGCCCAGGTAAGTTACCCAGGTGAATTCGGTGTTCTATCCAGTGTGTCTACCCTAACCACGAGTCGCAGGGAGTTTGATATGCCTAGCGCTTCGCCTCAGTCCTTTTCCTCGCAAACGGCTGGCCAAATCAGTCAGTACCTACACGAGATTGCTCAATATCCCCTCCTGACTCCCGAACAAGAGGTTGAACTCGGTCAACACGTTCAGGCAATGATGCCCCTGCTCGACATCCCCCAGCCCACCCCTGAACAAAAGCGGCTCATCCAGCGTGGTCAGCGTGCCCGTGACCAACTGATTCAATCGAATTTGCGTCTGGTTGTCGCTGTGGCCAGACACTTCCAGCGTCAGGGCGTTGACTTTCCCGATCTGATCCAGGAGGGTTGCCTGGGATTAGCACGGGCAGCAGAACGGTTCGACCCAACGAAAGGCTTTCGCTTTTCTACCTACGCCTATCCCTGGATTCGCCAAACGATCGCCCGCTCGCTGGCCACCCAACCCCGCCTCATCCGGCTTCCGGTTCATGTTTATGAAAACCTAAATCGCCTCAAGCGCCTTACCCAGGCCTTGACCACAGAACTGGGACGCGCACCGACCCTCTCCGAGCTAGCAGCGGGGATGGAAACCAGTACGGATGAAGTTCAATCCCTGTTGGTACACCACCATCCAACGGCCTCGCTCAATACGCAAATGGGGGATGACAGTCTAGAGTGGATGGAATTGATCGAGTCCGAAGAAGCGACACCCGCCGAGTTGCTGGATCGGGAAGCACAGCGTGAATTAGCCCATCAATTAATTAGCCGCTTACCGGAACGAATGCAGGAGACGATCAACCTCCGCTATGGCATGGCCGATGGGGTTGAGCGAACGTTTGTAGAAATTGGTAAGCACTTACAACTGTCGAAGGAGCGGGTACGACAAATTGAAGCTCAAGCGATCGAGAAATTACGAACTGAAATGAAACTGGAAGAAGCCCTCCTACCCATTGGACGGCAGGCCTAGTAGATCCACAGGAAAATTCTGCAACGCTTGTAGGGCTGGCTCTAGCCTGCAATGACTGAAGTTGTTACTACGTTCGCGTAGCGTCTCCGCAGGAGAAACGTTGCGAAACTTTATGTTTACTGTACTAGTCACTTTTTGAAGACCTGGAGGCCAGTGTCGTGTCGAAGCTTAAGCGTATTGTTCTCGACTGGCTCAGCCTGACCAGATTAGTCCCGCTCACCCTGAGCAGCTTGCTGTCGAAGGAGCTTAACGCCTCTCTGCAACCCTACAGTTTACGGTTGACAGTTCCCTAGGGGATTGCCAGCCGATCACGATCGCGGTCTACTGGGAGAGTCAATACGCGGTTAGCCATCACTGTGAGCTTGGACGGTTTTCTGAATCTGCATAAACCTTTGGGGTGGACTTCCCACGATTGCGTGGTGAAGGTGCGTCGCCTCCTACGGCAAAAATGGGTCGGTCATGGGGGAACACTTGATCCAGCCGCCAGCGGGGTTTTACCGATCGCCCTGGGCAAGGCCACCCGCCTGTTACCCTATTTACCCACGGGCAAAGCCTATCGAGCAACGATTCTCCTGGGGGTGACGACTGACACTGATGACCTGGAGGGAACGGTGGTGGCAACGTTTGGCGATCGTGTCGCCCATGATCCTGTCGAGCGTACTGGCCACGATCGTGATAACGGCGATCGCGATCGCGTCGGCATTGGGGGGCGTTCTCCCCGATCGCTGACCTTAACGGACATTCAAGCTGCCCTGGCCCATTTCCAAGGTACGATCACCCAAGTGCCCCCCCAGTACAGTGCCATCCAGGTAGATGGCAAACGCCTCTACGATCGCGCCCGTGCGGGTGAGGCCGTGGTGGTCCCGTCCCGGCAGGTGACGATCGCCGCGATCAAAATCCTCGCTTGGCGATCACTCTTGCCAACGACGCAATCGCGCCTCCTGGCTGCCTCCCACCCGTCCGCGGCAAACCTTCCCTTCGCTGACCTCCAGGAACTTGAGGTGACGGTGACCTGTGGACCGGGGACCTATATTCGGGCGCTCGCCCGTGACTTGGGGAACGCCTTGGGAACAGGGGGTACCCTTGCCGCGTTAGTCCGAACCCAAAGTTGTGGGTTTTCCCTGAGCGCCAGCCTAACCCTGGAGATGGTGGCCCAACAGGTGGCCACAGGGACCTTTCAGCCCCTGCCTGTGGGTATGGCCTTGGCTCATTTACCCGCGATCGTCCTGCCAATGCCTTGGGCGAAGCGGTGGTGTCAGGGCCAAAAGTTACCGATCGCTGGGCAGCCCCCTGAGGCGATCGCCACCTGCGACACATCGCGTCAGGTTCACCGCCCATCACCAGCCGCCCATCTGGATGGGGATCACCTTCCGCTACCCGTGGATATTCCAACTACTTACCCTAACCAGGCGCTGCCAGCTTCTGCCATTGTCCGGGTTGAAGATGCACAGGGGCGGATCTTGGGCATAGGCGCAATCCAGACTGGTCAGGTCCATGCCGATCCCGTGGTTGCGTCGCGGGAAAATTCGCTGGACAATGCCGCTCCCGATGCGATCGCAGTGCCGACTCTCCTCACGGCCAAAGTGGTGCTGGTGAATCCAGAGGCGTTAACCACCCCAGCGGCAGCCAACTGAGGACCTGGGTAACGGTCTCCTAGACCGGTTTAGGGGGCTGTCATGCCTAAACTTGAGAGTTGCAGATAAACATGATCAACATTAAGATTCTTCGACAGAGAGCTTCTCAGGATGACCGGGACTAAGCCGTTTCTCCTAGGGAGACGCGGCGCGAACGGGCTAAGCCTGTCGAGAACAATAATCTTAGGCTTGACAGACCATTAGACGATTGCAGACTATTCCAAACGATTCAGGTAATCACACAGACGGATCAGGGTTTGGACACGATCGCGCATGAGGGCACATCGCTGTTGCCGGGTCGAGGACTGCCGCGCCGCCTGAAGAAAAGCTAAATCAGTCCTTAAAAGGCGCAAATATTTATGGATCTCCGGTTGCACCGCTTGAATAGATTGACATTGAGTCGGACTCAGAACGGTCGGACTGAGGGCTAGCACCTGGGTCTGAAACTGGGTCTGGACGGTCGTCAGCCCAAGGGTCAAGCCAGGCATATCTGGCTCGTCCTGAAGGCACCCCTCCAGATCCCGGAGGGTTTGTTGCAAGTGAGCATAGGCATCGCTGTAGGGTTGGGGTAACATTGGAATACGCAACCATCGGGTTGACTGGGGACCATCCATTGTCCGGCAAGGGATCACCAGGCAGGGCATCCTCAGGCAAGGCATCCTCAGGCAGGTCGTCTGTTCTGCCTATCCCCCAACGCCGTTCCACCGGGTTGACTCATACTAGGACAGGACACCGATTGGGATAGCCTCTGGGACAACCCCTGGGACACCTGGGACACCTGATATTAACTTTGCGCCCCAGACGATCGGACTTTTCAATGCTTGCTTAAGATTTGTTTAAATAATTTAATTAAACGTATAAGAAGTTACTTATCTCATTACGAATCTATTTCTAGTATAAGAAATTACTTACCATTATTTGTCAATCGCCGCGCAGCCTGAAGATGATTCCTGCGGCTCTGGCTTCGCTTTTTACTCATATCGCGTCAGTTTCGCTTAGCATCTGCTCCATGAACGTTACAACCCTACCCATTGATTCGATGCCAGTACCGGCGGATTCGCCTGCCCTCGATTATGAGGTGATTCCAGATTGGTTGCGATCGTGTTTGATCCTCGATGGCCAGGATTTGCCCACCAATCAGGCATCCTGTGAGGCAAACCGCGAAATGGGCGATAGCGATCTGCCGGTCATTAGTCGGCCCATCCCCCTGAGTCCAGAGGATAATCGGCTCATTTGTCAGGCGTTTGAGTTTGCCTATACCCTCCACGCGGGGCAGCGACGTGCCTCTGGGGAACCCTACATCTGTCATCCGATCGCGGTGGCGGGCCTGCTACGGGATTTGGGGGGCAGCGGGGCGATGATTGCGGCAGGTTTTTTACACGATGTGGTGGAAGACACCGAAATTACCCCGGCTGAGATTGAGACCCGGTTTGGGGCAGAAGTGCGCCAATTGGTGGAAGGGGTGACCAAGCTCTCGAAACTGAATTTTTCCAGCAAAACCGAAAGTCAGGCCGAGAATTTTCGCCGTATGTTTTTGGCAATGGCCCAGGATATCCGCGTGATTGTGGTGAAGCTGGCCGATCGCCTCCATAATATGCGCACTCTGGAGCATCTCAAGGACGAAAAACGCCGCCGTATTGCCCTCGAAACCCGCGAGATTTTTGCACCCTTGGCTAACCGGTTGGGAATTGGGCGGTTCAAGTGGGAATTAGAAGACCTTTCGTTCAAATATCTAGAGCCGGAAGCCTATCGGGAAATTCAAGGGCTGGTTGCCGAAAAACGCATCGATCGAGAATCCCGCCTAGCCAAAGCGATCGCCCTGCTCCAAGAACGTCTCCACCTGGCCGGAATCAACTATGCCGATATTAGTGGCCGTCCCAAGCATCTGTACAGCATTTATCAAAAAATGCAGCGGCAACAGAAAAGCTTCAACGAGATTTATGATATTGCGGCGATTCGGATTATTGTCGAAACGACTGAAGAATGTTATCGCACTTTGGCGATCGTTCATGATGCCTTTCGTCCGATCCCCGGTCGCTTCAAAGACTACATTGGGCTACCCAAACCGAACCAGTACCAATCCTTGCACACGGCGGTAATTGGCCTCAACGGACGGGCGATGGAAGTGCAAATCCGCACGATCGAAATGCACTACATTGCCGAATACGGGATTGCTGCCCACTGGAAATACAAGGAAGCGGGACACTCCAACACCCCCCTCTCCGCCAAAGAACATAAATTTACCTGGCTGCGGCAACTGTTGGATTGGCAAAACGACCTCAAGGATGCCCAGGAATACCTCGATAACGTCAAGGACAACCTGTTCCACGAGGATGTGTATGTTTTCACGCCCCGTGGGGACGTAATTTCCCTGGCGCGGCAGGCGACTCCCGTGGACTTTGCCTATCGGATTCACACGGAAGTGGGCAACCACTGCGCTGGGGCCAAGGTGAACGGTCGGCTGGTGCCCCTGGACACGGAATTGCGCAATGGCGATATCGTCGAAATTCTGACCCAGAAAAACTCCCATCCCAGCCTGGGGTGGCTGAACTTTGTGGTGACCCCTGGTGCCCGCAACCGCATTCGCCAGTGGTATAAGCGATCGCACCGGGAGGAAAATATTGTCCGTGGGCGGGAGTTACTGGAGCGGGAACTGGGCAAAAATGGCCTGGATGCCCTGCTCAAATCGGCCCCAATGCAAGCCGTCGCCGAGCGCTGTAATTACCACAGCACCGACGATCTGCTGGCCGCCTTGGGCTATGGCGAGGTGACGCTGAACCTGGTTGTCAATCGGATTCGCGATGCCGTCAGTGGGGCGCGTGCGAGTTCAACCCTAGCCCCCAGCCTGCGGGATGAGCCGATCCAGGTCTCCCCCAGCCAACGACCTAATTTGGATGCCAACTCGCCGATCGCGGGCATTGAAGGTCTGCTGCACCATATTGCAGGCTGTTGTAATCCGATCCCCGGTGAACCCATTATTGGGGTTGTCACACGGGGGCGGGGCATCTCCATCCATCGGCATGACTGCGACAATTTGGTCCACATGGAGGGCGATCGCCTGATCCCCGTTAGCTGGAATTTAAGCCAAAATGGCAGTGGTCGCCCCCACACCTATCCGGTCACCTTACAAATTGAGGTGATCGATCGGGTGGGGATTCTCAAGGACGTGCTGGCTCGGTTAGCGGATAATGGCATTAATGTTCGCCATGCCGAGGTGAAGACCCACCATGACCGCCCTGCTATTCTGGATCTCTGTATTGATGTCCAGGACTGCGCCCAGCTAGAGCGGACCTCGGTTCAGATCAAAAAACTCAGCGACGTTTTGAACCTGCGCCGCATTAACTAAGGGCTTTGCAGCGGGCCATGCTCGTGTTACAAAGCTTAAGTTCCCACACAACACCTTGATTTTGCCCACGATTTTGTCCAGCATCCGCGACCAAACTGCATCTATTCCTTTGCCTGACCCCTGGCTCTGGACCCTGGCTCTGGACCCTTGGCCTGGGTTCTGCTGATCCTTAAAGGCCGTGCCTAAGGTCATGCCTCACTGCTGCCTCACCTTGATTTCGTGATCATGCCGTTTTCGGGAAAACACGTCCATTCCAACCCCCACCGCCCATCCCGTGCCCAGTCCAATGGGCTGCCTCCGCGTTGCCGTGCTAAACACCGCCGTTGGCTATGTACTGGCTTCGCCCTTGCCTGTTGTGCCCCAATCGGTTGGCTAGGGATTCGCTATCTCCAGCGGGCGGGGGAAACGCCTCAAGCCGTCCTTGTCCTGGGGGGGGCACCGGAACGGGAGCATTTTGCGGCGGAATTTGCCCGCCAACATCCCAACCTGCCGATTTGGGTGTCGTCGGGGACGAATCCGGAATATGCCGAATGGGTCTTCACCGAGGCGGGGATCGCTGCTGAACGGTTGCATTTGGATTATCGCGCCGTTGATACGGTCACCAACTTCACCACCCTGGCCGATCAACTTCAGGCCCAAGGCGTTCGCAGCGTTTATCTGATTACTTCCGACTATCACATGCGCCGTGCCGTTGTCATTGGCGAAATTGTCCTGGGTAGTCGGGGCATTCATTTTCAACCCGTACCGGTTGGCTCCGATCGCTCTCCGGAATCCCTGAACAAGGTGGTCCGGGATGGTGTGCGGGCCGTTTTATGGGTCGCCACCGGCAACACGGGGCTGAATCTGGTCAAGCGTCCCCCGTCCTACTAGGGGAGATAAGCACGGGGCTGGCGAGCCAGGGATTGTCAAGTCGGGGACACAAACGGACGCTGAAGCGCATGAACCAATTGCAAAATGCTTTCACCCTATTTCTCAGCTTGCTGGTCGAGGCGATGCCCTTCCTGCTGCTGGGGGTTTTATTCTCCAGTGCCCTCCTCTTCTTCGTTGATGAGCGTCGCTTGATCGCGATCCTGCCCAAAACCGCCTTCTGGGGTGCCCTGGCCGGCAGCATGGTCGGGTTCCTCTTCCCCGTGTGTGAATGTGGCAATGTCCCGGTTGCTCGTCGTCTGTTAATCCAGGGCGCCCCCACCCCCGTCGCGATCGGCTTTCTCCTGGCGGCTCCCACGGTTAACCCGATCGTGTTCTGGTCTACCTGGACGGCGTTTCGGGGCCAACCGGAAATGGTCTTCCTGCGGGTGGGGCTATCCCTGGCGATCGCCACGATCATGGGCTGGGTGTTCAGCGCCCAAAAGGATCTCGCCCCCCTCCTGCAACCGAATGTGCGGGATATGGTAACCGTCACCCAATCCCGGCGTGATGCCCCCGTTGCGGCGGCTTCCCCCCTGTTGCAATCGGGAACCTATCTCCTGGGGGGAACCGGGGGCACGGCAGTCCGTTGGGAGCAAGCGGCTTTGGAAACCAGCCTTCAGACGGCTCCCCCCCTGGGCACAGCGACCCGCTGGCGGCTATTCGTTGAGAATACGGTGCAGGAATTGCGGGAACTGGGGGCGATGTTGGTGTTGGGCAGTGCGATCGCGGCCCTGATCCAGGTCTTTGTTCCCCGTGACTGGATTTTGGCCCTCGGACAGGGGCCAGTGATGTCGATTCTGGCGATGATGCTGCTGGCCGCTGTGGTCTCCATCTGCTCCACGGTCGATGCCTTTTTCGCCCTCTCCTTTGCGTCCATGTTCACCACGGGATCACTATTGGCTTTTCTCGTTTTTGGACCCATGATTGACCTGAAGGCGATCGGCCTCATGCTCACCGTCTTCAAACCCCGCGCCATTGTCTATCTTTTTGCCCTCGCGGCCCAGATGGTCTTCCTGGCCTGTTTGTTCATTAACTTTTACATCAGCTAGGAGGTGCGCCCATGACTGCCCGGACAGCCCCCCGCCCACGCCGCTGGACCTTCCCCTTCTATGCCCTCCTGGATATCATCGTGCTGTTGCTGTGGGGGGTGATGCTGCTGCGGTTATGGTGGACCAATCGCCTCCCGATTCTCATCCATCCCAACTACCATATTCTGGTGATTGCGGCTGGCATCGTCCTCGCCGTGATGGGCCTGTGGCAATTGGGAATCCTCCTCCAACGATTGAGTACCGGACAAGCTCCCCCGCGCCAGTCCCATAGCACCCTTTTCCCGCGACGATTGAGTATGACGATCCTATTGGTGACGGCTCTGCTGGGACTGCTGATTCCGCCGAAGGCATTTGGTAGCCAAACGGCTCTCGATCGCGCCGGGGAGAACTTTGCCGCCCTGACGCGGGCACGGCCCCAGTCGTTTCAAGCCGCCCAGCGACCAGAAGATCGCTCCATCATTGATTGGGTGCGGACGCTGGATGTTTATCCCGAACCGGATGCCTACGCGGGCGAACCGGCTAAGGTGCAGGGATTTGCCATGCATCTGCCTCAACTGCCCGATAATTACCTAACGATCGCCCGGTTTGTGATCACCTGCTGTGCGGCTGATGCCTATCCGGTGGGATTACCGGTTAAACTCTCCTCCAGTCGGACGGCGTATCCACCTGATACCTGGTTAGAGGTGGAAGGGGAAATGATCACGGAAACCTTGGCCGATCGTCGCCAGTTGGTGATCCAGGCCAAAAGCCTCAAACCCATCCCGGAGCCGGAAAATCCCTACGATTATTAGGAGATTGACCCCGACGGACCTAGCCACTGCTGCGGAATCCTAATGACAAGATGTCCACCTCCCTAGCCCAAAGTGCGATCGCGGTTTTGATTGACCTGGCGGAACAGGGTGAACTTGATCCCTGGGATGTGCAGGTGATTGAGGTGATCGATCGCGTGTTGGCGGAATTGGCGAGTCGCATTACCCCCGACCCCAGTGGCTACGAGGCGAATTTATCCCAGTCGGGGCAAGCCTTTCTCTATGCATCGATGTTGATTTTGCTTAAGGCCGAGCGGCTAGCGGCCCTGGAATCCCAGGCTGAGGCCGAGGAACCCGAGGAGTTGGCCCTGCTAGACCCCAATGACTTCAATGGCTTGGGTCGGCCCACGAATTTGGAAAACTATATCCGCCGCCGCGCCAGTGCTCCCCCGCCGGTCCGTCGGCGCGTCACCCTCCAGGAGTTGATCGATCAACTCAACTTGATGGCTGCCGCAATGGAAGCTTGTCCGGCCCCCGTGCGATCGCCCCGGCCCAAACCCCAATCCCGCCGCCAAGCCCTCCGCGCCATCAGCCAACTGGCCCACCAGGAAAACCTGGCCGAAGTCGCGATCGCCCTCGAACAATTTCTCAGCCACTATTGGTCCACCTTGGCCTCGACCGAGGAAGGACTGGAATTTGAACAGTTGGTGGAACACTGGGTGAATTTCTCCAGCGCCCTGCAAGCCCCAACGCCAACCCAGGATGGCCACGATCGGGTGGGGGCCTTTTGGGCCTTGCTGCTGCTGTCGGCCCAGTCGCGGGTGGAACTGAGTCAGGAGGAATTTTACGGTGATCTGTGGGTTTACCCCTTTCAAGCCGAAACGCAGCTGGAGCTACCCACCGTTGCCGCCCTGCCCTAAGAAACGGGTACCAAGAAACCAGCATCAGGCCATCCCTTGCAGCAGTTGGCGCAGGATACCCACCAGTGCCCCCACCAGCAGGGTCATCGAACTCAGGGAACCGATCGCAAAGCCCGGTCCGCGTTTTTCTGTGGCTTGATAATAGCCGATCGCATACACAATGCGGCCCAGCACCCAGACGGCCCCTAGCCCTGCTCCCCAGCGCGGGTCAACATAGAGGCAAAAGAGCCACATTGCCGGGAGAAAGAAGACGATCTGTTCGAGGGTGTTATGGTGCACTCGCACGACCCGTTCAAAATCGGGATCACCGGTCATTTGGGGGGGCGGTACTTTGTATTTAAACCGGGCGCGTCCCACATTAATTGTGATTGCCAGGTACATCAAGAGCGCAACAGCCGTAACCAGAGCGGGCCAGGGTGACATGGGGTTTCCTCAGGGAAAATTCAAAATTCAAAATTCAAAATTCTAGATGGGCGGGTTTATGGGGGCGATCGGTGACCCGCAGCAATTGCGGCGCAACCCGCCCCTACCCTGTAAAATTCCAAATTCAAAATTCAAAATCACCCTCCTTAGCCTAAATTGAGGACCTTCGCCACGGTTTGCACGTCCTTGTCGCCCCGTCCAGAGCAGTTGATTACAATCCGAGGACGACCGGTCAGTTGGGGGCAGAGTTCGTCCAGATAGGCGATCGCGTGGGAGGTTTCCAAGGCGGGAATAATCCCCTCCAGGCGTGAGAGCCGCTGGAATCCGGCTAATGCTTCCTGATCGGTAATGCTGTAGTATTCTGCCCGTCCCGTTTCCTTGAGGTAGCTGTGCTCTGGACCAACACCGGGATAATCTAGGCCCGCGCTAATCGAGTGGGCTTCCAGGACCTGGCCTTCCTCGTCTTGCAGGAGATAGCTCATGGCCCCGTGTAAGACGCCCACTTGCCCCTGGGTTAGGGTAGCAGCGTGTTTGGCCGTGTTGACCCCTTCCCCGGCGGCTTCCACGCCAATCAGGCGGACCGTTGGTTCCGTCAAGAAGGCATAAAACAGCCCCATTGCATTGGAACCGCCGCCCACACAGGCCAGCAGGATATCCGGGAGACCACCCCACTTTTCCTGGCACTGGGCACGGGTTTCTTGACCGATGATGGCCTGGAAGTCCCGCACTAGCATGGGATAGGGGTGGGGACCCGCCACCGACCCCAGAATATAGTGGGTTGTTTCCACATTGGTCACCCAGTCGCGAATGGCTTCTGAGGTGGCATCCTTCAGGGTGCCAGTGCCAGCAGCCACGGGGCGTACTTCCGCTCCCAACAGGCGCATCCGAAACACATTGAGGGCTTGCCGTTCCATGTCCTGAACCCCCATGTAGATGACACAGGTCAGGCCAAAGCGGGCACAGACCGTGGCCGTAGCGACCCCATGCTGTCCGGCTCCCGTTTCGGCAATAATGCGCTGTTTCCCCATGCGTTTGGCCAACAAGACCTGACCGAGGGCGTTGTTGATCTTGTGGGCACCGGTATGGTTCAGGTCTTCCCGTTTCAGGAAAATGTGTGGGCCACTGCCATCGGGGCGGGCATAGTGGGCACTCAGGCGCTCGGCAAAGTACAGCGGTGTGGGCCGACCGACATAATCCCGCAGCAGGGCTTGCAGTTCTTGTTGGAAATCCGTGTCGTTGCGATATTGCTGATAGGCGGTTTCCAGTTCTGTCAGCGCAGGCATCAGGGTTTCGGGCACATATTTGCCACCGAAGCGACCAAAACGGCCTAGGGCATCCGGGACAGCCGTTAGGGGTGCGGTACGCTCGCGGAGCGTCTCCGTAGGAGAATCGAGGGAGGGAGCTTGGGTCACAGGTGCATTCCGGCAAAAATCACAGTCTCTATCTTAACCCGCATCTTAGCGTCCCCTTTATGATTCGAGCGATCGGGGGGCACCCTGATGTTAGGCCCCGTCGGGGTACTCAACCTAGTGGTCTATCATGCCTAAGATTAGGGCTTCAACAGGCTCAGCCCCTTAGCGTAGCCTTCCTAGGAGAAACGGATTAGTCTCGATCATCCTGAAGCTCTGTCGTTCGCGTAGCGTCTCCGCAGGAGCAAGGATCTTTGCGTCTATCTGCAATCCTCAAATTTACGACTGACAGACCACTAAGCGCTTAATCACTGAATGGCCGTCGCCCACAGGATATGTCCTAACGGATATTTACTACGGATATTTGCTTTGGATATTTGCTTTGGAGGTGCGTATGAAAACGATGTCCGGCAAGCTCGTAACCCTGGGTATCCTTCTGTTCCTTATCTTCATGGCGATCGGGGATGTCTTGCCCCCCCCACTCCGGCAAGCCAGTCTGAACACTAGGGCGACCCTGAATGCCTGGATGGTGGGCCTCGTTCCCAGTTGGGAACCCAAGACGAAACCCTATGAACGCACGGAAGAGGCGCTGAAGGAGGAGGAGCAACGCGTCAAACAGGGTGAACAATCCCGTTAGTCCCTGGCTTTGCAGTCTCAAAGGGGTCCCAAAAGGGCGGGCGATCGCGGGGCACTGAGATCGGCTTAACTCAATTGATCGGGATCAATCCCCAATTGTCGTAGCTGGGCCAGTAGGCGATCGGCCCGTTGCTGTTCTTGTTCCGCCCGTTGCTGTTCTTGTTCCGCCCGTTGACGTTCTTGCTCAGCGCGTTGACGTTCTTGTTCGGCCCGCTGGCGTTCTTGTTCGGCCCGCTGGCGTTCTTGTTCGGCCCGCTGGCGCTCTTGTTCGGCCTGCTCTTCACCCGTCAGCAACAAATGGCCCGCCTCGTCCCACCAGCGCAGCCAGGGCAACACCATGCCTTCGTATGCCCCTGGCCAAATGCCCAACTCAACTTGCAGCGGCGGAATCGGGTAATGGCCGCGATCGTTGGCGGGGACAATTTGATAGTGGCCGTCTACTAACCGATAGAGTTCGACACTGGCCTTGGTGACTTCGTAAATCCCATAGTAGGGAATCCGGATCGCCTGCTCATACACCCAAAACTTACCCGGCTTTTGGTTGGTCCCAGTGACCGCTGAGGGGGGGGTTGTGTCCCGTTCTTCTGAGCCATCACCGGAGGCAAATTCCAGGGCAATCAGCGGGGCCACATACTCCTGCCAGAGGACGTAGGAGCGGCGAAACTGGCCATTAAGTAAGGGGGGGACGTTCGGTACATAAAACCAGTCGGGGCACTCGGCGCCTTTTTCCGGCGGATCGGCCAAGCGCCAGTAGATGCCGCAGTCTTGGCCAATGCAAAACTGTTGGTCGGGATGGCGTTGATTGAGGACGGGCAGGATGGAACTGGTGAGGATAATGCTTTGGGGATGCTCCTGAAAGTTTTTCACAAAGGTTCCATCGGACTCCGGCAGTTGCAGGTGATCGGGCAGGGAGGTCGCTAGGTCTGGGGTCTGGCTCAAGGGGATAGTCACGATCGCCCACCTGGCAAAATGCTGACTTGGCTAGTTGCTTTGATTCTAGCCTAGTAGATCAACAAGACAATGCTGGAATGCTTGTCGCGCTGGCTTTAGGCGGCAACGACTGAAGTCGTTACTACGAACGGTTGCCCGATCGCACCTCCTGGGCGGCTAAGCCTGGATCAACTCCTCGCCGCCCCTCCCTAGTGATCATCGCAGGGGATAATAATTAGGAACAGATCACCGGAACGAAATTACCTGAGCGAGCAAGGAAGCCACTATGTCTGCCGCGATCGTCACTACCTGGATTGTCAGTCTCAGTTTGGGACTGATGGTTTGCCTGTTTATTTTCCGTATTATCCTCAGTTGGTATCCCCAAGTCGATCGCGATCGGCCTGCCCTGCGCTGGATTATTGTGCCCACCGAGCCGTTCCTGGTCCCAACCCGTCGGGTGATCCCGCCCCTGGGAGGGTTGGACATTAGCCCCGTGGTGTGGGTGGGGATGCTCAGCTTGCTGCGGGAGTTACTGGTGGGACAGCAGGGGTTGCTGACCCTGTGGAGCCGGGTCCATTAGCTTTACGCGACTGCATCCACTGTTCGACGAAATTGGTATAGACCTCTCCAGCGAGGAAGGGTTCGGTTTCCAGGATTTTCTGGTGGAAGCCGATCGTCGTGGGGATGCCCGTAATCGCGCACTCGCGCAGTGCCCGCCGCATCCGTCGAATCGCCGCTGGCCGATCTTCGCCCCAGACGATCAGCTTGCCAATTAACGAGTCGTAGTAGGGCGGAATCACATAATCCGTATAGACATGGGAATCCATGCGCACCCCCGGTCCCCCCGGTGGCAAATAGGCGCTGATCCGTCCCGGATGGGGCCGGAAGTTGTGATCCGGGTCCTCGGCATTGATGCGGCATTCGATCGCGTGGCCGCGCAACACCACCTGCTCCTGGCTAAACCGCAAAGGTTCCCCCTGGGCAATGCGAATCTGTTCGGCGATCAGGTCCAGCCCCGTGATCATTTCCGTGACCGGGTGTTCCACCTGAATCCGAGTGTTCATTTCCATGAAGTAGAACTCGCCGGAGCGATCGAGCAAAAACTCCACCGTCCCCGCCCCGACATAGTTAATCGCCTTGGCCGCCAACACCGCCGCATGACCCATCTTTTGCCGTAATTCCGGGGTCAGAGCCGGACTGGGGGCCTCTTCCAGCAACTTCTGGTGCCGCCGCTGGATCGAGCAATCCCGTTCACCTAAATGCACCACATTGCCAAAGCGATCGGCCAGGATTTGAAACTCAATGTGGCGGGGACACTCAATAAACCGCTCCAGATAGACCCCCGGATTACCGAAGGCCGCTTCCGCTTCCCCCTGGGCCGCTTGCAGTTGTTTGACTAAATGCTCCGGCTCCCGCACCAGGCGCATCCCGCGTCCTCCGCCCCCCGCTGTGGCCTTGATCATCAGGGGATAGCCGATCTGGTTTGCCACCGCCACCGCTGCCGCTTCGTCCGTAATCAGGCCATCGCTGCCGGGAATCGTGGGCACCCCCACCCGCTGCATGGTTTCTTTGGCTGTGGACTTATCCCCCATCGCCCGGATGGCTTCCGGGGTCGGACCAATGAAGTGCAACTGGTGATCGGCGCAGATTTCCGCAAAGCGGGCATTTTCCGCCAAAAAGCCATAGCCGGGATGGATCGCCGTGGCATTGCGGGTGAGCGCCGCCGCGATGATATTGGGAATGTTGAGATAACTCTTACTACTCAGGGCTTCGCCAATGCAAACCGCCTCATCGGCCAACTGCACGTGGAGGGCATGGCGATCGATCGTCGAGTGAACCGCCACCGTCGCAATCCCCAACTCCTCGCAGGTGCGGACAATACGGAGGGCAATTTCGCCTCGATTGGCAATCAGGATCTTAGAAAAATTCATTGGCGTCGCCTTCGGGTGCAGCCCAGCCTAAACCCCTGCGGCAAGCTGGCAGTAGCTCATCTTATCACGCCGATACCCTATCGACTTAACCAGGCGATCGCCGCTCGAATCCACGCCTCCGCATCCCCGCTTTTGGCCAAGGCCGTCTCCTGGCCCACCGCTTGTAGGGCTTGGGTGACTTCGGTATTGGTATACCCCAACGCCAACAGGGTCATCTCCACATCCTCCTGGATCGCCAGCGTCGGTCCCGCCAGGGGCGTGGTCACCAGGCCCGTCTGCTGCCGCCATTCCGCCAGTTTTGCCTTCAGTTCCAGAGCAATGCGTTCGGCGGTCTTATTACCCACCCCAGGGGTCCGACTGAGGGCGCGGGTGTTGCCACTAACGATCGCCTGGACTAAATCATGCAGCCCCAGCGTATCCAGCAGGGCTATAGCCAGTTGGGTACCAATGCCACTGACACTGATGAGTTGGCGAAACAGATCGCGCTCAGCCGCAGACTCAAAGCCAAACAAGGCCATCTGATCCTCGCGCACATGCTGGTGGGTGAAAAGTTGCACAGCTTCCCCCACCCCCGGTAGGTCGCCGAGGAGGCGAGCGGGAATCTGGATCTCGTAGCCGATCTGCTGCACTTCCAGCACCAAGATGACGCGATTGCCAGGTTTCTGGATGCCCGCGATCGTGCCCTTGAGATAGCTAATCATGCCCGCTGCGGTTCTTGGTGCAATTCAATCAAAATTATTGACTTTTTATGATTGACCCCAGTCAATTCAATCTAGAATGCGAGATTAATATCTTGTGAGATGGGCCTCTGGCCTGTCACTGCCACAACATTGGCTGCTAACACTGACAGGCGGGGCACCTACCTCACGGACGGTTAAGACATGAGGGCAATCTTAATCGTCGTAGAGTCGGCATTCAGCCGCATCGGGGTTATCGCTACAGTACTGTTCAAAGGAATTCTTCGGCTTCACCTGACGCTGGTGCGATGCCTCTGCCTGTAGTTCCTCCACAGCATCCCAAGCCGCTGCACACTCGCCAGCACTGGCTCCCGATTCGCAGACAGCACGGGCCGCTTCCCGCTCTTTCTCAATTTGCTCTTGGAGATTGTTGGTCATAAACTTAGCCTCTCATAGCGCTCTTGATTGCGTCAGCCGCACTTTACCAACCCTAGCACCCCGGATTTGTGCAACCCGAACGGCCAAAATGGCACAGATCTGCACTTGACTAACGCACGAATCCTTATCTGTCATACCTAGGCTTAACCAGGACAAGCTGGATTAGGCAGATTTTCTTAACCTTTGGCCAACCTGATGCTCCCAGTCGGAACAGCCTCAGTTTATCGTAAGGGGTTTCGGACAGGACTGACAGCTACGGATGGCGAAACCGGCCCTCCTGCCTGCCTTCTCTGCCGATGTTAACAATTGTAACGAAATCTTGCGTGCGATCGCAAGCGCACGGGAATACTGGGTGATTTTGCGGAGCGATTGCCGGATGTTCTGGGAGAGACTAGACGATCCGTAGGTTAACGGAGGCGATCGCCGACTGGCTCGAACCTGGATCAGGGGTATCGCGGAGATCTTGATAAAAATTTTATATTTGTTTTGATTCTCTCCGTAAAATTGCAGTTATCTGGGACTAATCCCTAATTTTTATCTCTGAACAATCCGTATTTTTACGATATTTTCAAGCATGACGCTTGCCAAGACGGCCAGCACTGTCCCCATTCGGCAAGTTGACAGCAGGCTAATTCTGAGCAATCGAGGGAAATTCAGGTTAGACAACCGTTAGGGCGTTGCCTTGCAGGGGTAGAACCCCCTTTTACAGGCTGGGGGACTCTTCCTATCTTGAAACTATCAATACACCTCCCTTCAATCCTGAGTTGCTTTTCTGGCCTAGAAGCTTTTCTGACCTAAAAGATGGACTCACGTTGAAAATGGTGTGATGCGTTCTTCGCTTCGGGCTGTGATCTAAATCACGCCAAGCTATTGTACAGGATGTGGGAAGAGCATTGAGTCGCGATCGTGACGATCGCCATCCGTAATTTCTACAATACCTGCACAGTTCCCTCTGCCCCACTGCATCGGGTCAGGAACTGACTGGGTTGTGTCCTAGCGAGGAAGGGGCATAACCGAGGGGCGGTATGGGGGAGATGAGTCGTTGTCGGCTTGGGTGAAGCCTAGCGTTGATCATCGTGCCCCTGGGGGCATCAGCGGACACCCCCAATCGGTCTGGCACGCTGTCGCAGCCTCGTCAGGTTGAGCTTAAGGTGTGACCAGTTTTCAGGCGGAAAAGCCTTGCGATCGGTCATTCGGGTCGCCACGCTGCTGTATCGGGAGAGTATCTATGTCGCGGGACGCTGTTGTTGTTGGTATTAATCGGTATCAATATCTATCCAACCTCCAGGCTCCGGCCCAGGATGCGGAAGCGATCGCCCACTGTTTATACACCTACGGCGATTTTCGGGTCAATCGCCTACCGGAAGTTATTGATCAGCAGCGGCCCAAGGTGGGCGTGACGACCCCAGTCACCCGCCAGGAACTCGAAACGGCCCTGATCCAACTGTTCAAACCCAAGGGGAAATATATCCCCAGTACTGCCCTGTTTTACTATTCCGGTCACGGTTTGCAGAAGGATGCGGGCATTCAGGAAGGGTATCTTGCCACCAGTGATGCCAACCCCAGTCAGGGAATGTATGGTGTGTCCCTGTTTTGGTTGCGTCGCCTATTGCAGGAAAGCCCGGTTCAGCAACGGATTATCCTCCTCGACTGTTGCCATAGCGGCGAACTGTTGAATTTCCTCGAAGCCGATCCGGGGGCCAATCCCGGCACCGATCGCCTGTTCATGGCCGCCTCACGGGAATACGAAGCGGCCTATGAATCCCTGGAGGGAGCCTATAGCGTCTTTACTCAGGCATTGCTGGCGGGCCTCGATCCCCAGCGACACGGCACGGTGACCAACTATGCCCTCACCAGTTGGGTTAGTCATGCCCTCAAGGGGGAATTGCAACAGCCCCTCTTTGAATGTTCAGGCCGCGAGATTATCTTGACCACCGATCGGGGGAGGGGAGGACCCGTCTCGGAGCCGCCCCTAGCGATCGCTGAAGCCATTGCCCCGGCGGCACCTTCTAGCGCCCGGTGCCCCTTTCCTGGTTTGCACCCTTTGCAGAGCGACGATTGCTCCCTCTTGCCCCGTCAGGCCGAAATTGCCCAAAGCCTTTGCGATCGCCTGCTGGCCCACCCCCAGGTCATCCTCACGGGGGCCAGCGGCAGTGGCAAAACCTCATGGTTACACCAGGAATTTTTGACAGTCGCCCAGACCCAATCCTGGCAGGTTCACTATTTGAGTGTCGGTCCTGAGCCACTGCACAGTTTGGCCATGAGCTTTGTGGCCAACACCGCTACGGGTGTCGAACGGGCCAGTCAATTGCAACAGGCGATTGCCCTGCTCGAACAAGGGGGCACGGGTTTAGGCCAACTCTGTGAAGCCAGTTTGGGGTCCGCTACCGGGATGGTCCTGGTGATTGATCAGGTGGAATCCCTCTTACCCCAGACCTCAGCATGGCACCCCCATCCCGATTACGATAACTTTGCGACACCAGGGGCCTATCCCTTCTTCAATACCCTGATTGAGGCAGCTAGCCAGCGACCGGAGTGGTTGCGGATTCTGTGGTGTGTGCGGGAGGATGCTTTGGCAGAATGGACCCATCTCACCCAGATCTGGATGCCCGACACCCCCCTGCCCGTGGTGACGCTCCCCTTGCCCACCCCGGAACAGATCCAGTATGCCTTGACGGCGGGATTGGCCCAAGCGGGGGTTCGCCTGGAACCCCATCTGCTCTATACCCTGACGTTGGAATTGCGGGATGCGCGGTGTATGCGTGTCACTGATACCGACCGTCAGCCCTTCGGCAGTCGTGCTGCCGCCTTGCCTTTGCTCCAGATGGTGTTGCGCGAACTGTGGCACCGGCAGTCGGAGGAGCCGGGAGACGTGCCGACCTTGTACTTGTCAGCCGGCACCTATGCCTATTTCGATGGTATCCGAGGGCTACTCCATCGCCATGCCGATGTCGTCCTCGCCCGTCTTTCGGCTACCGAGCAAGCGATCGCCCAGCGCCTCCTCTTGGCCTTGATTCACCTGCGATGCGCCGAAGGTGTCGAGAAGCTATCGGATCAGGAGGCAACCCCCATTCGGGTACGAAAAGCCGATCTTTTGGCACGGGTCCAGGCTTCACCCCTAGCCTTATCGGTGCTGGAAACCTTGGTCACCGCGCGGCTGCTGGTGATGACCCAGCAGGACGTGGAACTTAGCCATCCTGAACTGGCCCGTTCCTGGCCCCAGATGCAAACCTGGATCGCTGAGCGCCAGGATATTCTGCGCCTACAGCAACAGATTGAGCAAGCCGCCTACAAATGGCAGCAGATCCCAACCGCCCTCAACGCTCCCAATGACACGGCCTGGACCACCCAAGCTCCCCCTAGTTTTTGGCACCGATCGCCCCACGACCCTTGGCTCCAAGGGGACCTATTGGCGGCGGCGGTTCGCCACTATGGGCAGTGTCCTGAAGACTTCTCCCCTGTGGCCCAGCGCTATATTGCCCTGAGTCACCGGGAACAACAGCGCCTCCAACGCCAAACCCAATGCCTGCGGGCGATCGTGCCCCTGGTCCTCCTGTTGGCCCTGGGATCGGGGCTTTTGCAGTATCGATCGCAGGTGCAGCAGGAATATCAGTTGCGCATGGCACGATCGCGGGAACGGGTAGCCATTTCCCAACGGATTCTGCAAGATCCGCAACAGGACCCCACCCCCGCCCTGTTGATCAGTCGGCTAGCGGTTGAGGAGGGAGAGCGGACACCAGAGGCCCAAGCCAGTTTACGGATGGCGTTGCAACGTCTCCAGCAGTTGATGGCCCACCAGGGTGAGTTACCGCCCCTACAAGGGTTAACCCAACCGGTGAGTTGGACGGCTTTTATTCAGCCGGATGCAGATTTCTGGCAGGGCATAACGCTGGGCACAGTGCCCACAATGCCAGCTTCCGAAACAACGGCTGCAGACGGGAATCTCCTACAGCAGCGGAACGGAAATGTGAAGCGCCCCCCTCGCCCTCCGGTGCTAGTCACCGCCACCCGCAGCGGCCAAATGCAGTACTGGGACCTGCAAACGGGCACTCCCTTGAAATCTCCGTTTTGGCTATCACAGTCCCCACTGGTTGCGTCAACAGGCCAGGAAGCCTCACCCCCCAACGCAACGGTAACGGCAGCGAATCCGAATCCGCTCATGGGGTTTGCCATCAGTCCAGAGGGGCGCTGGTTAGCGACAACGCAATTCAGTGGGCAAGCCAGTGGCCAGGTCAACATTTACCGCCTGCAACCCGATCAAACTTTTGCGCTCGCGCATACCTTGCCCCAAGTGGGGATGATCCGACAGTTAGCCTTTAGCCCCCTTAGCAATCGCCTATTGGGCATTGACAACGATCGGGTACTGATCTGGGATTTGCGTACCGGCGAACAGGTGCAAGTGCTCCAGGGACACCAGGGAGCGATCACCCAGGCCCGCTTTAGTCATGATGGCTGGCAGGTGGCAACCAGCAGTTGGGATCAAACGATCGCCCTGTGGCAGGTGAACACCGGCACCTTGATTCAGCGCTGGTCGCATCACGATTGTGTGACCACCGTTGAGTTTAGCCCCGACGATCGTGCCCTAGTCTTCGCGGGACAGGAGGGCACCGTCGCCAGGGTGAATCTAGATAGCGCCGGAATGCCACACGTGCTGCAACACCTGGACACCGCCATCACGGATGTGCAATTTGACCCCGCCGGACGATCGCTGATTACCACCCAAGCCAATGGCTTAGTCCAGTTCTGGGATGCTCAAACGGGGGCCGAGCAAGGCCAACTGCCGCTCCTGACTGGCAACGGAACGGAGTCGGGAGTCGCGGCCCCACCCACGGCGATTCAGCAGATCCGCCAAAGTCCCGATGGGCGATACCTGACCACCTTGCAAGGAGATGGACAGGTCACGGCCTGGACCGCCAGTTGGGATAGCTTACTGGCCCTTGCCCGCGATCGTTCCCTACGGCAATTAACCCCGGACGAGTGCTGGCAATATCTCAAACTATCAGCCACGGCCTGTCCCGTCCTGAGTTTGGGAGATGCGGTGCAAGTCGCCCAGCCGCCCACATCACTCCATCTGGTGTCTAACCGCTCAGTGAACAGTGCAATGCCTCGATCCCCACAGGCATTCGCCACTGGAAACACGGTGGGAATGCAACGGGAATTGCCGCGTCCGCCCCAAGTCACTCAGGTGCTCAGCCAGATTAATAACCGCTAAGAAGTAGTGGGACTAGGACTGCCGAAGCAGGTCTCTGCCCTGAGTTAACATCAGTTCGATGACCCTCACCCCACCCCTTCTTCCCCAGGGAGAGAGGCCCAAAACCTTGACGATGCCGTACTCCCCCTCACCCAAACGGAGCGAGGCTGGGGGGTGAGGGCAATTGGGCTGTTATCGAACTCAGGTGATCAGGATTTCCTGGGAACTCCCGCCGGGAGCTTCTTGTAAAAAAGTCCGATCTAATAGCAATAAGAGCTGCTCCTCCGATTCAAGAAGAACAGCCCTTATCAAAATTAAGCTGGCGATGAGCTATTTTTGCGGGAGGCAACCCTCCGACTATCTTCGCCGCGGGAGCGTTTCACGACCGAGTTCGGGATGGGTTCGGTGTGGGTCCACTC